>Ga0209542_10004187_pt1 | contig 29914 bp, 27 predicted proteins | sample RifCSPhighO2_01_FD_184028 | JGI IMG/M metagenome (GOLD analysis project Ga0209542, IMG submission 184028) | Soil microbial communities from Rifle, Colorado - Rifle CSP2_plank highO2_0.1 (SPAdes) (version 2) | ecosystem: Environmental > Terrestrial > Deep subsurface > Rock core/Sediment ... | reverse complement strand
ATCGCCCCGCCGCCGGTCGAAAGAAAACCGAGTTTCTCTTGCGGCACGCCTGCCGCTTCAATGGCCGCGATGGTGTCGCCGCCGCCGATGAGAACCTCCGCACCGCGCGCGACAGTCTGTGCGGTCAATTGGGCAACCTGCTGCGTGTAAGAAATGTACCCCTGCTCATATATCCCCGTCGGACCGTTCCACAGAATAAAGGCCGCTTTGTTGATGACGGGAGCAATCGCCCTGATCGAGTCCGGCCCGATGTCGACGATTTTGTCTTCTGCTCCAACATCTTGCGGCTTCTTCACGCTTGCCCGACCGTCGGGACCTTCAACCGTTACATCCGCAAGAGGAATCAGATGCGGGTGCATCGCAATTTCTTTTTCCGGAGCATGTTCTGATATTTTCGATCTGCCGACGGGAAACCCTCGTGCCCGCAAGACGTCATTGGCAATCGCGCCGACGACGAACACATGGTCGTACACATTGACAAATGCACGGATGACGGGGTCTTTGGTCTCGAACTTCGTGCCGCCGATGATGACGAGCGCCGGACGCGGAGGATGCAGGGCTTCTTGCAAATGGCTGACCTCGTCCCGCAGCAAAAGTCCGGCATAGTGCGGCAAGTACTTCGGGATAACGGTCATCGAAGCATGGTCGCGATGAGAATTTGAGAAAGCGTCGTTCACGTAGATGTCTGCAAGTCCTGCGAGACCCTTTGCGAAGGTCTCATCTTTTGCTTTTTCAAGATCGTAATGTTGCCGAAGATTCTCAAGGAGGATTACTTCCCCCGGCTTCATCGCCGCAATGGCATCTTTTGCCGCAGGGCCGAAATGATCCGGAACGTAGGTCAGTTTCAGAAATTTTGAGAGCGCCTTTGCGACCGGCGCGTTGGTCTCGGACGGGTCGCGCCCGATGTGCGAAATAACGATGACGCGCGCTCCGGCCTTCTGAAGAAATTCGAGCGTGGGGACTGCTTTAACAACCCTGAACGTGTCGGAAACTTCGCCGTTCGTGTCGAGCGAGAGGTCGAGCCCCGCGCGCACGAGCACGCGCTTGCCTTTCAACTCACCTGCCGGTAATTCATCAATGCACTTCATTTTATTTGTTCTATCGCTTGTAAGAGTGCCGTAAATTCTACCGCATTGATGGACGCGCGTCCGACGAGAAAGCCGCGTACATCGCCGTCGCGCAGCATCGCCGCGGCGTTTTTGCCGTCCACCGAGCCGCCGTAGAGGATTTTTATCGAGTGACCGGCCTCGCCGAATAGGTCTACGACCGTTTTCCGTATGTAGATGGCCATCTGATGCATCTCGTGCGGGCTCATCGCAGTTTCTTTGCCGATGGTCCAGAGCGGCTCATAGGTGATGATGACGCTGCCTATTTTCGCCGGAGCAACGTCCGCAAGTGCGGTGCGCAACTGTGCGCGCACGATATCGAAATGTTCGCCGTCATGCGCACGCGCCTTCTCGCCGACGCACACGACGGGCGTGAGCCGAAGCGCCAGCGCAGCCGCCGTTTTTTTGCGTACGTCATCGTCCGTCTCCCCCATGCCGCGCCGCTCGGCATGGCCGATGAGCACATACGACGCCTTTGCGTCTTTCGCCTGCGTCATCGATAGCTCGCCCGTGCGTGCGCCGCGGGGGTCGAAATGCGCGTGTTGCACGGCAAAAGAAATTTTCTTTCCCTGGTACCCGAACGACAACGCCCGCAAAAAAATCGCGGGGGGTGCCACGACGACGGAACTGTTCTTCGTTTTCTCCGCCGCTTTCCTGGTCGCGGCGAATAATTGTTTCGCCTCTTTGTACGAGGCGGGATTCATCTTCCAATTCGCCACGACGATAGATTTCATGGAGCGATTGTAGCATGTAGCAGTTCTCTTTTCTCCACTTCAAGCGAGGCCCGCATACGCTTTTGGGGTCTTCGCAGCGCCGACGGGCGCGAGACCGAGCGCTGCGACAGCAGTCGCAGATAGCGACCCCAAAAGCGTATGCGGGCCGAGCTTGGCCCGCGCAAGCTTGCGCGTGCCTGACCCGCCTCATATCGGCAGTAGCCGACATTTAAACCCACACGGGAGCGTGCCCGGCCTTGGCCGACACGTACTCGTGTCGGCATGACACTCCTCGTTTCTGCCTTCGGCAGACACTCAGCCCCTTCGGGCGCCTCGCGGCGGTGTCAGGCGCCCTCTTCGGGCGGGGTCACCTATTGCTCCCTCCAAACCGTGAATCCGTAATCCGGCGAGACGTTGGGTGTAAAAGGCGGCGGTTGAGAAGCGAGTATCTGATCGTAGTTCCAGACGCTCGAGTTGTAGCCCTCATCGCATGGAATCCCACTTCCCCAGCACGTCACCGGCTGGGTCGCCGATACGACCGTGCCCGCCATCGTGACCTGCGTACGCACGCCGCCCGCCCCGAAGTAGTAATCGCGCCCGAAGTAGGCGTTCTGCGCGACAAAAATGCCGCGATACGAAGCAATGTCGGGCGAGTTGTAGGGAATCCGGACGGAGCGCTCCGCTATCACCGTGAGTCCCGTCGTCCCGTCGCCAGTCTGGTATGAAATATTGTTCGAGAGAATGACGTCGGGGGTAAAACTTCCGGGGTCGGCCGCGATGATGGTGTACTTGCCGCTCGCCGTGCCTTCGAGCCAGAGCGTCCCCCGCACGTAGATGAGCGCGCAGCCCGAGGGAGGGGTGTACGTCCCCGACCCGTAGAGGAATTGCGTCCGTATCCTGTCGTAATCCGTGCGGTACTGCCCCTGGGGTGTGTAGGCCGAGATACTGTACGTCTGCGTCACCCGGTACACAGTAATCGTGCCGTTGGCGTTCAATATGATGTGCCAGCCCGCGCTATTGGTCCCCGCGACCGAGGCGTCGTAAAAGTACAGACCCTGCGTCTGCGCGTACCCGCGCAACGTCTCCAGGTTCGACACCATGCCGTCGAAGTCGACCGTCGAGACGGGATACTTCCAGAGATGTGAGTCGGAACCGTAGCCGAAGACGCCCGCCTGCGTGCTGGGATTCGGTCTGCCGTTCAGGCCATCGCAACCGCCGCTTGCATCACAATACCAACTTGAGACCGCGCTTGAGACGGTGGAATTGCTCGTGCCGTCCATGTGTACACCGGCGTTCGAGGCTGCGGGTCCGCTGATGACATCACCCTCGTACCATACGATTGCCCGGAAAAGGTTGGAATACTCCGCGATGGATTTTCGCATGTATCGCACGTTGAGCGTCCGTGGAAAGCCGACGCTGGCGTTCGAGGTGCCGGTCGAGGCGAGATTGACCCACTGCACCTGCCCGCATTGCAGGGTGGGAGTGGGTGTGATGGTAGCCGTTCCGAGCGCCCCTCCTTCGGGATCATTCACCGTATACGTCTTGACCGTGGTGCTCGCAAGACCGAAGACGCCGCGCGCGAGCCCCCACTTGTAGTATTCGAGCCCCGCCTCCGCAATGTGTATGGCCTGCTCGCGGGCCAAGAGCGCGCGGCCGTACTTCGACTGCTCGAAGATGTAGCTCGTGAGCATGCCCATGATAAGCAGGAAGATGCCCATGAACGCGACGACGAGGAGCGTCGTGACGCCGCGGGAATGGTATTCGGTATATGGTATATGGTATCTCGTATGAGAGACGGAAGCTCTGGCATTTCTATACCAGATACGAGATACAAAATACAAGATACGATTCTTCATACTATTTTCCTACGAGATTGCGCAGGGCTGCCGAAGAACGGAGCGTGAGGATGACCGGGGCTCTGTTGGGGTCGACGTCGACGACCATATTGATCGTCACGAAGCGGACGCTCGCGATCTGCGTGTAGTCGGTTATCTGCGCGCCGTTCGCGTCGTAGTACGTGAACGTCGACACGCTCTGGTCGAGATTGTGCACATAGTTCGAGAGCGTCGAGGTCGCCTCCGCCCCGGTATAGACGGACGGGTCGCCCGAAGGCTCGATGACGCCCTGGATGAGGGACCCCGAGGTCAGCGTCGTGGACGCCACGTAGTAGTGGACTTTTTCGACGAAGGCGTCGGCGTCGACATCCGCATAGAATTTGAGGTCGTTGGGTCCGAACGAAACGATGGGGTACGAGCCGTTGCTCGCGTACGCGGCTTCGCGGACGACGCGCATCACCTTGTCGATGCCCCGCTGCGCGGATGCGGTCGCTTGCGCTTGCTGGATGGAGTAATTGCTCGTGCGATAGAAATACCGTATCGATATGGTGAGGGCGAGCATGATGAAGATGAACACGGCGATGTACACCGTCATCTCTATTATCGTCATGCCTGCCTGCCGCCTGCCTGTCCGGTAGGCAGGGCAGGCAGGCCGCGTTCCTTTTCCTTTGTGACTAGGCATCTTCATATCAATTCAGTATCGGCGACAAGCGCGATGCGCCCGAGACGTTGAGGTCGGACGGGCCGTACGTTTGGTATCCGGTCTTTGAGACGGTTATCGAATACGTACCGTTCGTCAGGGAACCGAAGAAGGCCTGCCCGCACGCGTCCGTACTAATGGTCTTGTCGTACGAGCCGCCCTTGGTGACGCGCACGGCGGCTCCCGCCAAGTACACTCCGGCACTGCTCTTCACATCGACGAGGAGCGAGTTGGACGTGTGCGGAGAGAGGTATAGCTTCGTCGTGACCGCGGTGTTCGGCGCGACTGCGACGGGCTGCGGCTGGCAGGAAGACGCGATGTCGTACCCGGTGGAGGCGGCGACGGTCATCGTGTACGCGTCCCATTCGATGGGCGAGATAGAAAGCGTCCCGGAAGCATTCGTCGTCAACGTTTGGTTGTACTTGTAGACCGTAGGCGGCCCGTAATCGATTATCTTCGCGCCATGTATCGTGAACGGTATCGCAATCCCCTGCCCGCTCTGGTACGTGAGGCTCCAGTCTTGTATCGAAGGCGACGGCGCACTCGGATCGAGCGCGACAAGGTATGCTTCCAGAATGAGGCTCGGGTATGCGTCGGCGGGAACGATGCTCAAATCGACCGAGGTTCCGGTAGAGAAGCCGGTGCTGTTGCCGGGCAGAACCGAATCGGGCACCAGGGCCGCGCTCCCGCCGCTTTGATAGTACACGTGGTAGGTAATCGTCGTCTGCGAAGGACGGGTATCATTCCAGCTAAACACGCCCCAGCGCGAGAGCGCGACGGGCGTGATGGTCTGCGAGCGCAGGTCCGCCGGGCCGGTCCACGGCTGGTTGCCTTCGAACCGCGCCTGATTGCCGGCGATTTCGATGTAGTAGCTCGTCACCGGGTCTATCTTGCTTTCGTCCGTAAAGGAATCCGTCCAGGTATTCGTGGAGAGCGAGAACGTATTGATCGTCATGCTCGAGAGCAGGTCGATGCGGAACGTGACCGACGTCGTCTGGTTCGTCAAAACGTTGAGCGGCCCCTGCACCGGGTTGGAAGTGTTGTAGGTTTGGTCGGTCGAGTAGCCGGTCTTGGTCACCGTGACCTGGTAGTTGGACGCCACCGGGGCGCCGACGAAACTCACGACGCCGCTCGTGTTGGTGAACGTCGTGATGTCGATGGTGGGCACGGTGCTCGTGTTCACGATGTGCACCTGCGCGCCCGCGACGGGCTGCGATGCCGCATCAAGGACGTTGACCGTGATCGTGCCGCAGGGAGCGGAGGGTGGGCACGCCGTCTCAATGCCGTTGGGTGGCTCGATGCGGGTCACGAGCACCACGCTGCGCGTACCGAGGCGGGTGGTCCACGCGACGTCCACTTTCGCGACCTTATAATCCTGGGAAATGCTGTTGGTATCGGAGGAGCCGAGCCCATCGCCCGGATCGTCCGTATACTGGATAAGAGTCCGGCGTGTGTACGAAACGCCGTTGAGACTCACCGTTTCGGATTGCGCGATGGCGCCCGAAGGAATGCCGCCCGAAGTCCCGACCGAGCTGTATGAGAGACTGCGGATATATTCCATGCGCTCATCGGAAAGCGCGATGGCGCCCGCGCGGGCTTTGTTGTTGGAGACCACATCGACGGAGAGCCTGAAGACTCCGACGATGCCGGTGAAAACGAGGAGCATAAGGCCGGATGCGACGACCGTATCGATGAGGGTGACGCCGGGTGAGCCAGTCTGTAGTCGGTAGTGCGTAGTGCGTAGTGAATTAAAGATGTGAGCCATGTTTTTTTCTACAGACTACGCACTACCTTCTACGCACTAGTTAATGTTCTGCGACAACGAGTAAATCGGCGTGATCATGGATACCGCGAAGAATCCGACGGCGCATCCGATGATTATCATGAGGAACGGCTCGATGACCGTCGACATATCTTTCGTCTTGCGGTCCACCTCCTCTTCGTAAAAGATGGCGAGCTTTTTCAGCATCTCGGCCAGCGCACCGGTCTCTTCGCCGACCGCCATCATTTCGCCGACGAACGACGGATAGAGGTCTTCACGGCGCGTGAACGCTGCCGAAAGCGGCTCGCCTTGGCCCACACCTTTTTGCGCGGCCGCAATGACCTCCTTGAAGTAGTAGTTCTGGACGACCTCGCCGGTAATTTCGAGCGCGGCGAGCACGTCGACGCCGGACGCGAGGAGCGACGCGAGCGTGCGCGAGGTGCGCGCGGCGTTGACCTCGCGGACCATCGGACCAATCAAGGGAAGTCGCAGGAAGAAGAGGTCGGTGAGGCGGCGTCCGAGCGGCGTGCGCAGAGCCATATAGAGAGCGGCGAGGACGACCGCACCCCCGCCGAGCGCAATCACGGTGTACTCCACGAGGAAATTGCTGACCCCGATGACGAACTGCGTCGTGGGCGGCAGGTCCGCCTTCATCTGGGCGAACGTGTCGGCCAAGGTCGGTACCACTTCTATCATCATGACGACGCCGATGCCGAAGATGGCGATGAGAATGATGCACGGATAGATGAGCGCGCTTTTTATCTTTTTCCGGAGCTGGTACATCCGCTCCATCTGTTCGGAGACGACGAGGAGCGCGTCGGGAAGATTGCCGCCCTCTTCGCCCGCGCGCACCATGGCCACGAAGAGGCGCGAAAAGGTGCCGGGAGACTTGGCGAGCGCATCGTGCAAGGTGTTGCCGCGCCGCACGTCGCTCGCTATCTGGGCGATGACGCCCTTTAGCTTCGGATTCTTCGTCTGCCGCTCCAAGACCGCGAGTGCGCGCGCAAGTGCCAGGCCCGCGGTGAGCATCGCGCCCAAATTGCGCGCGAGCAAAATCTTATCGTACTCCTTGACCGAAGAGAGCAACGCGTTCCAACGATTGAGATTGAGCCAGCTGGTCGAACTCTCTTCCATGAATGAAACTATCTTCCCGCCCTCCGCACGACCGCGTAGAGCTCGAAGCGGTCGTGCGCTTCTGTGACGCCCGTATATATCTCGCCGTCACTTTTCTCCGCGGTGTAATTAAACTTCGCCATTCAGCTAAGTATATCTCGCAGAATCACGAACCCGGCGCAAAAAATCTAAAAATGTATACAAATGAATGTTAGAAAGGTCCGGCGCTTCATGCCGGACCTTGTCTCGTCGCAAGCGCCCGCCGAGGACGCGTCATCCGCTGCCGTGCGACACCCACTTGCTGAGCGCGCCGCTGAACAACAGCCATAGGATGAACAGGACGAGTGTGATTCCAAAGACCCAGTTCATTAACGAAATGTCCAGAAATTCAAGCCCGGCCGGAAGCTTGAATTGTCCATACAACTGGACGCCCGCCATCACGCACGCAAGGAATAGGGCAACGCCCCAATTCTTCCACAGGCCGATTCCGAGGAAGAAGGCGAAAGCCACCGACACGCAGAACAACTCGTTGTTGTTACGCGTGGCTTGGAGACCGAACTGGGCGAGGAATTTGATGCCGAAGTAGGTATCGGCCGACACCACGGCCAGAAACAGGGCCACCGCCAGCAGGATGTAGGCGAAAATCCTAAAAGTTCGAATCGCGTCTTGCATCGCTAGCTCCACCATTGATGTTTCGCTCGGCAATCCCCGTTCAAAGTACGAAGGAACGAGTCACCACCCGCAAACGTCGGCAGTTCAAATACTTAACAATTTTTATTAAGTATCGGAACGTGGTGGCACCTGATGCGCGAACATTGCGCGCTTCCATATTTGCCTTTTTAGTTACTCTATATCGAATGGGTTGCTAGAGACGAGGTGGGCCGAGAGCTCTCTCGTAGCGGCCGGATTGTAGACGCAGAAGCGGATGCGCCCGCGTTTTTCGGTTGTGATGAGTCCTGCACGCTCGAGAATGTGAACATGCCGCATCGCGGCGGGAAGCATGATGCGAAAGGGGCGGGCAAGGTGCGAGACGGACATCGCGCCGCCAGACCGCAAACGCGCTAGCATACGCCGGTGGAGCGCACTCCCGAGCACATTCAGCATAAGACGTGCGTTCTTGCGTATATCGCCCTTCGAATAGGTGCGGTTGCGCACCTCATGAATGCGATGTCTCCGCAGAGTTTCTTCCTCCCGTTTTTTGTGACGCTCTTTCTGCCTTCGAATCCTTTGGGCATTCCAATACTTCATATTTTTTGTTAAGTATAGGAACAGCAATGGAGTCCGTCAATGACGGCGACAGTCATCGCACTGGATTGGAAAGTGCGTGTGCGACTGCTATTCCGTTACAACGCGCAGAACTTCCTCAATCGTCGTGATTCCCTGTGCCGCTTTGAAGATACCGTCTTCGGCCATCGTGAGCATGCCTTCACTCTTCGCCTGCTTCTCCACGTCGTCGCCGCTCGCACTTTTCATGATGAGCTCTTTGATGGTCGAGGTGACGGGCAAGGTCTCGTAGATGCCCACGCGCCCCGCGTAGCCGCTTGGAGCCTCGGCGCTTTCCTTCGGATGAAAGAATTCGACATTTTTCCACGTCGCGTCTTTCGCTACCGCCTTCTCCTCTTTGAGCGTGCGCAGGACGGCTCCGGCATCGATATTTTTCTCAAGCCGCGCCTGCTCGTCGCGCGAGAGTTCGTACTTCTCGGCGCCTTTGGCGAGCTTGCGCACCAAGCGCTGCCCGACGCAGATGCGCAACGTCGATACGAGGAGGAACGGCTCGACGCCCATGTCGAGGAGGCGCGGAATGGCGCCGGCGGCGGAGTTGGTGTGAAGCGTAGATAAGACAAGGTGTCCGGTGAGTGCAGCGTTGATGGCCAAGGATGCGGTCTCTTTGTCGCGAATTTCGCCGACCATGATGATGTCCGGGTCTTGGCGCACGAGGCTACGCAAACCGTTGGCGAAGGTGAATCCTATTTCGGGCCGCACCTGCGTCTGGTTGATGCGCGCCATCTGGTATTCGATGGGGTCTTCGATCGTAGAGATGTTGACGTTGGGCGTGTTCACCAGGTCGAGCAATGTGTAGAGCGTTGTCGATTTTCCCGCGCCGGTAGGGCCGCAGGAAAGTACCATGCCCGTCGTCCCTTTCATCGCGTCGTGCATATGCTCCAAGGCCGCGCCGTGGAAGCCGATGGATTCGAGCGTGAAGCCGGAGACGGAGTCGCGCAGAAGGCGCATGACGATTTTCTCCCCGTAGTACGTCGGCAGTATCGAGACGCGGAAGGATATTTTCTCCGCGCCGGATTCCGCACCGAAGCGACCGTCTTGCGGAAGCCGGTGTTCGTCGAGCCGCATGTTGGCCAAGACCTTGATGCGCGCGGTGATGGCAGCGGCGGCGTGCTTGGGCAACGTCATCGCGTCGTGGAGGAGTCCGTCGATGCGGTAGCGGATGAGGAGCGAATCTTCCAAGGGCTCGATGTGGATGTCGGACGCGTTCTGCGCGTTGGCGTGGCGTATGAGCGTATCGATAATGCGCACCGCGGGCACGCCCTCGGCCATGTGCCGCAGGTCCTCTTCTTTCGTCTCCACGCTGCCTTTTTCGAGCGCAGCCGTCTCGCGCTGTATCACGTCGCCCAGATTATCCTTGAGTCCCTGCTGGTACTGCTTGAGTGCGTACTTGACGGACGCGTCGTCGGTGAGACGCGCGAGGACTTTGAGGTGTGTCTTCTTTTTTATGAAATCGATGGCCGCGAGGTCGTCGGTATCGAGCATCGCCACTTCGAGCTCATCGCCGCGGTGGCTGTACGCGATGATGTTGTTGCGCCGCGCGATGGGCTCCGGGATAAGCGAGAGTGTTTCGTACCTGATGTTGGTCCCGACGAGCGAGACGAACGGGATGCCGAGGATGTACGCGTAGGTACGGCGCAGTTCGTCTTCCCCTATCGAATTGCGCGCGGTGAGGATGTCGCCGACCGGTTGCCCCGTCTGCTTTGATTCCGCTTCCGCCGTATCGAAATCCTTCTGGCTCACGAGCCCCGCGTCGGCGAGGAATGATTTGAGGTGTGTGTCGGAGATGTACATCATTTCTATTATATCGCAGTTCGCGCGAGTAAACGTCTATATAATGTATGATGGGTTCCTTCACACAAACGGGAGAACGGCCATGGGCCAACCGACACTCGACTGGCTCCACCTGGAGCCGAGTCTCGCGTTCTTGATTGTAACGATTTTTTCCTTCGGCATTGTGTTCGCTCTGCTCGGACGCATCCTCGTCGGCAAGAATCCGGCGAAAATGATCTTCCGTGCCAGCCTCGCATTCGGCGAACACGGAAGTTTTGGCGGCGCGATCAAACTTGCTGCCTACGTTGTCGGCCAAGACCTGCTCTGCTGGGGCTTTTTGGTCGGCGGGGCGACACGATACTTCGACAATGACTGGTTGGTCATCGCGACAGCGATACCCGTATCAGTCGGCTTCGCGTTCATGCCACCGCATACGGAAGTGCCCGAGGAGTGCCGGACAAGGACGCTCGTCGCCATTGGCATCGGCGGGTTCATCCTCGCACTTCTCTTTCTGAAGTGCGGCGGATGGCATCTTGCAGACCTATGGATGGCACTCGTATGTGCGAGCGCCGCCCACTTGTGGGTGACGAGTCTTATCGCCTTCTCGTTTTGGCGTGCTTCGCGTAATGGCGCGCCAACGACCGAAAATACACCCCGTCTGCCATAGCGGACGGGGTGCAACTACATTTGACACCGCAAAAAAGAGGAATACAATGTACCTGTACGTTCCGCCTTTGGCGGGCGCTTTTTTTAGAAGGCTTACCCATTATCACCTCACAAAACTCCCATTTAGGACACGGCGTGTCCTAAATGGGTAAACAAAAAATCTATGGCCCTACTCGACCTCAAATCATTGAACTCGGCTCTCGACGAGCTCCAGCAGGAGCGCGGCATTTCGCGCGATTCCGTTATCGATGCCTTGGCGACCGCGCTTGCAGCCGCGTACCGCCGCGAGTACGGCAAGCGCGGGCAGATAATCCGCGCCACCTTTAATCCGGTCACGGGCGACATGGAATTCCGCCAGGCGAAAATCGTCGTCGACGACACGCTCGTGCGCAAAGAGGACGAGGCTAAAACCGCCGAAGGCGGTTCGCCCGACGCTTCGCAAAGCGAAGCGTTTAGGGGCGACGAGCGCAGTCGCTTCAATCCGGAGCAGCACATCATGATAGAAGACGCCCGCCGCATCAAGAAAGATTCCCAGCTCGACGAGGAGATTTCCTTCCCGCTCGAGACGCGCGAAGATTTCGGCCGCATCGCCGCGCAGGCCGCCAAGCAGGTCATCATGCAGAAGGTCCGCGAGGCGGAGCGCGCGAGCATCATTTCCGAATACGGCGCGCGCGAAGGCGAGATAGTCACGGGGCACGTGCAGCGCTTCGAGCGCGGTAATCTGTATGTGGACCTCGGCCGCGCGACCGCCATCCTTCCGTACGACGAGCAGATACCCGGCGAGCGCTACCGCCAGGGCGAGCGCGTGCGCGCGCTTCTCTTGCGCGTCGACGAGGGCGTGCGCGGCACGTTCATTCGCCTCTCGCGTTCGCACCCGAAATTCCTGACCAAACTTTTTGAGACCGAAGTGCCCGAAATGGCCAATGGCATCGTCGAGGTAAAGGCCATCGTGCGTGAGCCGGGCAGCCGCGCAAAAATCGCGGTCAAATCGGTTGACGAGCACGTCGACCCGGTGGGCGCATTGGTCGGCCAGCGGGGCGTTCGCGTCGCGGTCGTCACGTCGGAATTGGGCGGCGAGAAGATAGACGTCGTCGAATGGTCCGAAAAGCCCGAGGAATTCGTCAAAGAAGCCTTGAAGCCCGCGCAGGTACTGGGCATTGAGCTTTTCGAGGAGGAAAACCGCGCGGTCGTCTCCGTCGCCGAAGACCAGCAGTCGCTCGCCATCGGCCGCGGCGGACAAAACGTGCGGCTTGCCGCCCGCCTCACCGGCTGGAAGATTGATATCCGCTCCGCAGGCGGCGAGCAGGTCGCCGAAGCGGGTGCAGAGGGTGCCGAAGAGAAGTCCGCATTTGAGGTGACGAAGAAAGAGATCGCCGGCGACGATGACGAGGCCAAGGACACCGGCGATGCCAACATGGAGCCCCAAGCACAGGACCGCGATATCGCTGATGAAAAAATCGAGGAGCAGCAGGAAGAGCCGGTAGAAAAAGAAGTGGATGCTGTGGAAGAGAAGCCTACCGAGGAGACTTCCAAGGAATAGCTTCCAACACTTTCCAAAGTTGGAATGTTTGCTACACTCTTTGCATTAGCACTACGCTCTACGCACTACTAACTACCGACTAGTTTATGAACCTCTGGCACGACATCCCGCTCGGCGACAAAGCTCCCAACGAGTTCAATACCATCGTCGAGATACCACGCGGCTCGCACAATAAGTACGAGATAGATAAAGACAGCGGTCTCATCAAGCTCGACCGCGTCAACTACTCCGCCGCCACCTACCCGTGCGACTACGGCTTTGCGCCGCAGACCCTCTGGGAAGACGGCGACGCCTTGGACGTCATCGTGCTCACGACCAACGCCATTCCGCCGGGCATCCTCGTTGCGGTGCGGCCGGTCGGGCTCATGCAAATGACCGACGACGGCGAGTCCGATGACAAGATCATCGCGGTCCCCAAAGAAGACATCCGCTTCGACGATGTGAAAGACATCGAAGACGTCAACAAGCACACGCTCAAAGAACTCCAGCATTTCTTCGAACAGAATAAGAAGCTTAAGAAGAAGCCGGTCGAGATAACCGTGCACGGTTTCAAGCCGCGCGCCGATGCTCTGCTTGCCGTGAAGCGCTCGATGGAGCTCTACCGGGAGAAATTCGCGAAATAATCCCAAAGGGCACGCGAGTTGTCCCCTCCCCCGAAAGCTGGAAGTTGAAAGCTGGCGGCTATACTTACATCATGCCTCCCATGCAGAACACATCCGCGAATCAGCCCCCGATAGAGATAGACACCGGCCACATGTGGCCCCAGGAGAAGCCGAAACAGTCTCCGGTCGGGCCAATCGTCGGGGCCATCATCATCATCGCGCTCCTCGTGTTCGGCGGCCTGTACTTCTGGGGAGCACACTTGAATAAAGAGCAGAATAATTTCGAAAATCAGCTGCCGTTCATTCCGCCGGATAATTCCGCCGCGACGAATTAAAGCGTTCGAGACGCCGCGCCACCTCAAGGTGGCGCGGCGTCGTTTTTTTGCTACACTCCCCCGATGCAACATTCTTTAACGAACGTGAAAGTGTCCCGCGATGATGCGCGCTGGGAAGTCGAAGTGCGCGCGGAGATACCGGCGGAAGCGCTCGCGCGCTATCGGCAAGAGTCGCTCACCGAACTCCAAAGAACGGCAAAGCTCGACGGGTTCCGTCCGGGCAAGGCGCCGAAGGAGCGCATCGTGCAAACCTACGGCGAAGCCGCCATCTTGAAGCAGGCCGTCGAGCACGCTATCCAGCATGAGCTGCCGGAGCTTCTGGCGGCCGAAAAGCTGCTCATTATCGAATCGCCGCGCGTCACGACCGAAGCGCCGGTGGCCGGCAAGGCACTCCCCTTCACCGCGCGCGCGGCGCTCGCACCCTCCGTTGAGCTCTCCGACTACAGGGCCGTCGCAAAGAAACACAACGCGACGAAAGAAGAGATCTCCGTCTCCGACCAGGAGCACGCGGAAGCGATGACGCACCTGCGACGCGAGCGGACGCGCATCGATAAAATAGAAGCGGGCACCGAGCCGCAGAAGGCCGCGGAGGAATCACGCGCAATCGAAGAGAAGGAGCTCCCTGCGCTCGATGACGCCTTCGTCCAGTCGCTCGGCTATGAAAATGCGGAGAAATTCTCGGAGGCGCTGCGCACCAACATTAAGACGGAGAAAGAAATGCGTGCGCAAGAAAAGCGTCGCGCGGCGATACTCGACGACCTCGTGAAGGATTCGAAGGTCTCGTTTCCCGCGAGCTTGCGTGAGTACGAGCTCGACGATATGGAAGCGCGGATACGAGAAGACATCGAGCGTGCAGGCTCGACTTGGGAAGGATATTTGGCACAGGCAAAGAAGACGCGCGAGGATATCCGCACCGAATGGCACGACGCGGCCGACAAGCGCGCAAAAGTCCGCCTCATTCTTGCCGAAATTGCCCGCAAAGAGAATATCGAGCCCGACGAAAAGGCGCTCGCTCATGAAGTCGAACACGCGAAAAAGCATTACCCGCAGGCCGACCCCAATGCGCTCCGCGCCCACATCGCCCACGCGATGAGGAATGACGCGACGTTGAAGTTCCTCGAAGGCAACACCGAGCCCACCGAACGCACGGAACACGACCACGCGCATTGATTCCCTCTACTTCTTTGGTATCCCGATTTTCCACACACCCTTCTCAAGAAAGGCTTCTATCGTTTGCCTGTTTGCCTTGTTGATCAAATTTGAATGTGACAAACGATTCCTTTTCCCGTATTCAGCAAGTGTGATTATTTCCGCACCCTCCAGATAGGCGAGTCTTTTGTGGTAGCTATTCGTGAGTGATCTACCTACTATTTTCTCCATTATTTTCGTTGCGCCATTTTTATCGAACTCTTTAAATGCACCGTAATACATGATTCGATCGATAAACTTGATGTTTACCGGCACAAACCCCTCTCGTATGAGCAGGTAGTTATTCAGTACTCTCCCGATGCGGCCGTTGCCATCGACGAATGGATGAGTATATTCAAACGTCAGGTGCAAGAATGCGATACGCTTAATGATGTTTTCATGGCTTGCGGCATTGTACTGCGCCAGCATCTTTTCAAGTCTTTCCACAACTTCTTGCGGAGCCGGTGCGATATGGCTTCCCACTCGAACGTACTCATTATTTTTGCGGAACCGCCCCGCGACATCATCACGAATATTCGATATCAACATCTTGTGAAGGGACAAGATCACCTCAAGAGTAAGTTCTTGTTCTTTGGCTCTTGTATAAATATACGAAACGACGCGCGCAAGGTTCTTAGCCTCAAATATCTCTCGTTCGCTGACATATCGATCCAAGTCAATTTGGAGAAGTATCTTCTCCGTTTCTTCGAGGGTGAGCGTGCTGTTCTCGATGGCGTTTGAGTTATATACCTGGTCAGCAACTTCCGCTTCGTTGATAAGCTTGATGAGGGCTTCTTTGCCGATGGATGCTCTGTAGTACCTCTCGCGCAGGGACTGTATTTTATTGAACACATTGAGTACCCTTGCCATATGACAGAATTCTAGCCGTTTTCACGTTTTTGTCAACATAATCGTGAAAAGGTGCTCAAAAACAGCGATTCTCACGGTTTTTATGAGTATTACCGCCCTACCAACTCCTTATACATCCCGAACAAAAACTCGAGCCGCTCGGGCTCGGATTTAAAAGTTTTAGCTTTCCTAGTTCCTACTTCAAGAGATAATCGATCCCCCGTGAGATAAAGAGGTGGTAGGTTTGCCCATACCCGAACATCTTTCAGATTTGAATGTTATCAAAAACTTGAGCGGAACTATCTCATGGGGTACACTTCTCTCCATATGAATACACCAACAGCTCAAATGCTCGTGCCGATGGTCATCGAGAAGACGTCGATGGGCGAACGCGCCTACGACATTTATTCGCGCCTTCTCAAAGAGCGCATCATCTTCCTCGGCGGCCCCATCGACGGCGACGTCGCCAATCTCGTCGTGGCACAGCTCCTCTTCCTCGCCTCCGAAGACCCGAAAAAAGACATTTCGTTCTACATCAACTCCCCCGGCGGGCACGTGTCGGCCGGTCTCGCGATCTTGGACACGATGAACCACATTCAGCCCAACGTCTCGACGGTCTGTGTCGGCATGGCGGCCTCGATGGGCGCGGTATTGCTCTCGGCCGGCGAGAAGGGCAAGCGCTTCGCGCTTCCGAATGCGGAGATCATGATCCACCAGCCCTCCGGCGGCGCCGAAGGCATGGCGGCGGACATCGAAATAACGGCGAAACAAATCCTTCGCCTGCGCGAGCGGCTCAATAAGATACTCGCCAAGAACACCGGGCAGAAGGTGGAGAAAATAGCGAACGATGTCGACCGCGATTACTTCATGACGGCCGACGAAGCGCACAAATACGGCGTCATCGACAAGGTTTTGACGTAGAGAATAGGCCATATACGGCCGATCGCGCCGGAAAACGCTGGCGATTTTGTGGCGGCGTGGTACACTGCACGTTCACCATTACTATATTGTATGCATTTCAACTCTTCTCGCGCGAAGACACCGATGAACCGGGACGCGGCAGCCTTTATCCGTGAACTTAGGAGTGCCACAGGAGCAGTTCGTACGTAGCCTTTTCGCGCGTGGAGATCCACGCGTATGTCAATACAAATAACTTTAGTGCTCATCGCGCTTTCGGGCGCGGCGGGTATCGGTATCGGATGGTTTTTGCGCCTCATTATCAGCCTCGGAAAACGCGGCTCGATGGAGCTGCAGATCCGCAAAATGCTCCTCGACGCCGAGGTCAAGGCCAAGGGCATCATCGAGGAAGCGGAGAAGCGCGCCAAAGAAAAAGAGGAACAGCAGACGGGCGAATTCAAGGAGCGCGAACGCGACCTGAAAGCGACGGAAGAACGCCTCGTGCGCAAGGAGGAACTCTTGGACAAGCGGCAGACCAACCTCGAAGGAGAGCAGGAATCACTCGTGAAGAAGAATGAGGAGGTGCAGTCGATACGAGAGAAAGCCGAGCATCTTGTCCGCGCACAGCAGGAAAAGCTGGAGAAGGTCGCCGGCCTTTCCGCGGAAGAGGCGAAACATGATCTCATAAAGTCCATCGAGAAGCAGTACGAAAGCGACATCGAGAGCCGGATGCGCAAGCTTGAAATAAGCGGCAACGAGCGCCTCGAGCAGCGCGCCAATGAGATACTCACGACCGCCGTGCACCGTCTCGGCAACTCGGTCGTTTCCGACGTCTTGGCGACCACGATGACCATTCCGAGCGATGAATTGAAGGGAAAAATCATCGGCAAAGAGGGCCGCAACATCCGCGCGTTCGAGCGCGCGACCGGCGTCGATGTCATCATCGACGACACGCCCGGTACCATTACCCTCTCCTCATACGACCCGATCAGAAGGCAAATTGCGAGGATTGCCCTCGAGAATCTCATTCTCGACGGTCGTATCCAGCCCGCGAAGATCGAGGAGGCCGTGGTAAAAGCGGAGGCCGAGATCAACACCATCATCAAGAAGAAAGGCGCCGAAGCCGCTTACGCCGCCAAGGTCCCGAATCTCGACCCGAAGCTCCTCATGATATTGGGACGTCTCTACTTCCGTACGAGCTACGGGCAAAACGTGCTCGACCACTCGGTCGAAGTCGCCCACCTGGCCGGCATGCTCGCCGTCGAGCTGGGCGCGAACGAGGCGACCGCCCGCGCCGGCGCCCTCTTCCACGACATCGGCAAGGCGGTGGACCACGAGGTGCCGGGCACGCACGTCGAGATCGGCCGCCGCATCCTGCAAAAATTTGGTGTGGACGAAGCCGTCGTGAAAGCGATGCAGGCGCACCACGAGGAGTACCCGTATGAGACTCCGGAATCGATGATAGTCCAGGTCGCCGACGCCGTCTCGGGTTCCCGGCCGGGTGCGCGCCGCGACTCGGTGGAAAATTACATCAAACGCCTCGAGGAACTGGAGGCCATCGCCAACAACCAGCCCGGCGTCGAGAAGAGCTACGCCATCGCCGCTGGTCGCGAAGTCCGCGTCATCGTAAAGCCGGAAGCTCTCACCGACCTTGAGTGCCGCAAACTCGCCCGCGATATCGCCGATAAGATAGAAAAAGACCTGCAATACCCGGGCGAGATAAAAATCAGTGTAATTCGAGAGACAAGGGTTATAGAATACGCTCGATAAAAGATTTCCGCCTGCCCCGTTGGAAGCGAAGCTTTCCAACCGGGGTCATCCGAGAAACGCGCGTAATCGAATACGCGAGATAAAGAAAAGCTTTCGCCTGGGTGCGACTGTAGACCAAGTATGTCTAAAAGGCTTCTGTTGAGCCGTATTTTGGCTATTTATTTTACGGCTCAAAACCTGTGGATAGTGGATAGTTGTCAATTGACAGCCCCAAAATACGGCTCAGAATGGTACCTAGTGAGGTCGAGTGCGAGTTTCAAGGTGTTTATTATTTATTAATCAGAAAATCTATGGCAAATAAGATGGATTTGGTGGAGAAGGTGGCGGCGACGATCGGCTGCACGAAGGCCGACGGAGAGCGCGCAGTGGAGGCGGTCATCGCGATGATAAGCGACACGCTGAAGAAGGGTGAAGAGGTCTCGATTGCGGGCCTCGGCATCTTCGAGGCGAAGACGCGAGCCGGCCGCATGGGTAGGAACCCCCGCACGGGCGCTTCGATACAGATCAAGGCGATGCGGGTCCCGAAGTTCCGGGCCTCGAAGACCTTGAAGGACGCAGTGAAGTAATAGAAAGGTGCGTTTCAAGAAAAAACCGCGCGAGCGCGGTTTTTTCTTTTTGTGCGGGATGCGAGAATCGGACTCGCATTTACAGTTTGGAAAACTGCCGTGTTACCATTACACCAATCCCGCCCGACGAAAGAGAGTGTACCCTGTTTCGGAAAACTTTTCATCAGCCGATAAATCGTTTATGCTCGGCGCATGTCTCCCCGCACCCAATCATTCCTCACGAGCATCGGCGCGCTTGTCGCAGTCGCCGTCATCGCGCTTGCGATTCTTCTGCTCGCGAACGGACCGGCGCCGACTCCCGACTCCCCCGCCGCGACCAGTACGCTCCAAACGGCCGCCGCGATAGGACCGGAAACGACGGCACCGCCTTCTGCGCCTTCCGCCACGAGTACGCCGGTCATCCCGCCGAAGCCCAAACCGCGTGCAAAAGCGCCGATCCTGCCTCCTGCCCCGAGCATGGAGGTGCCAAGCGGTTCCGAAGTGGCGCGAATACAGAACCCCTACTCATTCGCCCCCGAACCGTTCTCGCTCGTCAATGAGCGGGCGCGCGCGGCGTTGGTGAATATCGTATGCACGCCGCGCTCCGGCAGTCTTCGCCCCATTTCCGGCTCCGGGGTCATTATCGATGCGCGCGGTGTTATTCTCACCAACGCCCATGTCGCGCAATACGTCCTCCTCTCGCAGAGCCAGAAGGTTGACCTCCGGTGCGTCATTCGTTCCGGTTCGCCGGCCGTTGCACTCTGGAGCGTTGAGACGCTCTATGTGCCACCCGTGTGGGTGCGCGCACATGCCGCCGATATTATTGCGAGCACGCCGACGGGAACCGGCGAACACGACTACGCTCTTCTGCGCATCACCGGGACTCTTGACGGAACGCCCGCACCGGCAGCTTTGCCGGCGCTTGCGCCCGACACGCGCGAAGCGATAGGTTTCCTCGACGACCCGGTCCTTGCCGCGAGTTATCCGGCCGAGTTCATCGGCGGCATCGCGGCACAGTTCGGTCTGTACTCCGCATCGTCGGTCACGAGCATACAAGACCTCCTCACGTTCGGTACCAACACGGTCGATATCATCTCGCTCGGCGGCATCATCGAGGCGCAGAGCGGCTCTTCCGGCGGCAGCGTCGTGAATGCCTGGGGACGCCTCATCGGCATCATCACGACGACGAGCGAAGGGACGACGACCGCCGCGCGCGACCTGCATGCCATCACCCTTAGCTACATCGACCGCGACCTCACGGTGCAAACGCAGCATGACCTCGGGGCAATTTTGGGCGGCGATATCGCCGCGGAAGCCTTTGATTTCAACACGCACGCGGCTCCCGCATTGGCGCAGCTTCTGGTAGATCAGCTCACGAAGACCGTACGCTGATTCAGAGCGCAAGGAATAGAATGCCGAAGGAAAAAAGTCCGACGGCAAGCATTTTCCGCGCGGAGAGCTGTTCCCGCAAAAAGAAAATCCCCCATACGACGGGCAAGAGGAACCCCGCACACCTCACTGCGAGTACGTACGACGTGTTCTCGAGCGAGAACGATACCATTGCCGCGACGAATGCGGCCGCGAGCACGAGCCCCAGAACGCACAGGGTCCAAAAAGAGTCTTTCGCACGCGCGAGTTCTCCCTGTTGCTTAAAGACGAATGTAAGAATAAGTAAAACGACCGTCGCGCCGAGAGAGTTCATAAAACTGTAGAACACGGGAGTCGCCGCTTGGAGCGATATCTTGTCAAACGTCGAGCCGAGCGCCGGAAGCGCCGTGCCGATTATCATAAAGAGAACGGGCTTGTTCAGGGTGAACGATTCCCCCGCCCGCGGCTCCACCAGAAGCAGGAATGTCGCAACAACGATCGCGATAATACCGACCGACCCGAGTGCGGTTGGCTCTTCCCCTATCAATAGGTACGAGGTCAGGATATTGAAAACAGGCAACAGCGCGTTTATGGGGGCCACCCGGGACAACTCCCCCTCGCGCAGCGACCGGTACATGAAATACGTCTGTACCGGGTAGAGGACGAACCAAATAATGAGGAGCGGCCACCAGAACTGCCAGGATAATGCGAAGATATTTTCCGGGAGCGGAAAAAAGAGGAACAGCGCGAGCATCGGTACGAGAGAGAAGACCTGAAGGAGGAAGCCGAGGGAGAAATTCCCGAAAACCGCCGTCAACTCTTTCTCATAAATACGGCGTACCCCGAACAGGAGAGCGCTAAAAAGTGCCAAAGAAAGCCACATGTCGGGGCGCCCAGAATCGGACTGGGTCTTCTTGCTCCCAAAGCAAGTGTACTACCGGTATACTACGCCCCGCTTTTCATGTCCCTATCCTTTCTTTCCTCATCGTGCAGAATCCGGTGGCAATTTGCGCAAACAATTACACATTTCGCTATCTCATCCTTCAGTCGTTGAAAGCCAACTTCCCGCCGGAAACCCCCGATACCGAACAGTTTATCCTGTTTATCCCTATGATGGAAATCAAGAACTCTTGGATCTTTTATCTCACATCTGCAGCACCCTCTTTCTTGCTTGTAATCGGACAGCCATTTGTAGTGGCGGTCAATTAAATCTTGTTTTGTCTCCCGGTAACAATCCCGGCACTTTCGACGCCGATACACCTTTGACTTCGTCGTCAGAGCAACACCAAAATAGTCCTCCGGATAGGACTCCCCGCAGTATTTGCAGAGTTTCATTGTTCCCATTTTTAAAATCGTATCATATTTGGGAAGTAAATATACATCCCAAATCTATCGAGTTCGTTATGTCCGAAAAATCGGATTGTCCTTTATGATGTCCTTTAGAGATTACCCTCCAAAGCCTGCTCAATTAGTCGGCAGCGTGCGAGGCGTTTCTCGTTGTCCATTATTACTCCGACGACATCAATTTGGAATTCCCTATCATCAGACTTTTCTTCCATGTAGAGGGCTGCTGTTCTGGCTATTTTGCGGAGTTTAGAATGATGGACCAACTCCTCGGGGCGATAGTCCATTTCACATGAACCATTTCCGGAGTCAATTTCACGTGAAACTGCCTTGACCTCGACAAATCTCACTGTTTCGTCTTTTATTGCAATAATATCAATCTCCCCCCATTTCCTTCTGTAGTTCCTGTCGATGATCTTGTAGCCTTTCCGTGCCAAAAATTGGCAGGCGATTTCCTCCCCGCCCCTTCCAACGTCCTTTCTGATTTCATCCGGAATCACCGTAGCATTGTATCTCGGCATGAGTAGACAATCGGAGACGCTAAGTGGGTATTTCACGTGAAATGCCCAAAAGAGATGTTTCTAAGAAACGATTTAAAGGACGAGATGCCAAATTTACGAATTTATGGCTTATAATAAGGATTCGTTACTTACAAAAGGACGTAATGGTACGTTATTTCATGTCCTTTAATCCACATATCCCCAGAGTTTTCCACAGATTATGTATAGAAAATAAGGGAAAAATGCCGATTATCAGTCCGTGCAGGGAGTTTGTCTGTAATGTCCTTTAGAGAACACATCGGCGTCTGTGTCAATACTGCAACACATATTTTGCTTGACCGAAATACACGCGAGGAAGTAGCGTGGCGGTATGAAAGCCACGGGCGTCGCAATAAAGTCCATACTCCTCGTTCTTCTTTTTGGTATTGCCGCAGTTGCAGCCAGTACGGTCGTTTTCCCTTCCCAAACCTTCGCGGCCGAGGTCTCCGTACAGACAGCGCAGGTACTTCCGCCGGGCGGGAATACGTGCCAACCGCTGCCAGTATCAGGATTTACGCCCTACGTGTACGATAATGCCCTGCATTCTTTTGAATTCACCCTGCCCGACAGCTCATATGTAGCGGTTATCGGCTCGGTGGGGGGTGCGTCTGTCCCATTCCAGCTCATGACCAGGCGCATTGATGCCTCCGGTACTTTGCACGTGCATGTCGATATCCCGACGACACCTGTCATCGGAACCCTTCCCGTCAGCGTCACGTTGCTTTCCGCAAAAGGGGCGGGCCAGCCGGTGTGCATCTCAATCCTCACCACGAGCGTCCAATCGACAAAGAGCACCGTATCGAAGGCACCCACGACGCCCTCTGCAGGCACCACCAAAAAGCCTGTAGCGATAACCGGTGGTGCAACGAGCGCCGTCGGCACGACCGCAGCCCCGGTAGCCGGGAGCACGACATTGCCCGTTGGCAGTATCGAAAGCGCTCTCAAGAACCTCTGTTCGGGCGGCGGCGCCTCTGTCCTTTGGATAATCCTTCTTGCCATCTACGCTCTCCTTATGTGGCTGGCGATCTCGGCGGAAAAGCCGTGGATAGCGGCGATACGTCCGATAGAATGGACGGCTATCGCCATCATCGTGCCGCTTATTCTGCTCCTCGGACTCTGGTACTTCCCGGAAAGCTGCCGCGCGCAGACATGGGTGCCGGTGGCCGGAATATTGATAGCGCTCGGGGCAATCATTGCGACGTATAAGAACCACCCGGAAGAGACGGAGACGAAAGTAATCCCGCTGCCAGCTGCCCATTCCTAGATATCCTAGATACTCAAAACCTTTGTGCGGATACGGGGAATCGAACCCCGATCTGTACCTTGGCAAGGTACCGTTCTACCACTAAACCATATCCGCAGTGCCGATGATTATACAGTACTCGTTCGCGACGGCAATTTTTTGTGCTCCCGCCAGGACTCGAACCTGGAATACGACGTCCGAAGCGTCGCGTGATATCCGTTTCACCACAGGAGCGAACAACAATCATAGGCTACAATGAATCCAATGAAAAAGGAACTCCCGATACCCGGGGAAGTGGGCGCGCTCTGCAAAACGCTCCGTGCCGAAGGTTTCGAGGCGTATCTCGTCGGCGGGTGCGTGCGCGACCTGCTCTTGGGTCGCGAGCCGAAGGATTGGGACGTGACGACCAATGCAAAGCCCGAGAAAATACAAGAATTGTTCACGGAGACGTTCTACGAAAATGACTTCGGCACGGTCGGTGTCGTCACCGAGTCCACAGACCCGCGGCTCAAGGTCGTCGAGGTAACACCCTACCGCATCGAAGGGAAGTACTCCGACGCGCGGCGCCCCGACGAGGTGCGCTTCAGCGACAAGCTCGAAGACGATCTGAAGCGCCGCGACTTTACCATCAATGCGATAGCCTACGACCCCGCGACGGCGACGCTCGTCGATCTGCACGGTGGACAGGAAGATGCGAAGCGGAAGCTCGTCGTAGCGGTAGGGGATCCGGACGAACGTTTCAAGGAAGATGCCTTGCGAATGTTGCGTGCGGTGCGCATTTCCGCCGAACTCGACTTCGCAATCGAGACGAAAACGGCCGACGGCATCGTCGCACAAGCAACCCAGCTGGAGAAGATATCGCGCGAGCGCGTACGCGACGAGCTCGTGAGGATACTCTTGAGCCCGCGCCCGATGCAGGCTCTTTACGTGGCTCAAAAGCTGGGGCTTTTACGCTACGTCATTCCGGAACTAGAGACTGCCATCGGGGTCGACCAGAACCAGGCGCACTCGTTCGACGTCTTCGAGCACCTGCTGCGCAGCCTGCAGCATGCGGCCGATAAGAATTGGCCGCTCGAGGTGCGTCTCGCCGCGCTTCTTCACGATATCGGGAAGCCCGCCACGCGCCGATGGTCGGAGGAGAAAAAAGACTGGACGTTCCACGGGCACGAGGTCGTAGGGGCAAAAATGGCAAAGCAGATCATGAAAGACCTGCGCCTGCCGCAGGACACTATCGCGACCGTCCATGCGCTCACCCGATGGCACATGTTTTTCTCCGATCCCGACCAGGTGACGCTCTCGGCTGTGCGCCGGACGATACGCAATGTGGGGCAGGAACATATCAAAGACCTCTTGAACGTCCGCATCTGCGACCGCATCGGGACCGGTCGCCCCAAAGAGCAGCCGTTCCGTTTGCGCAAATACATGTCGATGGTGGACGAGGCGCTGCGCGACCCGATTTCCGTCGGCATGCTCAAAATTGACGGCTCTCGGCTCATCGAGATGGGCGAGGCTCCGGGGCCCCGCATCGGCTCCATACTGCACGCGCTGCTGGAGGAAGTGCTGGACGACCCGAAAAAGAATACCGCCGAGTATTTGGAAAACCGCGCAAAAGAACTATCGAAACTACCCGAAGCCGAATTACGCGCGCTCGGCGAGGAGGGGAAAGATAGGAAAACGGACGAGGACGAGGCCGCGGTGCAGCAACTAAGGAAAAAGCATCATGTCGACTAGAGGGGACGCGTCGCGGGTGTGCGTTTTTGGGGTCTCGCGGAGGCCGTCGGGCCGAGCGGGAGCAAATTTTCAGCAGAAAATTATGCGACCCCAAAAATGTACACTCGCGGCGAGTTCCTCCGATTAGCCCACAAAGCCAAAGGGCCGCCCCCAGAGGGGGCACGCGTCTTTCTCTCTATGAGAACGTGTGCCCAATCCTGGAAACGGCCCGGGTTTGCCTAACGCCTGGAGTTTTAGGATGCAACGAGGGCACTAATCCTTAATTTTGGAACGCTAGGCGTTCCTTAGGTTTTGTGTGCCTGTTCGACGTCCTGGGCATGTAGCCCTTCTTGCTCTTGTTTCTCGTTAGCAAGAAGCGTAACCTCTTGCTTTATCGAGTCGTAGAGCCAGAATAAAAGATCATGGCGGAAGGCTATAAAGAATCCAGGGCGGAGCCCTGAATTCCCTGTCCTAAAGGATACATCCTTAAAGGACATTGTAAAGGACAGAGTGTGGATATCATGAAGCCTGCCGAATGTCCTTTATAGCCACTATGCATCAAGGTCAAGCGATATAGGGCAGTGGTCGGAGCCATAGACGTCTGGGTGGATTTCCGCGGAGCGGACCTTGGGCACCAAAGCCTTGCTGATGAAGAAATAATCGATGCGCCAGCCGATATTTCGCTCACGCGCAAGCGCGAAATGGCTCCACCATGTATAAAATCCTTTGCCTTTTGTGAACTTCCGGAAAATATCGACGAATCCGGCGTCGATAATAGCGTCTATTCCGGCCCGCTCCTCCCTCGTGAAACCGTGTTCGCCCTCGTTTGCCTCCGGATTTGCCAGGTCGTCGGGGGTATGCGCCACATTGAGGTCTCCGCAGATAATTACCGGCTTTTTCTTCTCAAGTCGCTTGCAAAAGGCGAGAAAAGCGGGATCCCACTGCTTGTGCCGCAGGGAAAGACGGCTTAAATCGGGCTTGGAATTGGGCGTATACGCGTTGATCAAGAAAAAATGCTCGAATTCAGCCGAAATAACGCGGCCTTCTTCGTTCGGGTCGCCGTATCCGTCGTCGGCAAGCTTATATTTCTCCAGGATATCATCCGGGAACCCGAAGATGAGCTCCAGGGGCTTCTCTTTCGAGAAGATGGCCGTGCCGCTGTAGCCCTTCCGCTTGGCGGAATTCCAGTACTCCTCGTAGTCGGGCAGGTCGACCTCCGATTGATGCTCCTCCGCTTTGGTCTCCTGGAAGCAGGCAATATCAGGTTTCATCTTTTCGAGAAAGGGGACAAGCGCGCCCTTGCGGTGGATGCTCCGGATACCGTTCACATTCCACGAGATGAGTTTCATGAGACACACTGTAGCAGGAATCTATTTCCTGCGCTTCCCGTGAAATGCCTGATGTACTTCGCGCAGATGCTTGTCGGTGACGTGCGTATAGACTTGCGTCGTCGCGATGTTGGCGTGGCCGAGGAGCGCCTGCACGGATCGAAGGTCGGCGCCGTTTTCGAGCAAATCGGTGGCGAAAGAGTGGCGGATGACATGCGGCGTCACTTTGCGGGTGATGCCCGCATGAATGGCGTACCGTTTCACGAGTCGCTCGACCGAACGCGGCGTAATACGCGGCAGGTCTTTCGTCTTCGGCGAACCTTTGCCGTATGAAACGAACAGTGCTTCGCTCATATCACCACGCTTTTTGAGATATGCGGCAACTGCCGTTTTGGCAGAAGGGGAGAGGAAGACGACACGGACCTTCTCACCTTTTCCCCGCACCGAAAATTCATCACGCGTGAGGTCGATGTCTTGATTTAACGCGCATAATTCGGAAACCCGCAGGCCGGTGGAGAAGAGAAGCTCGAGAATCGCCCGGTCGCGCAGCGCCCCGAGCTCATTTCCCAAGGGTGCCCGCATGATGCGGTCGAGCTCGTCAGCGGTGATGAGGTCGAGGTCACGCGCACCCTGCTTGGCGAGCTCGATGCGCTCCGGATTCAGGCTTTCGATGTCGCGCTTGCGTAAGAATTTGAGGAATGCGCGCAGCGCGATGAGGTGGTAATTCTGGGTGTTCTTCTTCATCGTGCCTGAAACACCCCCGGAGCGATTGAGCACGATGCGGAACTCACGCACCATCTGCTCTGTTATCTGTTTGGGTGCGGAAACTTTGCCATACGCAAGAAAACGATTGAGGTAGCGGTCGTAATTTTCGACCGTCTTCACCCCGCGACCCTTCTCTATCTCAAGGTATTCGAGGAACTGTGTTTTCAAGGTCTTCAGGTCCGCCATTCCTGAATTGTACCAAAATATTGTGCGACGTATGGGATAGGGTTAGACTGATACAATTGATTCATGTCCCTCATCACCAACAAAAAACTTCCGTCGTTCGACCACCTGCCCGACGAGGCGGTGCTCGAGATATCTCCCGAGCGCGCGGCGAAGCAGGACATCCGGCCGCTCGAGATAGGAATACTGAATCTGATGCCGGGCGCGGTCGTCGAGCGCACCGAGCTGCAGCTTTTGCGCCTCCTGGCCAACACGCCGCTTCAGATACGCCCGACTTTCGCGTACTTCGATGAGCACAAGTCGTCGTCGAAGCAGGCGCACTTCGACGAATTTTATAAAACGTTGAGCGAAGTACGGCAAAGCGGCCTCGACGGGCTCATCATCACGGGCGCGAATCTTGAGGAGCACGAATTCGAAAACGTCTTTTACTGGAAAGAGTTCACGAAATTCCTCGATTGGGCGAAAGGAAATATCACCTCGACCATTTTCAGCTGCTGGGCGGTGCACGCCGGGCTGTATCATCACTATCGTATACGCCCGCAAAAATACGAACGGAAACAATTCGGGATTTTTCCCCACAAGGTGCGGCACGAATCCGGCTCACCGTTCCTCGCGAGCATGGACGACGAAATTCTCGTCCCGCATTCGCGGTGGAAGGGGATTGAGCAGAAAGACATCGCTGCTCACAAGGAATTGGAAACGCTTATCGAAAGCGAAGAGGCCGGACCGCATCTCATTGTCGGTCGAAAGGGACGTGAACTATATTTGCAAGGACATCCCGAGTACGACCGCGGCGATATTGCCGAAGAATATTTCCGCGACAAGGCGAAAGGCATTGCCATCAATTCACCGCAACACTATTTCCCCGGTAATGATGAGACAAAAACGCCGCTGCGCACCTGGAGCGCCAACGGGCAGGTCTTCTACTCCAACTGGATAAACTGGGTGTACCAGACGACCAATGTCGACATCAAGAAACCGCTAATGGATTAGAACTGGGCGAGAATTGCTTCGAGGATTCCTTTGTAGAGACGCCGCGCCAAGTCGAGATGCCGAGGGTCTTGCTTCTCCTTCGTAACTTCGAATTCAAACTTCGTTCCCTGCATGGAAAGGGGTGCGAAGCTCACCTCACCCGTAACATCCCAATCCCGTATGTGAAAAGAAGGGCCAATGGATCCGATATCAGAGTTTCCATTGATAGAGATGATGAGACTGCCGTCTCTGTCCTGACGAGTGATGTCTATCGCGACATCAGCTGAACCTATCTGGAGTTTTTTGGACCACGTACCCTCATTTTCAGGAAAGCTCTGCATGCGTTCGACGAGTTGTCTCGCGAGCAACTTGCGCTCTTCCAAGGTGCCCGGCTCCTTTGCGAAAATCTCTTCTCCTGTCGCCTCTTGGCTTTTTGCGGAATTACCGATGACAAGCGCCGCCGCGCCGAGTCCCACTGCTCCTGCAAGCAGTTGCCGACGATCTATACCTTTATTTGGAATCTCAGCGCCATCCATAGTATAAAAATAACACGAATCTATTCCAGGTACTTCTTCTTCGAGTTCATCGGGGACATACTACAATTGCGCTATAGCGTAGAGATAGTATGGGTCATTTTAGGTATTTCTTTTTCTTTAATTTCTCCGGCAGGTAGGATTTCTTGTCGTAGAGTTTGTAGCCTTTGTGGTATCCGAGCTCTTTCATAAGCTTCGTCGGCGCATTGCGGACGCGCAGGGGAATTGGGAGATTGCCGAATTTTTTCACGTCGTCGAGCGCTTCGAATACGGCATCGTACGAGCGGCGGTCTTTTTTGCACTGCGCGAGATACGCGACACCGTGCGCGAGATTGATGGTCGCTTCCGGGTATCCGATTTTGTTCACCGCTTCGAAGACCGCGTTGGCAACGACGAGCGCAGTCGGCTGCGCGAGCCCGATATCCTCGCTCGCAAATATCACCATACGGCGCGCGATGAATTTCGGGTCCTCGCCTGCGTTTACCATACGCGCGAGGTAGTAAACGGCGGCGTCGGGCTGCGAGGCGCGCATTGATTTAATGAATGCGGAGATGGTGTTGTAGTGCTCTTCTCCTTTTTTGTCGTATCGCAGGTGCTTGGACTGTATCGCTTCCTTCAACGTATCAAGTGTAATTTTTCCGTAGAGCGCGTTGGCCGTTTCGAGCGTCGTGATGGCCTGCCGCGCGTCGCCGGCGGCCATTTGGATCAGCCAATCCCTGGCGTCTTTTGGGATCTTTAATTTTGTTCGCTTGATGATCTGCTCCATCTCTTCTTCGTTGTGGTCGTTCAATACGAAGACGCGGCAGCGCGAGAGCAAGGGTGCGATGACCTCGAAGCTCGGGTTCTCGGTAGTGGCACCGATGAGCGTGATGTCGCCGCGTTCGACGAACGGCAGGAGAAAATCCTGCTGCGCTTTATTGAACCGGTGTATCTCGTCGACGAAAAGAATTTTTTGCTTGCCAAGGGGAAGCGCTCCCCGGGCGCCGACTACCTTTTTGATATCTTCCTTGCCCGAATCGACCGCCGAGAGCTCATAGAAATCCGCATTGAGCGCATTGGCATAGATGCGTGCAAGCGTCGTCTTCCCGGAACCAGGCGGGCCCCAGAGGATGAACGAGAAAAGTTGCTTTTTCTCAATGGCAGCGCGCAAGGGCTTCCCTTTGCCGGTCAAATGCTCTTGCCCGACGAATTCATGAAGTGTTTTCGGCCGTATTCTTGACGCGAGGGGCTCCCGACTTCCATAGCTCGTAGAGC
>Ga0209542_10004186_pt1 | contig 29918 bp, 33 predicted proteins | sample RifCSPhighO2_01_FD_184028 | JGI IMG/M metagenome (GOLD analysis project Ga0209542, IMG submission 184028) | Soil microbial communities from Rifle, Colorado - Rifle CSP2_plank highO2_0.1 (SPAdes) (version 2) | ecosystem: Environmental > Terrestrial > Deep subsurface > Rock core/Sediment ... | reverse complement strand
ACCCGGGCGCGGTCTTTAATATAGGTTTTTAGTTTCTCCAGCGTATTCTCCGCGCTGTATTCGTGGTAAAAACCCAGGATTACGTTTAAAAAAACGGCAAAGAGAATTACCGTCGTGTCCGGACCTTCGTGTAAAAAATAAGTGAGTGCCGCTGCTCCTAGGAGTAGAAAAATGAGTGGACTTAGAAATTGCTTCAAAAATAAAACGGCCGGGTTGGTTTTGCCCTTGCTTTTAAAAACATTCCGGCCGTATTTTTTTAGACGGGCCTGCGCTTCCGGTTCTGCCAGACCCACCTCACCAGCGTAAAGCTGGTTCAGCGCGTCCGCCGCGGACAAAGCCCAGGGTTCTTTGATGATTGGCATGCGTATCTGTATTTTACACTAAATTTTGTGCGCGGGAGAGGATTCGCACCTCCATGCCCTTACGGGCACCACCACCTCAAGATGGCGAGTCTACTGTTTCTCCACCCGCGCATAGTTAGATTATAGCAAAAAATTTATTCCGCAGCCGGAGTTTCTGCGACAACCTCTTCCAAATTTTCTTCCACCGCCACCGCGCGCATCTTACCACGCACGTCTTTGATCGCCTTGGTGCGAACGTAGTAAAGCTTAGACCGGCGCGCATGCGCACGCTTTGTAATTTCAATTTTTTCTATCATCGGTGAATAAAGCGGAAAAATCCTTTCCACCCCGACGCCGCTCGCCACTTTCCGAACGGTAAAAGTTGCGCCAGCTTCCGCGCCGTGCTTGCGCGCCAGCACTATGCCCTCAAAATTCTGAATACGGAATTTGCCTTTTTCGTCCTTGATCTTGGAAGCGACATTCACCGTGTCCCCCGCCCTGAAATCAAGTTTCTTGCGCTCCTCAATATCCACGGGGCTGAATTTTATTTTCATTATTTTATTTCCTGCCATTGCCGAAACACTTTAACATAAAAGGCCTTTTTAGGCAAACTCCGCCTAATTGAAAACAATTCTCCATTTAAATTAATTTCTTTAACTCTTTCGGCAGGGGTGATTCTATTTTAACATTTTCTCCCTTAAAATTTTGGAATTCTATGGACTTGGCGTGAAGCATCATTCTACCCCCTTCTCTTCTCCTCCCCTTATGTAGGGGGAGGGCGGGTAGGGGTAAACCATTTGGATTATATAATTTATCTCCTGCGATAGGGTGATTTAGGTATTTCAAATGCACGCGGATTTGATGCGTCCGGCCGGTTTTCGGCCTGACTTCCAAGAGAGTAAATTTTTGCGGAAGCATCTTTGAAATTTTTATCTCCGAGGGTTCCGCTTGCGGGCGCAGGAGGAAAAATTTTGAAGATGCCAAAGCGGTAAATCTTTTCAACACTTTGTAAAAGGTTTCTGCTTCCCGCATTTCTCCTCGCGCGCCGCGTCCAGCGGAGTGCCGCCGAAAATCTTTTGGACTGCGACCAATCGGCTTATCAATTATTCCCCGATCGTTTTTTACCCAGCCGTTCACAACCGCCAGATAAACTTTTTTAATTGCCCGCGCCTGAAACTGTTCTTTAAGAAACTGATGCGCTTTTTTGTTTTTCGCCAGGAGCAACACACCGGAAGTTTCTTTGTCTAAACGATGCACTAAAATAAACTTAGGATACATCTTGGCAATCAAATCAACTAAGGCACCTGCTGGTTTATCAATCGCCAGAATGTCTCTGTTCTCGTAAAGTATTTTTATTTTCATATTGAAATATTAGTAAAAATATTCTATAGTTAGCAAGCTCTTAGGCGCGCTTAGCTCAGTTGGTTAGAGCGCCTCTCTTACAAAGAGGAGGCCGGGGGTTCGAGACCCTCAGCGCGCACCCCGCCCCCGTAGTTCAATGGATAGAACCGCGGACTTCTAAGCCGCTGATGTAAGTTCGATTCTTGCCGGGGGCGCACAACTTCACTTAGACGGATCAGCGACCTGAGAGGGCGAGGTAATAGTTGCTCGCGATTTTTCCGCCCGTTCAGAAAAATATCCCAGCGCCTTGTCCAATCGGGCTCGATCCACTAGCTTTTCCCGGGTCTCGTCCGGCAGGGTTGGGACCTGAAACTGCCGGCTGGCGGACAGAAAAAGAGAACCTCCTAAAATAAAAGACAGAACGACAGCCGTAAAAGCGAAGAGTACTAAAATCTGCCAGCCAATATTCGGGTTGGTATGAAAACCGCCCTTACGGAAGTGTCGTTTCTTCTTGAATAGTTTTGGTATTTCCAGTTTCATAATTGACTCGGTTTAAGGGAAAGGAATAAAGCCCAAAAATTTCATCTTAAAAGAGGCCTGCCAGCCCGAGGCGGCGTCCGCCGAACTCTGTCGATCGATGTCCGCGGTGACCAATTCCAGCTCGTAAGGAGAATTTTCCAAAAGCTCCAGGAATTTGTAAATCGCTTCAAAACTGCCGTCTGCCCGCACAATGATAAAAAGTTCTTTTCCGCCTGGCGAGGACTCCACCGCCACAACTTCCGGGTCTGCCCCGACACTCCGCGCCAGCTCTTCAATGGAATCCAACAGCGGCACAACATTGGAACTGCGGGCGAAATGCGAATCTAGTTCCATCTTTTCGGCCTGCACTTCGCGCAGTAAAATATCAAGAGACCATATCTCCAAACGCCGCGCTTCTTCCTGCTGCCACGCGCGTTCCGCTTCGCGGGCAGATGTTTTATTCTCGTTAATCTTTTGAAAAACCAGGAAAAACAGGAGTCCGGACAAAATCAGAAAAACGACGGAAATAGCAAAGGGCACTTTTTTGAATTTTCGGAAGCTCTTGGGTAAGTCGGGCATAAATTAAGAAGGAATTAAACTTAAACTGAACTGGATATTCGACCCCTTCACGAAATTAGAAATAGGCAAATCCACTTTCCGGAACGCGGCGTCGTTTTCCAGCGCCTGCCGGAAAAGCAATAACCGTTCCCGGGAAGGCGCAAAGCCAAAAAGGTCCACTTGCTTGCCGCTCGCGGGACTATTTTCAAAAGCAATTCGAGTGATTTTGATGTCTGACATTTTCCGCAGAGTTATCGCCCGAATCACTCGTTGCGATACCAGATAGCGCCCCGCCGCCGCGCTTTCAACCAATTTAAGTTTCCGATCCAGGTCTGTCACCGTTTCGGAAAGATTCCGGTCCGCCAGGGTCGGCGGCTCGTTTTTTTGCGCCAACAGCTTGGTGTGCGCTAAATTTCTTTCCAGCCCAGAAAGGAAAAGGGTTGGCAAGAGGGACGCGGCGCCCACCAGCGCACAAAAGCCGAGCAGAATAAAAAGCACGATAGTGAAGCGAAAGTAAAAATCCTTCATCTTCTTCTTCTTTTCGTGATTGGGAATTAGATTAATCATAGCTTTAATTGTAATCGAAATCCCCCAGCGCCAGCCCCAGAGCCGCCGCGAAGGCCAGCGATTTGCGGAAACTTATTTCCGGCACATGTCGGCCGGTATCGGTAATGTTCACCCAAACATTCGCCATCGCCACCTCGCACTTCATGCTCTGAGATAAATAGTCCGGCAAGCCGATCAGGTTCGAATCTCCACCGCACAAAATTATTTTTTTGATCGGCGGGCGCGTTTTGCCTTCTTCATCTTTGTGCGTGCTCCAGTAAAGGAAGTGCTTCGCGATTTCGTCGCGCAAAACTGAAGCGCTGTTCAGAAGCACCGGGAAGATTTCCGGGTTCTCTGCGTTGCGCTCCAGACCAAAGGTCTGCTTCATTTTTTCCGCTTCTTCCGCACTAACTCCGAAGCTTTTCTGGATGGCGGCATTGAGCGACTGGCCACCGATGTCCAGCGTAGAAGTAAAAACCACCACGCCACGCGATACGATGAAGATGCCGGTGCGCGTCTGCCCAAAATCCACGATGCTGTAAGTTCCCAGGTCGCCCTTTGGAACCACGGCTCGGGCAATCGCCTGCGCTTCCAGCTCTAATGACTGGACGGAAATAAAGCAGTTCCGAAAAACGGAAATGTAGTTCTCGATGGTGGTTTGCGAAGCGGCGGCAACCTCAATTTCCAAACTTTTTTCGTCCTCACCGACCAAGTCGTAATCAAAAATCGCTTCCTGGGCCGGCATCGGCACGTGTTCTTCCAGCGCCAGCTCAATGCCCTCCCGCACATTCTTCAGTCCCACCTTCTCCAACCGCAAAGGAAAAAGATATACCTGTTCTTCCGGTAGAGATACCCGCACGAAGCGGATACCCTCCCGTCGCAGGGACAAGAGAATCTCCTGCAGACGTGGTAAATTTTTTATTTTGCCGGACTCAATAATGCCCGGCGGAATTTTACGTTCGCCATAGCGCCCAATCCGGATGCCGTCGCGAGTGGGAATCAACTGCGCGAATTTAAGCGACTGGTCGGAAATATCCAGGCCGTAGGAAGGTGCCATCAAAAAAGCGGGTGGCGGAAAGTACCGGGATAAAAATCTATTCGGCCCAAGATGCGGCATACTATTATTATAGCAAATTTATTTTATCCAGATACCGCTGGAGAATAAGCGCGGCGGCGGAAGCATCCGTTTGCTGATTCTTCTGATATCTCCGGCCTTCCACGGAAGTCCAAAACTCCTTTTGCCAGCATACCGGAATGTCAAACTTTTTTCTAAGCGCCTCGGCAAAATTTTTAATTTTTGCTTGCACTGGGTTGGGCTTGCCGGAAAAATCAGTTGATTCTCCGACAACAATTTCCTGCACATTTTCTGTTTTTATTATCGCGCCAATTTCGCGGAACATCTCCGGATTATTGGCAATAATAATTTTTGGAAATGCCAACATCCCTCCCTCATCGGAAAGAGCCAAGCCGATTCTTTTCGTTCCATAATCAATGCCCAAAAATCTGCGGGATGTCATGGCGGAGGGTAGAGGACTCGAACCTCTAAGGGCTTTCGCCCGCTGGTTTTCAAGACCAGTGCATTAGCCATTCTGCCAACCCTCCATTATTCTGTTTTTCCGCCGGAGGCTCCGGCGATGCTACTGGCAGCCGGAATGTGATAAAAATTCAATCGGGCTAAACTAGTTGGCGCGGTCTTTGCCAGACGTGGAGTGGCCAGTGGCATTGGTCGCTATATATCTTAAATGCCTCTCCAGATTTTTGTAACGAAAAGTCGGATAGTTGGCAGCTACATATTTAGCCACCACCTCCTTTACTTTCGGTGTCGTCAAAACATCGCGAGCCGCCCATTTGCGTTCAAAAAACTCCTCATTATTTAAAACGGTTCTTAAGACAGCCCGCTCCTCTTCGTTGGCCGCTTCATTCGCCGAATGCATATTCCTTTCCAGCTCACTTAAACCGCCCTTTTTCTCTGGCGCAAAATCTATGCTCATGTGTTTATTGTAGCATCTTTAAAAATAGTTTGCTACAATTAGCGTATTAATATGGCAAACTCGGAAAACGACAAGCTGGTCTGGCGGGCATTGGAATACGAAGAGCGGGAGCGTAGCCGCGACTGGTTCTGGGCGCTGGGTGTTATCGTGGTAACCAGTTCCATTGCCGCCATTATTTTTGAAAACTACTTTTTCGCCGCGCTGTTGGTGTTGGCCGGCGTTCTGTTGGGATTTTATGCGACGAAAAAACCGGAGTTGGTGACGTATGAACTTAATCCGCAGGGACTGGTAATCCACAATCGCTTATATCCCTACGAAACGATGCGTTCTTTCTGGGTTCAGCAACAAGACACGGCAATGAACTTGCGGCCGCTCCTGTTTGTGCATACTGCCAGATTTTTTATGCCGGTCTTCGTGATTCCGATAGAAGCGGAACTCGCGGAACACATCCACGCGATTTTTACCGCGCAGAACATAGAGGAAGTCCCGATGCGCGAGCATCTCTCGGATAAAATTATGGAAGCGCTGGGGTTTTAGAAACTTTTGCGGCTACAAATAATTTCTCGCCGTCGCTCGAAATTTTCGCAGCCCACTCCTCGCGGTCTTGTCTGCTGACAAAACACCGCTCCGGCCAGCGCAAAATTAAAAAAGTCCAAGCAGTTGGATTTTTTTAATTTTGCGCTCCCGGCAGGAATCGAACCTGCATCACAACCTCCGCAAGGTCGCATCCTATCCGTTGAACGACGGGAGCAATTATTTTAGCGTAGCAGTTTTCAAACAAAAATCAAAATTCTCAATATTTCCCAGCTATTGACAAATTTCTAAAAAGTTATAATATCACGCGCAGAAAACCCGTAAGTCCTCAGCTTGTACAGGAGGCAGGGTTAGGAGTTTTTTGTGAAAAAAAATTTTTCGTTTTTCTTTTTCATTTTCTTGCTCGCCGTCCCGGCGAGCACGCTCGAAACCGACGCCCCGCCCTGTCGGCTCGGGACCGACTGGGCCGTCAACCCCTCTCGGGCGCTCGCGCCCGGTGAGGAAGCGGTAACCGTGTCCGGGGGCACGGTAGTCATGAACCAGCGGGAGTCCCCCGGTGCCTCCCGCATCGTCTTTCGCCGGTGCATCTTGCCGGCGACCCAGGTGGTGGTCGGGGGGACCGCCCCTTGGGTGAAGGTGTGTGGCAACACCTTCACCCCCGAGGGGTGGGCCTTGCCCATCCCCACGGGGGTGCTCGCCGCCCTTCGCGGCCCCGGGGGTCCACAGGGACCTCCGGGACCCGAAGGTCCGCAGGGCCCGGAGGGACCGATGGGCCCTGAAAGCCTCCGCGGGCCACGTGGGTTTCCGGGGGAGGACCTCCTCCCGCGTCGCCCCTTGTGCGGCGAAAGCTGGCGCACGGGGCGGCGCTGGGGATGCACCGTTGTCGGCATCCTCGTCGGCGGGGGCATCTACGCCCTCTCCGGCGGCGGTGGCAACCCGCCCCCCTCCGGAAACACCGGAGACAATCACTGATGTGATTGTCTCCATCGCGGGAGTGTAGGACCGATTCAAGGACCTCGCTCCTGCACTCTCTAAAGTCATGAATCTTTTTCAAAAATTACTTTCATGATTTCAGAGAGTGGTGTTATTGACATTTTTGTTATAATGGTGTATAATAGATAGATATGAAAAAAGTGGCAAAATCGTATATGAGAATACTGCTTGGGACCTTTATTTTACTGGGCCTTTTCGCCGTTCCGGGATTTGCTTCTGCGACGAGCTGTGACAGCCGAACTATTACTGGGTACGTTATTACCAACGGCAACGACACGGATGCGCGATTTAACTACGGAACGGATTATTACACTGTCAGTGTAGGTAATGGGACGAAAACCCAAATACAATACGTTGCCAAAGATCAGGATAGAAATATAGATCAGTTGATAACCGGCCTCTCCGGAGACACTCAATATTTTTATGCATTGCAAGTAAAGAAAACATCCAGTCAAAGATGGATAACTCTGGATGTCGAAAACTTCACGACACCTTCTTGCGGCACTCCACCGCCCAATTGTTCCGACATTGCCGCCAATCTTTCCGGAAGAATAACTTCAACCGGTTCTCCCGCCGCGGCAACCATCAGAAATAATTCCAGCTGCACTTACACCGTCAGTTTTGCTTCATACGAACAATACAGCACCGGCGCGGACTGGATTTCCACTCAAAAACTTTTTGACTCTTCAACTAAGACCGTCGGGCCTAATGCAACTGTTAATTTCAGTGTTTCGGTTCCGAGTTGCCGCTATCAGTTAGACCTCGTAGAGGGTTATCCCCTGACTCCGCCGGACTACGGCGGTGCCGGTTATCTTTTTGACGCAGAATTCGGCGGTGGCGCTTTGTGCGGAACCATGCCTCCTCAAAATATTCTTCCGCAGGGATATCTAGACCAAGCTGATTGTACACAAATCGTCGGTTGGGCAAAAGATGAAAATTCCCTAAACACACCAGTAACAGTAAAAATTTACGATGGCGGGAAGTTTATTGTTTCACTTTTAGCCAATAAATCCCGTTCCGACCTTAATGGTAATTACGCTTTCGGTATTAGTACCCCGTCAGCTTTTAGGGATTCTGATACTCATACTGTGCGCGCGTATGCAATTGATAATGAAACCGGAGTAAGTAAGGAACTTAATAGGTCGGGAAAAACAATTTCCGCTTGTGTTACGCCACCACCTCCACCACCACCAAATGTATACCAATGTAATGACGGTAGAGACAATGATGGCGACGGCAAAGTTGATATGAATGATCCGGGATGTTCCAGTCCTACGGACGACAACGAGTATAACAAAATTCAACCGCCGCCAGTTCAAACATGTCAGGACCCCAGCGCGATTAATTACGGCGGTTCCTTGCCGTGCAGATATGAAAATTTTCCTTCGGTTACCCTTACCGCCAGCGACACTAGCATTGATTTCGGTGGAACGACTACTCTGTTCTGGACGGTACAAAATGCCACCTCTTGTTCGACCTCCGGTGACTGGTCTGGCAACGTCAGCCCTTCCGGCGGCAGCCAAGTCGTTGGACCTTTGTTCTCGAACAAAACTTATAATATTACTTGCTCTAATTCCGTGGGTTCCGACAATGACTCGATAACCATTAATGTCGGGGGCAACGACGGCGACCGCCCCGATGTAACAACCAGAAGCGCAACAAATATAGACCGCGATGAAGCGACTCTGCGCGGCGAAGTGGACGGCAACGGCCTTTCTACCCGTGTGTGGTTTGAGTGGTCAGACGATAGAGATGAAGTTGAAGACGGCGACGGTGAAGAGACCGATGAGATTTCTACCGGATCCGGCTCAGATGATTTTAGTGAAAATATTGATGGTTTAGATGAAGACACTACTTATTATTTCCGCGCCGTAGCTAGAAACAGCGAGGGTACGGATTACGGTAGCGTTCTTTCTTTCCGAACCGATGAAGATGATGACAACGATGACGGCGACCGGCCGAGTGTAAGCATTTTCTCCAATCCGTCCAATGTCAGCTATGGCGGGGCCGGCACTGTTACCTGGAATTCCTCCGATGCCGATTCTTGCCGCGCCAGCAATGGAACCAATGGCTGGTCCGGCTCCCGTAGTCGCTCGGGCACTTTCTACACCGGAACGCTCTACAACAATACGACTTTCAGCATCACTTGCGAAAATGATGAAGGCACGGACTCCGATTCCACGACCATCACGGTCGGCAATATCATCGCTCCGCAAAGCCGACCGACGGTTATCCTTTACGCCGGACAAACAAGCGTTCCTTACAACGGCGCTACCACTATTTACTGGAGTACTGTAGGCGCGACAACCTGCCAGGCCTCCGGCGGCTCCGTCGGCTGGGCTGGCGCCAAGAGCATCGGTCCAGGTTCCTTCTTCACCGGCTCGCTTACGGCTTCCAGAACCTATACCCTTACCTGTTACAACAATGCCGGCTCTGACACGGCTTCGGTGACAGTCAGCGTGCGCCCCACCGGCGGTCCTCTGCCTCCGCCTGCCACTTCCCTGGTATTGGTTACCTCTTCCGTTGATCGCACTCAGCCGATTATTCCCACACTAGACAACACCAAACCATGCCCGGGCGACGAAATAAATTACACCATAACCTACCAAAACATCGGCACGGGAGCGGTCCGCAGTTTGGTTCTACGCTTGGATCTACCATTTGAAGTAAGTTATATGTTCTCCAATCCGAACAACCCAACTATCGCAGGCAACACCTTAACCTTTAATCTGGGAACACTGGGAGCCAACAGCCAAGGCACAGTAACGGTGCGTGTCCGCGTTCGCGACGATGCGCCGATTGGAGCAAACCTGAACTTCCCGGCCCTGCTCTCTTACCTTGACCCAGCCGGGAGCGCGCAAACGGTCACTGCTAATGTAGTAGCCCAGGTTTGGTGTGAAGCACTAGAACCGCTGGAGGTGGAAGCGAGAGCCACATCTTTGTTGGGCGCCAATGTCTTCGGCGCAGGATTCTGGCCGGACACTCTCTTTGAATGGCTTCTACTCCTGATTCTGATTCTCTTGCTTATTTTGCTCATCCGATATTTGATTGCCGGAGCGGCGGCGCCGATTCTTCCTCCTCGCCGAACCACAACCACAACCGTCGAGCATCATTAAACAGTAAAAAATAATCCCGCCACAAGGCGGGATTATTTTTTACTTCAGTAGTTTTGCCAAGCGGGATTTTTTGCGCGCGGCGTTGTTCTTTTTAATGACTCCTTGCTTCGCTGACTTATCAATCGCCTGAAAGGCCGCGGACAGAAGTTTCTGGGCTTCGGCCCGATCGGTCTGGGCGAGTTTCTCAATCTTTTTAATAATTTCTTTCATCGCTTTCCGGCGCCGGTCATTGATTGTTTTCTTGCGCGCGGAAACCCGAATGGCTTTCTTGGCAGATTTGGTAATTGGCATAAGGGCAATTTAGCAGAAAAGCTAAGGGAAGGCAAGTGTGCTATCATTAGATTATGATTGGCAGTTTGAACGGGAAAATAACCCTAAAAACAGACAAATACATAATCATCGAAGCGGGCGGAGTGGGCTACAAGGTAAGTGTATCGCCGGACACCCTTTCAAAATTAAAAAAATCGGGAGACACGGCCGGTCTCTGGATTCACACCCAAGTGCGGGAAGATGCTATTGATTTATACGGGTTCTCGGACCGTTCAGAATTGGAATTTTTTGAAATGCTCCTGGGCGTTCCCGGCATCGGACCCCGCTCGGCCCTGGCGGTTTTGAGCGTGACTTCTTTGGAAACTTTGCGCCGGGCCATCGGCAGCAATGACATCGCCTACTTGACGAAGGTTTCCGGCATCGGGCGGAAGACGGCGGAAAAAATTGTCATTGAACTACGGGACAAAATCGGCACGGAAAAAGAAGGGGTGGCGCTGGAAAGTGAATTGGACGCGCTCGCGGCGCTTCAATCCCTGGGCTATTCCCAGAGAGAGGCGCGCGAAGCGCTGAAAAAAGTTTCTCCTGACACCGACACCAACGCTAAAATACGCGAAGCGCTTAAAATTTTAGGAAGTAAATAGGATGCCAGAATTGCCAGAAGTTGAAAATCTGCGCCGGGGCCTGGCGCGGACAATAGTCGGCCAAAAAATTAAGCGAGTGGAAGTGCGCAAACCCAAACTCGTTTCGGGTAAGGGCAATGTTCGTGTGGCTTCTTTTAAAAAAACTAGGGAATTCACTAGGGAAATCCCTGGGGAAAAAATTATCTCGGTAGAGCGCCGCGCCAAAAACTTAATTTTCAAGCTCTCGCACGGGAAAATCATTTTAGCGCATCTGAAAATGTCCGGGCAGTTCGCATATTTACCCCGCCAAGGGCGGGGCGAGCCAAAAAAAATCATCGGCGGACATCCCATAAAACTTTCAGAAACAGAACTTCCCAACAAACACACTCACATAATTTTTAAACTGGACAAGGGCATTCTTTATTACAACGACACCCGCATGTTCGGTTACCTCCTCTATTATCCGAGCGCGGAAAAATTTGAAGCGGAAAGTCATTTCGGCGCGCATGGTTTAGAACCCTTGAGCCGAGATTTTACAGCAAGATATTTGCGGGACGCCCTCAAAAACAAAAAAGTCCGCGCCAGAGGACGAGCAGGCAAAATCAAAGCGGTGCTAATGGAGCAGAAAATTGTCGTTGGCCTCGGCAACATATACGCAGATGAAACTTTATTTGAAGCGCGCATTCGTCCGGACCGGAGAGCCGTCTCCTTAACCCAGATAGAGGTTAAAGCTCTATCTGAGGCAATCAAACGGATAATGAAACGTGCGATTAGAACTGGCGGTTCGTCGGTGGCCACCTACCGCCTGCTGGACCTGTCACGTGGCAACTACGCCCGCAAACATAAGGTCTACGGTAAGGCAGGCAAACTTTGCGTCTGTTGTAAAAAGCCCCTGCAAAAAATAACCATTCAAAGCCGCACCACTATTTTTTGTCCAAGATGCCAAAAATAACCACTCCCAGCGCAACCGAAACATTCAGCGATTCTTTCTGGCCGCGCATCGGGATTTCGGCGATAACGTCGCATTTTTTGAGAATATTTTTGGAAATGCCTCTTACTTCACTTCCAACAATAAATGCATTTCCTTGCCCTGAGCGAAGTCGAAGGGTTCGGTAATCCACTGATTTTTCGTCTTGCTCCACACCGATAATAAAACATTTTTCGCGCTTAAGTTTTGCCAAAAGCGGTAATATGCTTTTCTTGTGTTCCCACTCCACAAATTCTTCCGCGCCGAGCGCTGATTTTGCCAAATCTTTCCTTTTCCTGCCAAAGCGGTCCAGCGGCGCCGGCGTGTAACCGGTCAAATAAATTTTATCTATCCCGGCCGCGTCTGCCGTGCGAAACATCGCACCGACATTCTCTATGCTCCGAATATTGTGCAAAATTACTATAGTTTCCTTGTTCATTTTATTTGGATGTTATCAATTTTGACGGCCGTCAAAAGTGATAACATCATGCTTATCAAAATAATTTACCTTGAATGTCTTCGGTCTTTTTCTGTTTTTGGGATACAGCTGGAGCGGGCCCCGCCGATGGCGGGGTAAATTCGTCAAAATTACCTGCCGCGATTTTCTCCAGCGCTTTGGGAAATTTGGCAAAAGTTTCCGTAAAGATGTTCATCATTTCGTTGCCCCGCAGAGCCGCCGCCGGATGTAGCATCGGCATAATGAAATATTCCCCCGCTTTGAAAAGCTTGCCTTGGTCGCGGGTAATTTTCGCCAGCGGTAAAAAATAATTCATGGAGAACCGACCTAGGGGCACAATAATTTTCGGGCTCAAGATTTCTATCTGCCGGGCAAGATAGGGCTTGTAGCTCTCAATTTCTTCTGGACTCGGGTCGCGGTTCTCCGGCGGCCGACGTTTAACGATATTGGTAATATAAACACTTTCCTCCTGCCACCCTAGGTCGCGTATATTTTTTCGCAGAAGCTGTCCAGCCCGCCCGACGAAGGGCCGTTTCTGCCGGTCTTCGTTCAAGCCCGGCGCCTCGCCAATAAAAAGCACCTGGCAATCCGGGCTGCCTTCGCCAAAGACCAAGTTGGATTCCCGTAAGGGCAAACTTTTATCTTGGGTAATTTCCTGCTCCAATTTTTGCAGTTCAGCCGCTTTGTCCAACATCCCCTTAGTATACTACTTTTGCAATACCTAAGAATTGATATTATAATGTAGGTATTGTGGAAAATTTCAAATTTGCAGTAATCTCAATTATTGTTTTAGCCGGCGTTGGCCTACTGGGCTATTGGGCATTTATTACCCTGGAGCCCGGCGAGGTTTCGGTCTATCGGCAAAGGCAGGAAGAGTTGGAGGCCCGCAACCGGGAATTGGAAAAAGAAATCGCGGAGCTGAAGAGCGAGTTGGGGACGGTAGCGGCAGAGAAAGAAAAACTCGTGGAGGCCGTGACGGAGACGGAGGGGGAGGAAGAGATGCCGGCCCCGACTACTTTCAAAAATCAGACCCTCATCAACGAACTAGAAAAATTGGTAAGCGCGAATGTCTTTATGGAAGAGGGCTCGCGGGGCACGCGGGTCGGCACGGTGCAAACCTTCCTGAATCTTTACAATAAAACTTCAAAGAAAGTGGATAACGACTACGGTCCGGGTATGAAAACTGACGTGTTGAACTTCCAGAAAGCCGAAGGTCTGACCGCGGACGGCGAAGCCGGCCCTGCCACCTTCAAAAAGATGATTGAGTGGCTCAAAAAGCAGGGGTAATAATAATGAAACAAAATAAAAAAATCCCGATGGGGATTTTTTTATTTTGTCCGCCCGCTCGGATTCGAACCGAGGACCTTCTCCTTAAAAGGGAGCTGCTCTACCAGCTGAGCTACGGGCGGAAACTATCTGATAATATCAGATTTCTAGAAAGCTTCAAGGAGAAACTGCTCAAGGGCGGATTCGGCTTCGGGGCCCTTGGTGCGCGCGGCGGGCAGAAGGTAGGAAATGCGGGCGGCGAAATTTTTCAATTCCGCCTCTTTAAATTTTGAAAAATTTCGCCGCAGAAGCATATCTTTGATTTTCCAAAAGAGCACCCCCGCCAGCGGTTCCAATTCCGTGCCCGCTTCCACCGCCTGCCGAAAATAAAGCCAGGTATGGAATTTGTCTTTAGCGGCAAAAGCATTGGCGATTTTAAAATTATCAAATTTTTCTCCCCTTTCTTTTACGGTTTCAAAAATATTAAGCTCTGCCCGAGCTTTTTTAAAGGCATCTAAAACGGGCTTATTTAATTTGCCTTCTGGAAAAATAAAAAGGTTGTCGGACTCGCCCATAAATTTGAGCTTGCTTAAAACAAGTTCCCGGGTTTCTTCATCTTCCAGAATATCCCGCAAAACCACTGCGGATTTTGCGGAAAATAGGCTGGCGCCGGAATAGAAATTTTCCAATTGCGCCGGGTCAAAGTCATTTTTACTGATGAAAAAAACCGGTATCTCCTCCGGCAGAGTTTTTAGAAATTCCTCATAAGCGGCCAATTTATTCTGCGTGTCCTCACCGGAAAATAAGTAAAGCATAAATCAAATCCGGGTTGATTCTTTGTATTCTAAATATGGCGCGCCGTATTTTTCCGCCAGAATCGCTTCTTCCTGTTTGAGAAATATCTTCTTGGTCACAAATAAAGAGACAATGGTGAAAATGATTACGAAGAGTGCATTCCAAACCAAGCCGAAACCGAGTAAAACCAGGAAAAGTCCCCAGTAAGTAGGATTGCGAGTGTAACGATAAGGTCCCCGGCGGAAACTTTCAGGGTTCAAATTTTCCTTAATGAAATGGCGTGAGGCATGCTGGGCCCAAACAATAAGTCCCGTGCCCGCCACCAAAAACGCCAGGCCCGCAGGCACGATTATCGCCACCTCCATAATTTTCAAATCAAAAAATATATCCAAACCGGCCCCGAGTAAAAAGAATCCCAGCGTCGTGAAATAGGAGTGCACCAATACCCGGTGCACGCTCTTTCTTTTTGGATCTGCCGTTCCCCCGCCGAACATAGTTTTATTTTATCACAAATTCTGTCATTTTGCCTCCCCTAAATTTCTGCCGGCGCCAGAATGCACCAGAAGCGGAATGTCGGTTTTATAATGCAGATACGACCTGGGCAGAACGCCCGCCATCGCATCTTTGATTATTTTTTCCGCCGCTGGAAGCGCGCTCGTCTCTATTTCATACACCAGCTCATCATGCACCTGCAGAACCAGGTGAGTTTTATCCAAAATGCCCGCCTGTTTCAAATCCTCATCGGCAAATCGGATGGCTAGCTTGATGATGTCCGCCGCTGTGCCCTGGATAGCGGCGTTGGTCGCAGTGCGCTCCGCCATATTGCGCAAGAACGGAACACGGGAATTGATGTTCGGAAAATAACGCCGCCGACCGAAGAGTGTCTCGGTATATTTATTTTGCTTCGCGAAAGTTTTGACTTCTTCCAAGTAATCCCGCACGCCGGAGAATTGATTAAAATAATTGTCGTAAAACTTTTGTGCTTCCATGCGGGTACCTCCTAAATTTCTCCGCAGAGCATTCACGCCCATACCGTAAATAATACCAAAATTTATTACTTTCGCTTGCCGGCGCATCTCCGCGTCTACCTCTTCCAGGGGCACACCAAAAACGAAAGAGGCAACTCCAGCGTGGATGTCTTTGCGGTCGCGAAAGAGTGTCGTCATCTTCCGATCGCTTGAAAGCATCGCCGCGACCCGCAGTTCAATCTGGCTGTAATCAAAGGCGGCTAAGACGCTGTTCCGGGGCGCCACGAATCCTTCGCGGATTCTCCGACCCAGCTCCGACTTTATTGGTAAATTCTGGAGATTCGGATCCTGCGAGGAGAACCGGCCGGGGGTAGTGCCGTTTTGTAGAAAGCGCGCATGAAGCCGCCCGTCTAGTCCCACTATTTTGGGAATTACGTCTACATAAGTGGAAAGAAGTTTCTGGAGTTCGCGATACACGAGAATCTCGTCAATAATTAAATTTTCGCCGGCGAGTTCTTCCAGGACCGAAACCCGAGTGGAAAGCGCGCCGCCGGCACTTTTCCGGCTGGATTTAAGTCCCAATTTTTTAAAAAGTATTTCGCCCAACTGCTTCGGGGAATTGATGTTGAATTCCGTCCCAGCCATCTGCCAAATTCTTTTCGTCCGCGTATCCAATTCTTTATGGTATTCGCCAGAAAGTTTTTCAAAATAATTTTTATCAATCAAAATGCCGTAATTTTCCATCTCTTTGACCGCAGGCATAATCGGTTTTTCAATTTCGGTAAAAACTTTTTCCAGTTCGTCCGCCTTTAGTTTTTGAAAAATAAAATCATGGGCCTCGTCGAAGGATTTCTTGCCGGAAAATTCCAAAATATCCTCCAGTTGCGGGTCGGCGATGTCGGAATTAATGAGCCAGAGCGCGATACTGGTTGCTTGCAATTCTTTTGAGTCCACTCCGGTAGGCAGAAGGTCATACCCGGAGGAATTTTTGCCGTGTGCGGGCAAAGCCAGAGAATTTTCGAATGGTCTGGCGGGGGTCTGGGCCCCCCGAGAACCGAGGACCTGAGAAAATTCTGCTGGCTTTGCCGGCTTGTTCTCAAAAAAATTCTTCAACCGGGCAATCAAACTTTTGAATTCCAGGCGGGTAAAAACTTCCTCCATTTTCCCTCGGTCCACGCTCTGCCAAAAAGTTTTCGCCGGCAACTTAAAATTGACTGGGGCATCCGCGCGGATCGTGGCAAGAGTTTTGGAAAATAGGGCTTCTTCTTCATTCTCTTCTAAAAGCCGGATTATTCTCGGGCTGAGTCCGGCTTTGATAAAAGCGTTTTCATCTTTTTTTATCTTTTTAAAAATTTCTTCTACGGTGCCGAATTTTGAGACAAGCGTTTGCGCGGTTTTTTCACCAATTCCCTTAATGCCGATAATATTGTCCGACGGATCGCCCCGTAATCCTTTATAATCGGGAAGTAGCGTGGGCTTGAAACCGAAACGTTCCACTACTTTCTCCTCGTCGTAAAGAATTGTGTCATTTAAACCCTTTTTTAAGGTATAAACTTGGACCTTTTTGTTATTTACCAACTGCATCGTATCCATATCTCCGGAAGCGATTATGATATCCAAGTTTTTTTCATTTTTTTCTTTCTCAACAATTGTCCCCAAAACATCGTCCGCCTCAAAACCGGGCGCGTCGTAAATCGGAATATTAAAGGCCTCAAAAATTTTCCGCGATTCTTTGAGTTGGGCAATCAATGCCTCGTCCGTTTTGGCTCGCCCGGCTTTATAGCCATCATAGGCCTCGTGGCGGAAGGTTTTCTGCGGTAAATCATAACAGGCAATCAAATAGTCGGGCTTTAGGTCGGTAATAATTTTTAGCAACATGCTGGAAAGCCCGTAAAGCGCCCCAGTCGGTTCTCCTTTTCCGGACAGAAACTCCGGCAGAGCGTGATAAGCGCGGTGAATTATCGCGTGCGCATCCAGAAGCACCAATCTTGTATTTACCTTGGACATCCCTTAATTATAACTCAAAGCGTCGGCGCCCGTCCGGGCCATGATTAATACGTATATGTTTAATTTTTCTGGGCATTGCCTTTTTTACATTTTCCGGCCACTCAATAAAAACTAGGTTGTCCGGATTCTGCAGGGTGTCCCGCCAGCCCAGGGCCTCAAGTTCGCGCCCCTTTTTTAAGCGATAAGCGTCGATGTGCACAAGATATCTGTGCTTTTTATTTTTTAGCGGGCCTGCCCTGTACCGAACTTGTTTTGGTATGGGGTATTTTTTTAAAATCACAAAGGTCGGGCTATTCACTGTGTCTTTGACTTTAAGGTGCTTCGCCACTGCTTTGACAAAAGCGGTTTTACCCGCGCCTAATTGCCCGGAAAGCCCCACGACAATGGCGGCATTGCCTTTTTTCACTTGGCGCAAAAATCCTCGGGCAATGCGCGCGGTGTCGTGAATGTTTTTCGAAACCTTTTTTGCCATGGCCTGATATTATCACTAATGTTATACTTTATAAAATGCCGACTTTTGATGAAGAGAAACAAAACAAGCAACTGGACGATTTGCGTAAGCGCGAAGAGGAAGAGCTGGTGGCCGCTTTGGCACAGGAAAAATATGGACTGCCCTACATCGACCTTTACCGTCTGGGTGTGGATAACGAAGCACTTCGCGCCATTTCCGAGAAAGATTCCCGAGAAATGCGGATAGCGCCTTTTAAGTTGTTCGGTAAAAATATTTTTATCGCGGTACAGTCACCTTCGGACGACCTGCTGGCTCGTTTGAAAGAAGATGTGGCGCGGAGAAATTTGACCCCAGTTTTTTACATGGCCTCTACCGCCAGCTTGCAGAAGGTCTGGGACCGCTATAAGGAAATTTCTATGGCGGAAAGCTCTATAATCGGTGGTATTGATATCTCCGGTGAAGTTTTGCGGGAAACCGCCAGCAAAATCCAGAAAATAGCCGATATTCAGAGAATGGTAGCGGACGCGCTGGAGGGTAACAAAATCCATAAAATTTCGCGCCTGTTGGAGATAGTTCTGGCGGGCGCCATCGCTATTAAGGCCTCCGATGTGCACATCGAAGCGGAGGAGGCGAGGGGGCGTTTGCGCTTGCGCCTGGATGGCGTGCTCCAGGATGTGAACTTTTTCGGCTTGGATGTCTATCGCTTGCTCAACTCCCGAGTCAAGCTGCTCTCCGGCATGAAACTCACTTCCACCATCGCGCAGGACGGGCGCTTTAATATAGAGGAGGGCGAGGAAGAAATAAGTATCCGCAGTTCTATGATTCCGGGTGCTTACGGCGAATCCATCGTACTTCGCATCCTGGACCCACGCTCGCTACAGGTCGAGCTGGAAGAACTGGGTATTGAAAACTATCTTTTCGGAATAATCAAGGAAGAAATCGCGAAACCCAATGGCTTGATCTTGGTCACCGGCCCGACCGGTTCCGGTAAGACCACCTCGCTTTACGCCTTCCTGCGGAGAATTTATTCCCCGGAAATAAAAATCATTACCATCGAGGACCCGGTGGAATACCATTTGAGGGGCATTACCCAGACACAAGTCAACGAGGAACGTGGCTACACTTTCCCGGAGGGTTTACGCTCCGCCCTGCGCCAGGACCCGGATGTAATTATGGTTGGCGAAATCCGCGACGGCGACACGGCCAGCATTGCTGTGCAGTCGGCGCTAACCGGCCACATGGTCTTCTCCACCCTTCATACCAACAATGCCGCCGGTGTCATCCCCCGTTTAATCGACCTCGGTGTCAATCCGAAAATTCTAGTGTCAGCGTTGTCCATTTCGCTAGCCCAACGTCTGGTACGTAAACTCTGCGCGGCCTGTAAAAAAGAGGCGTCCGCCGCGCCGGAACAAACCAAAAGCATTAAGGTCATCATCGCCGGAATGCAGACGGAAGGCAAAAAGATTGAAAATTATAAAATTGCCGACGCGACGAGTTTTCGACTCTGGGTCGCGCCGGGCTGCGACCAATGCAACGGCACGGGTTACAAAGGACGCATCGGCATTTTTGAAGCAATCAGGACCGACGAGGCAATTGAAAAAATAATTCCAGAAAATCCCAGCGAGCGCGAAATTAAAAAAGTCGCCGCGGCTCAGGGCATTCTCTCCATGCGCCAAGACGGCGTGGTGAAAATGCTGGCCGGCACCACTAGCTATGAAGAAGTCGCGAGCGTCGTGGATTTGAATGAAGAGTAATTCTTCGACTCCTCTCGGGATAAAAAACAAAAAAGCATTAATCTCTAAACAATCCTTCCAGAACTTGGTTCCGGAAGTAACAAAATATTATAGGATGGCCCCAGGAACTGTAAACAGCACCAGAACGTCCTACGCAATTTTGTATAACCGGTGGCTGATCGCTTAGAGATTAATGCCTCCGACCTTCTGTCGGAGTCCGACTTTGGTCGGACTTCTTAAAAGAACTCCACTCCCACCCATTTTACTATGCCCTTCAAGCACGCAAGTGCTATAATGTGGACTACCAAGTGGATAGGGTGTTGATAAATCAACCCTGCAGACAGTATAGCATATTTTTAAATCAATGTCAAGAAAAAACATGAAAACCCCATATAAATCAAAGCGAGAAAAAACCCCTAATGATAATGATGTATATTTAGACCAAACTCTCCGTCCGACTCGCTGGGAAGAATATGTCGGTCAAAAGCACATTAAGGATAATGTTAAAATCCTGCTTCGGGCGGCGGAAGAGCGCGGACATATCCCGGAACACATCCTTTTCTATGGCCCGGCCGGCCTGGGTAAGACCACTCTCGCTCACCTCATTGCCAAAGAAACCGGCAAGCCAATGAAAATAACTTCCGGGCCGGCGATTGAAAAAGTCGGCGACCTGGCATCCATTCTCACCAACCTCGCACCCGGCGACATACTGTTCATCGACGAAATTCATCGGCTCAACAAAATGGTGGAGGAAATTCTCTATCCCGCGATGGAGTCCGGCGTGCTGGACATTATCATCGGCAAGGGTCCCTCCGCGCGCACCATCCAACTGGACCTGCCGCCGTTCACTCTGATTGCCGCCACCACGCGAGTGGCTTTGGTTTCCGCTCCGCTTCGTTCGCGCTTTTCCGGCGGTGTGTTTCGGTTGGAATTTTATTCTGAAGATGAAATCGCAAAAATAATTGAGCGTTCCAGCCAGCTGCTTCAAGCGGAACTGGAACAAGCGGCACTGGAAGAAATTGCTAAGCGCAGCCGCTTCACTCCCCGCACCGCCAATTATTTTTTGAAACGCTGTCGCGACTTCGCGCAGGTGCATAAAAGACCCTTAGATAAAAAAACCGTGCGGGAGGCACTGAATGTGCTCGCCGTGGACGACATTGGATTAAATGCTTCGGATAGAAAATTTTTAGAGGTCCTAATTGAAAAATTCGGCGGTGGACCGGTGGGCCTCAAAACTATCGCGGCGGCAATGTCCGAAGAAGAGGCCACGGTAGAAGAAGTGATAGAGCCATATTTAATTCAACTCGGACTTTTAGAACGCTCCCTCCGCGGCCGCGTGGCTACGCAAAAAGCATACGAGCATCTTGGTTTTGATATAGATAAAAAAGAGTCTCAAAAAAAACTTTTGTAAAACCTGTTATCAATTTCTACGGCCGTAAATTTTGATAACACTAGTTAGACAATAGAAAAGAGCCGCTTGATGCTCTTTTAGAGCAAAGCTCACTACCCTGCAGGCATCCTAAAAATGGTAAAATTAAAAACATGCGAATTTTAGGCATTGACCCGGGTTATGAACGATTAGGTATAGCGGTATTAGAACGGACTCTTGAGGCAAGGCCTAAAGAGTCAGTGGTTTTTTCGAAGTGTTTTAAGACTTCTCCGAAATTAGAATTTAGTGAGAGATTAAATTTAATCGGAGAAGAAATTATAAAAATAATAAAAAAATACCGACCGAAAATACTGGCGATTGAAACCCTGTTTTTGACCACCAACCAAAAAACGGTAATGCGGGTCGCGGAAGCCCGTGGGGTGGTTATTTATGAGGCGGCGCGCGCCGGACTAAAAATCTTCGAGGCCTCCCCGCCGCAGATAAAAATCGCCACCACCGGCTCCGGCAGGGCCGACAAGGCACAGATAAATAAAATGGTAAAAATGCTAGTAAAAATTGATAATCAGAAGGGTTCCGATGACGAGCTGGATGCCATCGCTATCGCCCTAACGGCCTTTGCACACTTGCGGAATTAGACTTATCCACAGATTCTATTGCCAAGCAATTGCCTTTTTGCTACAAAGTAGGCATTAATAAAAGGTCGCTGTAAAAAATATTAATTTTTTATGCACGACGAGAATGAAGGAGTAGTGGGGGAAGAAGAATTTGGACAGAACGATAGTGGTATGGAAGAAACGGATGGAGAAGAAAGCTTGATGTTGGATGAAGAAGACAGCTACGATCCGGACGACCGGTATCATTAAAACTAAAAAGCCCCGCGGGGCTTTTTAGTTTAGCTCACTCTCACGAATCGGTGCTTGCCGATTCTGAATTTCGTCCCCGGCTCGGGTACGATCTGGAGGTCACGCACTGTTTCGTCGGTATTTAGGTCGGTAATCGCGCCTTCCTTAATCAGTCTCCGGAAGTCCGATTTGGAGGAAACAATCTCATGTAGCACCAATATGTCCATCAGAGTCATTCCTTCTTCGAGTGAAACCTCCATAATGTCTTCGGGTGTTTCTCTTTTCTGAAAAGTATTTTCCCAAAAGCTTCGGGCTTTTTTTGCTTTTTCTTCATCATTTAAATCTTTCACTATTTCAAACGCCAATTTCTTCTTTGCCTCCAGGGGATTACCGACAGGAATTTCGTTCATCGGCAAGGTAGTAAAAAATTCAAAACACTGGGCAATTGCTTCATCCGGGAAAGCCATAATTTTACCATACAGATCTTCCGGTTTATCGTCCAGGGCAATGGCGTTGCCTTCGGTCTTGCCGATTTTTACGCCTTGGCTGTCTTCCAGCAGTTTTGTGGTTATAACAAATTTTTCTTTTTTGAGCATATTCCTCATCAGCTTTCGTCCCATTAGCATATTAAATGTCTGGTCTTTGCCACCGATCTCTAAATCAATATCCATCGCTACAGAATCATATGCTTGCATGACCGGGTACAAAAATTCATTTATATAAATATCTTGATTTTGTTTCATCCTTTCTTGAAACATGTCTCGCGCAACCATCTGGCTGTAGGTCAAATTGCCCGCAATTTTTAAGAACTCTATTGCGGTTAATTTTCCTAGCCAATCTCCATTAAAAAACACTTCGGCTGGATTATTGCCGTCAAATTTTAAAATTTTAGATGCCTGCTCTTTGTATGCCCTGGCGTTGGCTAATGTCTCTTGATGGGTTAAAATTTTCCTGGTTGAAAATTTTCCGGAAGGGTCTCCAACCATTGCTGTAAAATCTCCGATAAGAAAAATCACATGGTGCCCGAGTGCTTGCCAAGCGGCAAGCTTCTTAAGGCCTACCATGTGGCCCAAGTGCAATTTGTCGCCGGTGGGGTCAAAGCCCTGATACAATTTCAGTTTTTTGCCGGAATGCAGGACCTTCTCCAGCGTTTCGCGCGAAGGATAAATCCTGTCCACGCTACGAGTGAGTAATTCGGTGATTTTGTCTTCGGCCATAGTTAAAGATTATCACAAAAAGCGTTTCTCTGCTATGATAGAATTAACCGATGAAAAAATCATATCGGAATAAAAAATTTATCAGGAACGTGACGCTATTCGGGGGCAGCCTTGCTCTATTCACATCCGGGGTATTGATTTTTTTCCTGTTCTCCATGAAAATTCCAGATTTTCGTTCCTTCGAAGATCGCAAGGTGTCCAATTCCACCCAAATTTACGATCGTACTGGAGAAATTCTGCTCTACGACATCCATCAAAACATTAAGCGCACTAGTATAACCTGGGAGAAGATAGGTGCCAACATCAAGAACGCCACAGTGGCTATCGAGGACTCCGAGTTTTATAACCACTCGGGTGTGCGCCTCACTTCTACCGTCCGTGCCGTGTTGTCCAACTTGTTCGGCATCGGCCGAACCCAGGGCGGCTCAACCATCACGCAACAGTTGGTAAAAAACACCTTACTGACCCAGAAAAAAACTTATGTGCGAAAAATAAAAGAGTGGATTCTAGCGATCAAAATCGAACAGGCACTGTCTAAGGAAAAGATTTTGGAATATTATCTGAATGAAGTACCTTACGGTGGAACCGTTTACGGTATTGAAGCGGCCGCCAATACCTACTTTAACAAGCGCGCTGCGGATCTGACGTTGGCGGAAGCGGCTTATCTCGCAGCTATCCCACAGTCGCCTACAATTCTATCTCCCTACGGCAAAAATCGGGATCGTCTGGAAACAAGAAAAAATCTCGTGCTAAATCGGATGCTGGAACTCGGCTTTATTACCAAAACAGAATACGAGAGTGCAAAAAACGAAGTGATCAACTTCGTGCCGTCGGCAACTGCTGGTATCCGGGCACCGCACTTCGTGTTCTTCATCCGAGAATATTTAGAGGAAAAATATGGTGCGGATATGGTAGAAAACGGTGGACTGAAAGTTATTACTACCCTGAACGCGGAACTGCAGGCGAAGGCCGAAGAGATAGTTAAAACAGGCGCACTGGAAAATGAGAAAACCTGGAACGGAAAAAATGCGGCGCTGGTGGCTTTGGACCCAAAGACCGGGCAAATTCTAACAATGGTGGGCTCACGGGACTATTTTGACAAAATGATTGACGGAAATTTCAACGTCGCTACGGCGGTGCGTCAGCCGGGCTCTTCTTTCAAGCCATTCATTTATGCAACCGCCTTTAACAAGGGCTTCACTCAAGACACGGTCCTCTTCGATGTACCAACGGAATTTCAATCTACCTGCGACCCCTACGGCCGGGCTCGTTCTGGACACAGTCAAGATGAATGCTATACGCCGGAAAATTATGACGGTAACTTCCGAGGACCGATGAAACTTCGGGACGCACTGGCCCAATCTATCAACGTAGTAGCAGTGAAATTATTTTATTTATCCGGACTTTCAGATTCGCTACGCACGGCGGAAAATATGGGCATCAGCACGCTGGGTGACCCCGGCCGCTACGGTCTCACATTAGTCATCGGTGGCGGCGAGGTCTCCCTCTTAGATATGACCTCGGCCTATGGTGTGCTGGCAAACAACGGCGTCCGAAATCCCTATAGCGGTATTTTGCGGATTGAAGATCGCCAGGGGGAAGTTCTGGAAGAATGGACTCCCGCGCCGAGAGAGGTATTGCCCAAAAATACGGCCTTGTTGCTTTCCGATATTCTTTCCGACAACGATGCCCGCGCGCCAACTTTCGGCGCTAACTCGCCTCTCTACCTTCCCGGTCGGGATGTGGCGGTGAAAACTGGAACTACCAATAGCAATCGGGACGCTTGGACGTTAGGTTATACGCCGTCAATCGCGGTGGGGGTTTGGGCGGGCAACAACGACAACCTGCCAATGAAAAGGGGCGGTTCCGCGGTAGCGGGACCGATTTGGAATAAGTTTATGAACGAGGCGCTAAAGACCCTACCGACTGAAAATTTCGAAGAGCCGGACCTGTCTTTGGGTTCACTGACGCTCAAGCCGGTGTTCCGCGGCTTTTGGCAGGGTAATGAAAGTTTCTTTGTTGATAAAATATCTGGTAAATTAGCAACCGCGGATACGCCACCGGAAACCCGAGAAGAGAAGGTGATCACCAATGTGCATACGATTCTTTATTGGGTAGACCGAAACGACATTTTAGGTCCACCGCCGACCGACCCGACCGATAACTACCAATTTAATAATTGGGAAACGGCGGTGCAGAATTGGTGGGCGCAAAATCAAAACAAATACAACCTAATCACCTGGTCGCAGAAACCGCTGGCGGCGGACGACGTACACACTGATTCTCGAAAACCGGATGTGGGCATTGCTTCTCCGCGCGACGGGGCCTCTTACTCTCCCGAAGAGCGGGTGTATTTAAGTTTGTCCAGTTCCGGCTCGTTCCCCCTGCAAAAGGTGGACATTTTCATCAACGATCGATACTTAGAGAGCTTAACCCCACCGTTTAATTTTTCTTTCGTGCCAAAAGATTTAGATAATTTGGAAACTGTAAACGAACTCCGAATCGTTTACTACGACACGGTTTACAACCGCGGAGAAGCGACTACCTCTTTCCGGATAGTTAATTAGCTTATCGCAAATTGAGCGGCGACGCTTGACTCAACAGGAGCTCTTGTATTCGCCCTAAGATTTGTTCTTGCTTTAGAAGAATCTCGTTTTTATAAATCGGCTTGAGCCGGAGGTAAACCGTGTTGTTTTTTATTCGCACATCGGCTGGGTTTATTTCCAGGTTTAGCGCTTCGGCTAGTGCCTGGCGAACGGACTCTCGTTTATTTTCTTCCGAGAGTAAAATTTTTTCAAACCGAGCAAGTAGATTCTTAACCGCAATCATCGGTTCATCGGCATTATCAGATAAGTAAAAGAGGGGTCGGAAATCGGAGTGATAACCATCGGCCGACTGGCTCCGGACATCCGGATGGAGACGCTATCGGTGGTTAGCGACTGGAAGCAATCCAAAAAATATTTATAATTAAAACCGAGTTCGACACCCTCCCCCTTCAAGGCCGCGTCCAGGCGGGTTTTATTCTCACCCACATCGTTGTTGATAGAAGAAAGTTCAAAAATTTTCTGTTTCGGTTGCAGTGATAGATTTACTTGGTTGAATTTATCAGAAAAGATGTTTGATAGTTTCAGCGCGTTTAATAGATCCTGTTTCAACACTACCGCTTCGGTGGCGAAACTCTTGGGAATAATTTGGCGATAATCCGGAAAAATTCCATCAATCAGTCGGGAGGTGAGATAAATATCGTCGGCGGTGAAAGATATTTGATTCTTATTGAATTGCACCTGCACCATTCCCGGCGCTTCACCAAAAATCCGCAGAATTTCCACGATATTCTTGAATGGGATAATAATTCCAGTTATTTCCTCCAATCCTTTAACTTTTATCTTTTTTTCCGCCAACCGGAAAGAGTCCGTGGCGACAAAAATCAGCTGATCGCCGTCGGTGTAAAAGAACACGCTGGATATTTCCGGCTTAATATCGGAAATGGATGAACCCCAGTAAACCGACTTCAGTCCATCGGAGAGTTTTTTGGCCTCTATTTGGAAACCTGTTCCGGCCACGGTCGGAATGGTGGGAAAATCATCGTGTGGCTGGCCTTTCAAAAGGATCTCGCTTTTTTTTGTTTTAACCGAAAGGTTCCCGTTTTCCTCTTTAAGTTGTACACTCTCACCGGAAACCATATTGGAAAAAACCCCATAAAGCACGGCTCCATTCACCGCCGCCGCCCCCTCCTTTTCCACCCTAGCGGGAATCTCGACCTCAACACCAATACTTAAATTCGTGGCGCGCAGTTTTAAGGACTTGCCAGAAGCAATAAGCAGGATAGAACTTAAAACTGGCAGGGTTAGGTTTTTACCAGTAACCCTCTCTGCCTGATAAACCGCATTCCTAATTTTTTCCACCGAGCATTCTAGTTTCATAATATGTTTATAATATTTATATTTTTAAATTATTAATGTTATTAGAGGTGTGGGTAAGTGGATAAATATTTTTTACTAGATTTAATTTATGGTTTTTGGGTTTAAGGTTTTTGTTTTGGTCTAATAACCCCTGAATAATGGCGGATAGTTATTTAAACAGCACTCTTATCTGTTCCAATTCTTGCATTAGTTGCGGGTCGCTTTTCAGATCCGTTTTTATTTTCAAGCACGAATGAATGACGGTAGTGTGGTCCTTACCCCCGAGTTTTTGTCCGATTAGCGGATAAGATACGTTAAAATCTTCCCGAAGCAGATACATGACCACCTGCCGGGCCTTGACTATTTCTTTCTTTCTGGTTTTTTCGTAAACTGAGGCCTCTTCCAGTTTGTAATATTCGCTGACCACCTTAACCACATCTTTGATGGCGATGTTTTTCTTGGGACGGACGCTGTTTTTCAGTAAATTTTTTACCTCGATCACAGTTAGGGGTTTGTTTTTCATCTGATATTGCGTCAACACCAGATTCAAACTGCCCTCCAGCTCGCGGATGTTGCCCTGGACCGTGCCGGCGATGTATTCGACCACCTCTTGTTCCAACCCCAGATTCAAATCCCGCAGCTTCACCTTCAGAATAGCTAGGCGAGATTCGTACTCCGGCTCAGAAATATCCACAATAATACCGGCGGCGAAGCGGGACCGCAAACGGTCCTCCAGTCCCGGGATGTAGTTAGGGTGCTTATCTGAAGAAAAAACTATTTGCTTATTGCTTTCGTAATAGGTGTTGAAGGTGTGAAAAAGCTGTTCTTGGGTGGTTTCCATTTTGCCGATAAATTGAATATCGTCAATTATCAGCACGTCGTATTTGCGGTATTTTTCCTTGAAAGAGTTTGCCTTGTTGTTTTGAAAGGAGCTCACCAGGTCGGTGGCGAATTTCTCCAGGGTCATATAGTGCACTTTTTTGTGCGGAAACCTTTCTTTAATGGAATTGCCTATCGCTTGAATCAGGTGTGTTTTACCCAGGCCCGTGCCGCCGTAAACGAAAAAGGGATTGTATTTGGTCCCCGGCGAATCTATCACGGCCTGCGCGGCGGCGTAAGCCAGTTCGTTGAAGGCGCCTACAATGAAAGAGTTGAAGTGGTAGCGCGGATTCAGATTGTCTTCCGGATTAATATACAGATCTTTAAGCGGCAGTTCCTTTTCCGCTGTCGCGACCGGCAGAAGATCCGCTGGCTCTTTTTCCGCCTCCACTTTGGTTATGATGTATTCCACCGCCCGCATGTTTTCATATGCCTCGGCGACTGTTTTAGTGATGAGTTTGTGGTATTTATTCAGGAGCCAGTCGCGCACGAACTCGTTGGGCACCCCAATGTAAATAACACCAGTATCTTCTTTCACCACGGAAGTGTTTTTGAACCAGGTACTGAAATTCGCCTTTGACATACCGGTCTCAATTTCCCGTAGACAGGTTTTCCACAACTCCTTCGTATTCATAGCTTCGTATTATACTCTTTCTGAAAGAGATGGCATCTGTGTGGACTTATTAACTGTGTTAATAAACTGTGGATAAAAAAGATGCCAAACTCCTCCTTTTATTATACACTCTACCCTATGTCGCAGACGTATCAACCCCGAAAGAGAAAAAGAGCCAAGGCACACGGATTTTTGGTCCGCGCCAGAAGTCGGGCCGGCCGGAAGACGCTTATCCGGAGAAGGCGGAGAGGACGGGCAAAACTTTCGGTTTGATTTGCCTTGCCCGCAAGCTAAATGCTTTCTAAAAAAAACAGAGCGGGAAAAAAGGAACTGGACAGGGTTTTCCAAAAAGGGAAATTCATCAATTCCCCCACCCTCACCTTCAAATTTTTACTCGAAGCGGGGACGTTTCCCCCGCGTATATCTTTTATTGTCCCCAAAAGCGTGGCCCGGCTGGCGGTAAAAAGAAACGCCCTGCGGCGCCGGGGCTATACCATTATCCAAGACCACTGGCGCGGATTGCCGGCAGGACTGTTGGGGGCTTTCATTTTTAAAAAGTATCCGGATGATGCCCAAATGCTCAAAAATGAAATCAAAGCGATTCTTAGTAAAATTCATTAGTTTCTATCAGCACCACCTTTCTGTTTTTAAAAATCCAAGCTGCGCTTTTTACCCGACCTGTTCGGAGTATACCAAGCAAGCCATTGAAAAATATGGCGCGCTTCGGGGAATATATCTCGGACTCCGGCGCATTTTGCGCTGTCACCCCTGGCAGAAGAATCATATAGATCCCCTAAAATGACAAATTCCCAATTACCAATGACCAATTTTTGACATTTGACTTTAAGGATTGATTGGAAATTAATCATTTGTCATTGAAGTTATTTTAATATAGTATGGGTTTATGCTTTCTAGTATTTGGAATACCGTTTTATACGAGCCACTCTTAAACGCTTTGGCTTTTTTGGTTTCGGTCATTCCGGGCGGCGACGTGGGGTTGGCAGTAATTATTCTTACTATTATCGTAAAACTCTTGCTTTTGCCATTATCCCACCGTTCTATTACCAGCCAGTCGGAGATGAATTTACTGACACCGGAACTGAATAAAATAAAGGCAAGCGGCGCGTCCAAAGAAGAACAGGCCCGGCAGACCTTTGAGCTTTATAAAAAACACAAGGTCAACCCTTTTTCCGGCTGTCTTTTGGTTTTGATTCAAATTCCAATAATTTTCGCTCTGTATTATGTTTTTCTCCGAGGTATTAGTTTTGAGAACGGGTATTTGTATTCTTTCATCCATGTTCCACCGAATATCAACACCATATTTCTGGGGCTAATTGATGTTACCCAGAAAAGTGCAGCATTGGGAATTTTAGCCGGGATCTCGCAGTACCTGCAGGCGCACTTTATGCCCAAGCCCACCGTGGCCTCGGCCTCGGGCGCCGGCTCTTTCGGGGAAAGTTTTGCCAAGAGCATGCATCTGCAGATGAAGTATATTTTTCCCTTCGTGGTCGCCTTTATTGCTTGGAGCATTTCCGGGGCGGTGGCGCTTTACTGGATTACCAGCAATGTGTTTATGGTCGGCCAGCAAATTTATGTGAAAAA
>Ga0209542_10004185_pt1 | contig 29921 bp, 43 predicted proteins | sample RifCSPhighO2_01_FD_184028 | JGI IMG/M metagenome (GOLD analysis project Ga0209542, IMG submission 184028) | Soil microbial communities from Rifle, Colorado - Rifle CSP2_plank highO2_0.1 (SPAdes) (version 2) | ecosystem: Environmental > Terrestrial > Deep subsurface > Rock core/Sediment ... | reverse complement strand
TTGAGTTCGGCAGAAAACGGGGAATTTCTGCGTTTTTCCCCTTCCCCTAAGGTGTGGCAGCACGAGGCGGGAAGAACCTGTTTTTCCTTGGAGATTCAGCCCAGGATAGTCCCGTAATTATGGTATATGGTATAGTGAAGAATAATAAACAATAATAACAAAGGCACATGAAAATACTTTTTTTATCACTCATCGTCTTTGGCCTCTTGGCAGCGGGCATTGCCTCAGCCGACCACGGCGAGGAAGCCGAGCTTGAGGCCGTAGAACAGGCAGAATCAGTCACGCTGGCCGACCTGGAGATTGAAGACCCTGGTCTTCTGCCAACCTCCCCCTTCTACTTTTTCAAGGAATGGGGCAGAGGAGTGCAAAGCTTCTTTGCCTTTAACCGTGTTGCAAAGGCAGAGTTGGAAGTGAAGTTTGCCAATGAAAAGGCAGCAGAACTTAAAGTTGTTCAGGAACAGCGCCCCGATGACGAAACGAGCATCGCCCGAGCGCTCTCCAACTTCCAGGGCTCCCAGGAACGCCTGGCCGCGCGTCTGGAGAGCTTGCGGGAGACCTCTCAAAATCCCAACATTGACCGCTTGCTGGAAGGGGTGGCGGAGCGTAGCGTTCTCCACGAAAAGCTTTTGCAGGAAGTGAAAATGAAAAACGAAGACAAGCAAGCGCTTGCGGAAAAATTTCAGGAAGTGAACCTCAAGATAGCTGAAGTGGTAAAGAAGGCGGCTGAAAAAGACGACCTGGAAAAGTTCACAGAACGGCTGCAAAAAGCCCTGGAAACAGGAAAGGGGAGCGTCTTGAAGGATGTTCGCGCAGTTGAGATTTTAGACGGCATCACAGAAAGCGTGCCAGAGAAGGTAAAGATGCGTTTGGAGGCCGTGCGTGATGACTTTAAGGAAAAGGCCCGGGTGCGAATTGAGGAGTTTGCACTCGAGGACGGAGAAAAGCTGAAGGCGATTTTAGAGCGCATTCCAGGCGACAGCGGCAGGAGAGCAGTAATATTGGAGGAGCTTCGCATCAAGGTTTCAGACCGGGCCGCCAATGCGCTAGATAAGGCGCAGGACGCGCTGGAAGAAAAGATTTCCAATGCGGCAAACCGAAAAGAAACGGCAGCAGAGCAGATTCAAAGAGCTGGAGAAATTCTAGCCAAAACACAAGAGAAGGCAAGGGAAACGGGGGAGACGCGAGAAAGCGTGAAGGCCCTTTTGGAGCAGGCAGAGAGCCACTTGGCTTTAGCAAAGCAGGCGTTTGAAGAAGAGCGGTACGGGGAGGCCTTTGGGCAGGCGCGGGCAGCCGAAGTTTTAGCTCGCAACGCCTTGCGAGTTCTTGAGAGGAAAGAGGATTCTTCTGCGGTTTTAGAACGGGTGCAAGAAAAGGTGCAGGATCGGGTTCTGCTCCCGGAGCCCACGCGGCCCGCGACCGATGTGCTCTGCACGCAAGAATACAAACCCGTGTGCGGAGAGAACGGAAAAACCTATTCCAACCGCTGCGTCGCAGAACAGCAAAACAAAATGAAAGTTGCCCATGAAGGGAAGTGCGAGGAGCGGGACCCCGAGGAAGGGAAAGAAGATGAGGCAGATTTGCGTCTAAGGATAAACCAAACAGATATACTCAAAAAAATAGTCCCCGAGGGCTTTGTCCCTGCGGGACAATCTGAGACAGCAGAGTAGCATGGCTTCCCTTTGGGAGCGAAAGAAACGGGCCGCAAAGATTGTCAGCTCGTTGCGGAGGATGTTCCCAGAGGCAGGGATTGTGCTGAAATATTCCAACAACTGGGAGCTTTTGGTTGCAGTTATTCTTTCTGCTCAATGCACCGACAAGAAGGTGAACGAGGTGACAGAGAAGCTCTTCAAGAAGTATCAAACCTTGAATGACTATATAACAGCAGACCAGAAAGAGTTTGAACAGGACATTAAACCGACAGGGTTTTACCGAAACAAGGCAAAGAATATCCTGGCTGCAGCAAAGATGGTGAAAGAGAAGTTTGGAGGCAAGGTTCCAAGGACCATGGAAGAAATGCTGCGGCTCCCCGGAGTTGCGAGAAAGACGGCAAATGTGGTGCTGGGAAACGCCTACGGGATAGTGGAAGGCATCGCAGTAGACGCGCATGTCATGCGCCTTTCCCAAAAGCTGGGACTGTCCCAGCACAAAGACCCCGTAAAGATTGAGCGGGATTTAATGGAGCTGGTCCCCAAGAAGGATTGGTTTTTTCTTACCTACGGCCTCATTGAGTACGGTAGACACATTTGTCCTGCAAGAAAGCACGAGTGCGGAAGCCATCCTTTAACCAGGATTTATCCAAAAGCCGCAAGCATATGGCCATGAACCTGACAGAGAAAAAATGCGTGCCGTGCAAAGAAGGAATCCCGCCCCTCAAAAAAGAGAAGATAGAGAAATATCTCAAGGAGGTGGAAGGATGGGAGGCAAAAAAGGGAAAACTTATTTCCCGGACCTTTTCGTTCAAGAGTTTCAAGGAAGCGATTAATTTTGTGAATCAGGTTGCGGGCATCGCGGAACAAGAACAGCATCACCCGGATATTCATATTAGGTACAAGAAGGTGACACTGGAACTTACTACGCACGCTATTGCGGGGCTTTCTGAAAACGACTTTATCATGGCAAGCAAGATTGACGCAATGCACAACTGGGAGGAAAACGTGCAAAAAGTTGTGGTGGAAAAGCTGTTTTCCTTCAAATTGCTTGTTGTCGTAGTGATTGTTTTGCTTATCATTCTTTTGTTAAAAACTTAATCGTTGGGGCAACAAGAAAGGCAAAGCTTGTTTCTCTAACCGGGAAGGAGAGAGTTGCCGGGAACTTTAAGGAATGGTAAGGTGGGGTTATTCGATCCTTCCTTGACTGTCCCGGTGGGAAAAGAGGAGTTGGTGCCGGGACCTTGGCAGAAGATTGTATTGGTTGAGTTTGGAGGCCCCAGAGAGAGAACCGTTGCAGTAAACTTTGTTTCTTGAACACATATGTCCCAATACTATTCTGGAAAACGAAACCGCAATCTCTATGAGAAAGGGTCCCGGGAGTTTCGATTGAGCCGTTCCAAGATTGAAAACTTTCTCAAGTGCCCCCGCTGCTTTTATCTTGACCGTCGCCTTGGCGTGGATCAGCCGCCCGGCTACCCCTTTTCTTTGAACGCCGCGGTGGATACCTTGCTGAAAAAGGAGTTTGACGTTCTTAGAACAAAGCAGGAATCCCATCCTCTGTTTGCGGAATACGGCATTGACGCCGTTCCTTTTCAGCATGAGAGGATGAATGAATGGCGGGAGACACTCAAAGGGCTTCAAAGCTTCCATGAACCTTCAGGATTTATGGTATCGGGAGCGGTGGATGACATTTGGCAAAACTCCAAGGGCGAGCTGCATGTGGCGGATTACAAGGCAACCAGCAAAAACGGGGAGGTGAACATTGACGCTGAATGGCAGAAGTCCTACAAGAACCAAATGGAGATTTATCAATGGCTGTTGCGCCGCCAAGAGCAGGGATTTAAGGTTTCTCCCGTTGGATACTTTGTGTATGTGAACGGCAGGACAGACGTTGAGGGCTTTGACGGGAAACTGGAGTTTGACATAAAGATTATCCCTTATGAGGGAGACGATTCCTGGGTGGAACAGGTCCTGCTGGATGCGAGGGCCTGTTTGGAGTCAGACAAGCTGCCTTCGGCCTCTGCAGATTGCGATTTCTGCGTCTATCGAAAAGCTATCCAAGACGTATTGCTCCCTTTCCAAAAAAACGAATAGAATCCTTCCTCTAAAGAAGTTTCAAAAAATCGCCAAGAAGGCGATTTTTTGTTATGGTAGATAAAAGATATGAAGCAGGTGAGCTTCTCGCAACTGATGACCTACGTGAGGTGTCCCGAGCACTGGCTGTTTCATTACAAGCTGGGCTTGAAAAGGAATCCCCGCAAAGTGTTTAAGCACGGTTTCGCTTTGCACGAAACGTTTGCCTATCATCTTGACCAAAAAAAGAAAGACGGGAAAGGGTTGAGCGCGGGGGAGGCAAAGGAGTTCTTTGCGGACGTGTTCCTGCAGGCCATGGAGGACTACAAGCAGGAGCTTGCTGCCGCGCGGCCCTACCTGACAAGGGAATATCTCTCAAAAGAGCGCCAGATTTCCTTGAATAACCTGGTGGATACGGGGATGCGGGGCATTGAAACGTATTACAAAAAACTCAATCCTTTTATCAAGCCCGATTTGGTGGAAGAGGCATTTGAGTTCTCGGCTTCAAAGAATGTAAAGGTTATCGGAAGAATTGACCTAACAGATAAGAAAGGAGTTATCTACGAGTTGAAAACCACCAGACGTTCTCCTAACATGCAGGACATACGCTCTGACCCCCAGCTTGCCCTGTACCAGCTGGGATATCATAGTATTGCCGGGAAGTATCCTAAAGCCATCAGCAAGGATTATATCGTGCTTTCAAAGAACAATTCCAAGATTGTAAGATTTGTGGTTGTCCGTCCCTTTGTGGATAAAGCCACGGTTCTTCGAAATATAAATAGCATCATGGATGCCATTGAACACAATATCTTTTACTGCATGCATCCTGCAGAGTCCTGGCTGTGTTCCAAAGAATGGTGTGGGTACTATACCTTGCACCAGGAGTTAAAAAAGCTTGGTTCAGAAAAGTTCATGGCAAAGTACACACCGCGTTAGACGCTATCATAATAGTATAGTAGTATTTTGGTAGGGGAGTATCATTATTGATGAAAAACAATTCGTATACCATAATGCATCTCGGGGGGTCCTTGGTGGTCCCCCATATTTCAGATACGGGAGGTATCAACGCCCCCTATCTTAGAAAGCTGCGCGCCTTTCTTTTATCCCAGTTAAAGAAAGGCAGGAAGTTCATTATTGTTATTGGAGGCGGAAAGACCGCCAGAGCATATCAGAAGTCAGTGGCACGAGTCGTGGACATCCGCGAGTATGATTTGGACTGGATTGGCATTCACGCGACCCGCCTCAACGCGCATTTGCTGCGAACTATCTTTGAAAAGGAAGCATACCCGATTGTTGTTGACCACGACCCCTCCCGCGAGGAAGCGGAAATGCTGAAAAGCTCAAAGAGGCGTCTTTTTTTCGCTTCGGGCTGGAGGCCCGGCTGGTCCACGGACTATATCGCAGTGGAACTTGCGCGAAAGTTTGGTTCAAAAGAGGTAATCATTGCCAAGGACATGCCTTTTGTCTATAATTCAGACCCAAAAAAGAACGGAAAGGCAAAACCGATTAAGAAGATATCCTGGGAAGCATACAAGCACATTATTCCGCAGAAATGGACTCCCGGGCTTTCTGTTCCCGTTGACCCTGTGGCAACCAAGCTTGCTGAAAAGCTGGGCCTTGAGGCAAAGATTCTTTCTGGCAAAGACCTTGCGAGCTTGAGGGCCGCCGTGGAAGGAAAACAATTCCGCGGCACCCTTATCCGTCCATAGTTTCTCCCTGGAGATATTCGTGCTATACTCAAAAAACGTACTCAAGAAAGGAGCATGACGTGCTGAATGCTGCATCAGGAACCTATCTTGGAGGTGTTTGCCAGGATGCAAAGAAGAACTTCTGGCGGATTACTTTTCTTGCTGTGCTCCTGGTTGCTATTGCGATAGGGAGTATGATGATCTTTAGAGCCTTAAATCTGGAGGGGCTAGGCCAATACGGTTACACCGGGGCGTTCTTGTTGGGATTCTCGGTGAATGTCACACTCTTCTTGCCCCCTGTCTTTTTTGGCGCCACGTTCCCGCCTCTTCTGGAGCTTACGAACCAGCTCAATCTTGTTCTGGTCGCAAGCGCCTATGCTTGTGGTGGGACAATTGGGGAACTGAGCGGGTACGCAGTGGGCATGGAGAGTTCAAAGCTTCTGCGCATACTCGGTTTTTTCGGTATCCAAAGGCGCCGAAAACAACAGAAATCCAGACCCCCGGGAAAGATCGAGCGCCTGCTTGTACAAAGCGGGCTCTGGATCGTGTTTCTCGCCATTACCCCCATCCCTCCGTTTGACATGACGGGTATCATCGCAGGGGGTATGCGCTACCCCGTGTGGAAATTCCTTCTCGCTTGTTTTGTGGGAAGGACAGGTAAGTACCTGTTTTTGCTCACGGTGGGCGGCTTAGCGTGGAATGTCTTTTAGTACGGGTGCTGTTCTTTCAAGTTCGGCACCCGTAATTCATTTCGGATATGCACAAATATGCGCAAATGCGGTATGATACATAAACCATTGGAGCAGTTTGACTCCTTTTCCTGCAAGAGGTAAACTTGAAGACATGAAGAAAGCATACTCGGCTAAAGTAAAAAACACGCAACTTCCTATTGTGGTGGAGCAAGATGAGGATGGATTCTATGTAGTAGAATGTCCAGTGTTTCGTGGTTGTTATACACAAGGAAAAACTCTTGACGAAGCACTACGCAACATTCGGGAAGTTATTGAACTTATACTCGAGGAGAAAGAGAACCAGCAGACCCTCAAGAGCTATAGGCCAAGGGAGGTGGGTTTTCATACCATTACCCTCTAATTTTTTCTTATGGCAGAGTTGCCAGTAGTTTCTTGCAGAGTGGCTATAAAAACGTTTGAAAAGATCGGCTACCAAGTTGTTCGACAACGAGGTAGTCATTTTCGTTTACACCATCCAGAGAGACGCCCTATAACAATTCCGAACTACAGGACGATTAGCAGAGGATTACTGAGGAAAATACTGCGAGATGCCGAGGTTTCCGCGAGTGAGTTTACGGATTTATTAAAGTAAATAAGTTCTCACTGCACATCCAACCGAAACGAGGAGCCCTTGACAAAAGATTATCTTTAGATAAACTTAGCATATATGGCAAAGATTGTTGGTTTGAAAGACCTGCGCGAGAATATGGATAAATATGTGCGCGATGTTGGGAGGGGAACCGATTATGTCGTGGTGCGGCGCTCAAAGCCCTTGTTTCGCATGGTCGCTCCCTTGGAAGACGAGAACTGGGAAACCCTTGTTGACTTCACAAAGATCAAGAAAGGGGGAGTGAATATCAAAGATCTTCTGTCGCGCCTTTAGAGATTCATGGACAAAATCTCAAAAGCCCTCAAGAGATTGAGTCCTAAAGAGCGCGGTCAGGTAAAAGAACTTCTTTTGAAGATTGAGAGCGGGGAACTTGCAGGACTCGACGTAAAAAAACTCAAAGGCAGAGGAGATATCTTTCGAGTTCGCAGGGGAGATTTGAGAGTAATCTTTCAACGAAAGAATGGAGCGGTTAGCATCCTTGCGGTTGAACGAAGATCCGAGGGTACATACAAAAACTTCTAAAGAATCAAGGAATCGCCAAACAGGTGATTTTTTGGTAGAGTTTGAGGATGGCCTTATTAGTCGGCACGGCACGAACACAATTCGACATAATGAGAATGGGGGGTTGATACCTTTTGAGTTTAAGCTCCAGCTTTCTAAACCTCTTGACAAGTGTATATACCAGGTTATACAATAGAGTATGAGAGTTTTTCGAGAGCCGATTGAGTTTGACTGGGATAAAGGGAACTTAGATAAGAACTTTACAAGGCACAGAGTACGAAACGAAGAATGCGAGGAAGTATTCTTTGACCCTCAAAAGCGCGTACTGCGTGACCCCCTACATTCAGGCAAAGAGAAACGGCATATCGTTCTCGGAAAGACAAAGAAGCAGCGGATATTATTTATCGCTTTTACAACAAGAAGAAAGAAGATACGGGTTATATCAGCCCGAGACCTCAACAAAAAAGAATTACACTTATACCATGAAAAAGAATCTTAAAGTTCCAAAAGTCAAGAGCGAAGATCGGGAAAGAGATTTTTGGGCAAAAGTAAATCTTGCCGACTACTTTGAATCCTCTGATTTTGAGAAGGCGTCTTTCCCAAACCTCAAACCCACTTCCCGCGCCATCTCCCTTCGCATTCCAGACCACATTCTCACTCGATTAAAGGAGCGCGCCAACGAAATCAACGTGCCTTATCAGTCTCTCATGAAAGAGTATATCGCAGAGGGCATAGTGCGCGATCGATCCAACTCTACCTACAAAGCATAAACTCAAAAGCCCAAGGAATCGCCAGAAAAGCGATTTTTTGTTTACACTAAGCCTGTTGAAGTGGTAGAGTTGGGGCATGAGTTTATCCATTGGGATTGTGGGGCTGCCCAACGTGGGGAAGTCCACCTTGTTTCAGGCCCTGACCAAAAAAGAAGTAAATATTTCAAACTACCCCTTTGCTACTATTGACCCCAACGTAGGGGTGGTTCAGGTTCCAGACGAACGCCTGGAGAGGCTCTCGCAGCTTTTTCATTCTGCAAAGACCATTCCGACGGTTATAGAGTTTGTGGACATTGCAGGGCTGGTAAAGGGAGCAAACAAAGGAGAAGGGCTGGGAAATCAGTTTTTAGCCCGCATCAGGGAGGTTGACGCCATATGCCAGGTTGCCCGTTGTTTTTCCAATGCCGATATTGTCCATGTTGAGAAAACCGTGGACCCTATGCGGGATATTGACACCATTAACATAGAACTGGAGCTGAAGGATATGGAAGCAGATGAAAAAAGGAGTTCCATTCCAGAGTCCCAGCTGTTAAGCAGAAAGCCCACGCTCTATCTTTTGAACTGCGACCCGAAAGATGTTTCAAAAGAGCTCCAAGAACAGCTCAAGAAGTTAGGCAGCCCTTACGTCATTGCAAATCTCAAAGACGAACTGGAAATGCAGCAGCTTTCAGAAGAAGAAAAAAAAGAAGTTGGTTTTGTATCCAACCTCCCAGAATTCATCAGGAAGTGCTACGAGCTCCTTGACCTTATTACCTTTTTTACCGCAGGAGAGAAAGAAACCAGGGCTTGGACCGTGAAAAGAGGAGCCCTTGCTCCTCAAGCTGGAGGTGTCATCCATAGCGACTTTCAAGAGCGCTTCATAAAAGCCCAAGTCATTTCCTGGGACAAACTGTTGGAGGCCGGAGGATACACTCAAGCCGCAGCAGAGGGCTGGGTGCGCACGGAAGGAAAAGAGTACGCGGCGCAGGATGGCGACGTGATTGAGATAAAACATGGGTGAACTTGACTTATTCTTGGTTTGGCAGTATAAGCAAAGATAGTTTTAAGAGAGGTGTAGAGATGTTAGACGGGAAGATAACCTGTGGGAGCCCCATCACTCCCGAGAACTCCGTTTGCAATTGTGAACGGAGGGGAATCATCGCGACAGGAAGAGCTGGAAGGCGCTTCCATGTCGGGTGCGGGAAGTTCATCCCTCAACAAAGCGGCGTAGCTGTGGATACGCCGCTTTTCATTATGTTCACTTTGCCCTATACTAAAAACTAGTACCCTAATCTTCTTGAAGGAGATCAGACCATGAAATGGCCCTTAGAAGATCTCCGCAAGGGGATCGTGCCAGAAGAGCTCTTCAACAACGGAAAACTTCCGAAAGCCGTTGTGGAAGGAAGACTTACTCGCAGAAATGTGCGGGATGCGATATTTCGATTTGGCTTCCCTGTTTGTTTTCGGATAAACAGGGGAGGGCTTCACATCTTGGCTCGGGAGGAGGATGTAGACGCATTATTGGCTAAACTCCCCCGTTCAAAACAGTACATGAAGCTTTCCCTGGAGCGCCCGGCCTCTATTCCTACTGCCTTTGGACTCGGCAAGAAGAGATACAGGGGATGACCTTTGCGGTCACCCCCTTCTTTTTATCTAATAAACGTACTCGTCAATAATCACCCCATCTGGGTCTTTGAGCAGGATGCGGTCGTGCGTGGAGCGAATGAGGCGCTCTTCCTCGTTAACGTAGATGTGCCATTCGTTGTCAAAGAAGTCATCCTCTGTTTTGTGGGTTTTGACGCACCCTGCGTAGGAAAGCTGGAACTTCAGATTTTCATAGAAGTTCTTGCACTGCAAGTCATTCGCGAAAGACGAGGTTGCAGGATACGGGGGCGGCTCTTTGCACCGGTCAAAATCCAGAATGAAGTCCTGGCAGGCAGGGGACAGGTGGCTTACGCCTTCTATTTTCGGAATGTCACTGGGGCAGGAAGAGGGAACCGAAACCGGAAACTCCGTGGTTTCTTTGAGATAGCCGAAGCACGCATTGGGTCTGAAGCTGAACTTTGGCTTGAAAGGGTTTTGCGCCCCTGAAATCTTTACGCTGTCGCCCCATTCCAGGACTATGGGGGCAAAAACCGCCCCATCCAGGCCAGCTGGGACCAGCTTTACTCCCTGGGGGACCTTGAAGGTTTGCACCCTGCTTTCCAACGACCAGCCCGTGAGGATGAGCTCGCTTCCTTTTGGGATGTCGGTGCGCAGGGTGATAAGGTAGGGGTCTTGCCTGCGCACGCTGGAAATCTCAATCCAGTCAGCATACACGTTCGCTCCTTGTTCCTGCAAAGGGGGAGAAGGGGCCTCCGGAGGCCCCTGCCGCAGGATGCTTTGCTGGGGAGGCGCGGCCGCAGAGGGCTCGCTTTCCCGCACAGGCAAGCGAAAATCTGGCAACAGAAAATCAAGCCGGCCTACGAGCTCGTCTCTAGCTTCAAAGGCAAAGATTCCAAGAATAATGAGAAAAGGAATAAGAAAAACAGCCATTGGTTTACGGGTTCTGGAATTATGCCGTTATTCTACTATATTCTTTGTTTCTCTGCTATAATCCTTTCGTATGAAGGTTACGGGCGTGAAGACAAGAAAGATAACTCCCCAATATGCCAGCATCCTGGAGATTGTGGACCGGTATCTTCCCCGGCTCCAAGACAGGAGCGTGGTGGCAGTAACCTCAAAGATAGTAGCTTTGTGTCAAGGAAGGGCGATTCTCATCCCCAAGGACGAGAAGGAAAAGAACAAACTCAAGGACCAGCTGATTGTCAGGGAAGCGGAATTGTACTTGCCCCGTTCCAGCAGCAAATATAATGTGTTGCTCACCGTAAAGGGAAACGCCATCAACTTTTCTTCTGGAGTGGATGAGTCCAACGCTGGGGGATATTTTGTCTTGTGGCCCAAAGATCCCCAAAAATCTGCAAACAAAATCAGGGAACACTTAGTAAAAAAGCACAGGAAAAGGAACATCGGCGTTATTATTACCGACACCACATCCGTTCCCTTGAGATGGGGCCAACGGGGCGTGTTTGTCTTGGCGCACAGCGGGTTCTCTGCTTTGAACTCTTACATTGGAAAGCCCGATCTGTTCGGCAGGCCTTTCAAGATGACGTCTGCTGCGGTAGCTGACGCCCTGGGCACCGCTGCCGTGCTGGTAATGGGAGAAGGGGTCGAGCAAACACCTTTGGCGGTCATTGAAGATATTCCTTTTGTGCGTTTCCAGCAGAGAAACCCGACCAAGAAAGAACTGGAGAAACTCAAGATGCCTTTGAAAGACGACCTCTACGCCCCGTTGCTCAAGGCCGTGAAGTGGCGCAAAGGCGGCGGTACATAATTTTCAATCATTGAATTATTGAAAACCGAAAATTCAATGAAAATTGAGAATTGAAAATTGTAAATTCTCTTATGAAGCGGGTGGTGGTATTTGGAATTTTTGACGGTGTGCATGAGGGACACCGAAGTTTATTTGCCCAGGCAAGGAAACACGGAGACGAATTGATAGTCATTGTGGGCCGGGATTCCGCCTCGAAAAAATGGAAAGGAAAGAAACCCAAACATTCTGAAGAAATGAGGCAAGACCTCGTTTCAAAAGAGAAGCAGGTGGACCATGCGGTGTTGGGAGACGAGCAGCAGTCAGCATACCTCGTACTCGAGGAGTTGAACCCGGACGTCATCTGCCTTGGGTACGACCAGAATGCTTTAGAGCGCGATCTTCGCACGTGGATATCTCAAAAAGGGAAAGACATAACTCTTTTGCGTCTCCAACCCTTTAAGCCAGAAACCCATCATAATTCATCAGCGAGGATAAGATTTTGAGCGTATTTACAAAAGCGTCCCTTGATGGTATTCTATTTTGATTGGCCTTTTTTGCTTTATGCATATATCTTTACAAGCTGAAACCCTAGGCACATTATTTGGCATCCCCGTTACCAATAGTTTGATACTCTCTTTGCTGACGGGCCTCCTCTTGGTGGGAAGCGGTGTTTTCGTCGCTTTTTCCTTGAAAGTGATCCCAAATCGGGCCCAGGGAACCGTTGAAGTGGTGTTAGACGGCATTCTGGGTTTCATGACGCAAACCCTGGGAAGCATGGAACAGGCCAAGAAGTTTTTCCCTTTGATTGCGACCATTTTTCTCTTTATCCTGTTCAATAACTGGATTGGGGTGCTGCCGGGCACCGGCTCCATTGGATTTTATGAGACAGACCACGGAGAAAAAGTGTTCGTGCCCCTCTTTCGCTCCGCCAACAGCGACCTGAATACCACCCTTGCTTTGGCCTTGGTTGCCATGGTTGCAATTCATTCTTTTGCCGTAAAGAAACTCGGACTCTGGGGCCACGCGAAAAGGTTTTTGGTGTTCAACAGGGGCCCCATTCATTTTTTTGTGGGGCTGCTGGAGGCGGTGGGGGAATTTGCCAGGGTGCTTTCCTTCTCCTTTCGTCTCTTTGGCAACGTCTTTGCGGGAGAGGTTCTGCTGGTCATCGTCATGGGTTTGGTTCCTTTGTTTGCCCCCTTCCCTTTTCTTTTGCTGGAATTCTTTGTGGGCTTTATCCAAGCCCTGGTATTTGCTATGCTGACCATGATTTTTCTGAAGATAGCAACAAGCGAAATTGAGCACTAAAAGGTCTAGTAAGCTAAAAAGCTAATAAGCTAATAAGCTAGATTATGGAATTGGAAGTATTAAAGTCAATTGGAGCTGCTTTGGCCATTGGCCTCGGCGCCCTGGGGCCGGGCATTGGCATTGGCATTCTGGCGGGCAAGGCAATGGAGGCAATCGGCAGGAACCCGGAGGCCTCCCAAAAGGTGCAGACCTCAATGATTCTGGCAATCGCGTTTGCGGAAGCCATTGCCATCTACGCCTTGGTGGTGGCGCTCATTATTAAGTTTGTTTAGGGCGTGGCAAGTGTAGCTTTATTCGTATATTTGTATTCATTTGTCATTTGTAGGAGATGTCAGAATTATTCAGCAATTTAGGGATTGACCCAAAGCTTCTGTTGGCTCAGGCAGTGAACTTTTTGCTGGTGTTGTGGCTTCTCAATCGCTTTGTGTTCAAGAAAATCCTGAAGTTTTTAGACGAGAGAAAGCAGGGCATTGAAAAAGGGGTGGAGCTGACCCATAAGGCACAGATGGAGATGGAGCGAATCGGGGAGGCGCGAAAACGCGAGCTGGAGAACGCAAGGAAAAAGGCAGAAGAGATAACTGCTGTGGCTCGCACGGAAGCTTCAGTAAAAGAGCGCGAAGTGTTGGCAGGCGCAAGAGAAAATGCCCAGGATCTCTTGGAGAAAGCCCAGATTGAAGCAGAGAGAGCAAAGGAAGATGCCGTGGACAAGGCAAAAGAGGAAATACAAAGGAGGGCTCTTTTGGTTGCAGAAAAGATTCTGGAGCGAACACTGAGTGAAGCTGATGAAAAACGCATGGCGAAAGAACTCACAAACTATCTTAGGGAGAATGTCTAAGAAAACAAGAACATATGCGCGGGTTCTCCTGGGAGCGCTTTCTCATGCTCCAGAGAAAGAAGCGGCGGGTATCGCAAGGAGATTCAAGTTCCTGCTGCAAAAAAGAGGAGATGTCAGGATTTTGAGCGCTGTGGTGCGGGAATTCCAGAGGCTGTGGGAAGAAAGGAAGGGGAAAGTTGCGAGTGTGGTGAGCGCAAAAGAACTGCCCTTGGGAAGCGCCTTGGAGCAAGAACTCAAAAGAAGAGGATATCGGCCAAGGAAAGAGTATGATAAGGAGCTGATTGGGGGGACAGCGGTGTTTTTAGGAAAGAGCTACCTTGTGGATAACAGCATTCGGGGGAAACTGCAAAGAATTCAGAAACTTGTGCAGTCCTTGTAATATATATGGCGCAAGATCATATTTTTGACATATTGCAAAAAGAACTGGAAGGAAAGGAACTGAGCCCGAAGGGAGAAGAGGTAGGAAGAATAATCTCGGTGGGAGACGGCGTGGTTCAGATTGAGGGTCTGCCCAATGCGGTATTTTCTGAAATGGTGGAAATAACGCGCTGGCCAGGAGATCTCAATACCTCTGCCACCAGAGCTTTGGTCTTGAACCTGGAAGAATACACGGTGGGGGCGGTTGTGCTGGGAGAGGACAGCAAGATTCAGGAGGGAGATTTGGTAAGGAGAACAGGTAAAGTGCTTTCGGTTCCAGTGGGAGAGAGTTTGCTGGGGAGGGCGGTGAACCCTTTGGGCGTTCCTTTAGATGGAAAAGGAAGCATTGCTGGCAAAGAAACCCTTCCCATTGAGAGACCTGCCCCCGGGGTGTTGGACCGCCAGTCGGTGAACACCTCATTGGCAACAGGCATAAAGGTTATTGACGCCGCCATTCCCATTGGAAGAGGACAGCGCGAGCTTATTATTGGAGACCGCCAGATTGGGAAGACCGCTTTGGTGGAAGATATCATTCTCAATCAATTGAATGAACCTGCGGAAACGAGGCCCATCTGTGTGTATGTTGCCATTGGGCAAAGGGCCTCCAAGGTTGCCCAGCTGGTGGGGGAACTTGAGGAACGGGGAGCTATGACATACACCATTGTGGTTATGGCTTCGGCTTCTGACCCTGCCTCCTTGTGGTTTGTCGCCCCCTTTGCGGGGTGCAGCATGGCAGAGTATTTTAGGGACAAGGGCAAAGACGTTCTTATTGTCTATGACGACCTTTCAAAGCATGCTTGGGCGTGGCGCCAGCTCGCCCTTCTGCTAAGGAGGCCCCCTGGAAGAGAGGCCTACCCGGGAGATGTATTCTATCTGCACTCCCGTCTGCTGGAACGGGCAGCAAAGCTTTCTCGCGAGAAGGGAGGCGGCTCCCTCACGGCCCTGCCTATCGTGGAAACCCAGCTGGGAGACGTTTCATCGTATATTCCTACCAACGTTATCTCCATTACCGACGGGCAGATCTACCTGGAGAGCGATTTGTTCTCCAAAGGGCAACGGCCGGCGGTAAACATTGGTTTGTCAGTATCTCGGGTGGGAAGCGCCGCCCAGAGTAAAGCAATGAAAAAGGTTGCCTCTCAGCTAAAGCTTGACCTGGCGCAATACCAGGAACTTGCTGCCTTTGTGCAGTTTGCCCAGGATTTAGACCCCGCAACCAAGAAAAGGATTGAGAGAGGATCCAGGATTACCGAACTCTTAAAGCAAGGGCAGTTTGGAGTGCTTCCCATGGAGGAACAGGTCTGTGTGCTGTTCGCGGCAAATCAGGGGGTTTTAGATGAGACCCCGGTAGAGAAAGTGCGGGATTTTGAAAAGAGACTGCTGGAGTACCTAAGAAACAACGGCAAGAAGGTTTTAAAAACCATCCGCGAAAGCAAAGATTTGTCTGAGGAAACGCAAGAACAGCTACAACAGCTTTTCCATGGCTTCACATAGGCAATTAAAATCAAAGCTCCGCACGGTGGAGAACATCAAACAGATAACCAAGGCAATGGAAATGGTGTCTGCCACCAAGATGAGAAAGTCCCAAGAGGTGGCCCTCCGGGCGCGTCCTTTTGCAAAGAAAGCCCTGGAACTTCTGTACGCAGTTTCTGCATATCAAGAGGAGGACAAAGAGCAGAACATGTTCTTTCAGCACAAAGAAGGGAAAGCGTGCGTGGTCGTTGTGACATCAGACAAAGGGCTGTGCGCCAGCTACAACAGCCAGGTTCTGCGCTTAGCGTTGCAATGGTGTCAGGAGAATCCCGGCGCAGACATTGTCGCGGTGGGCAGAAAGGGAAGGGATTTTTTCAAGAGAAGGGGAGTGACTCCGGTTTCAGAATTTCTGCAGTTTTCAGACATTGTTACCTTGTATGATGTAGCTCCCTTGTCTGAATGGATTCTGCAGGCATTTGAGCAGGAACGGTACAGCGAAATAATGATAGCTTCCACCCATTTTCTCTCTGCTTTGAACCAGAAGCCGGGAATCCATCAGATTCTGCCCTTGGAGCTGGATGAGTTGGAAGAAATGATAAAGCACATTGTGCCAAAGACCGGGAAATATTCTGAGTGGCCCGCCTTCGCCGAGGCTTTAGCGGGTAAAAAAGAAAAGGCCTTGCCGTATCTTTTAGAGCCGACCGCTGAAGCCATTTTTGAAACCTTGGTGAGGGACTTGCTCCAAGTGGAAATCCTGCACTTTATCCTTGAGGCAAATGCGTCTGAACATTCTTCTAGGATGGTTGCCATGAAAAACGCAACCGAGAATGCGCTCGCCATTGAAGAGAAGCTGCAGCTTGCGTTAAACAAAGCAAGGCAGGCAAGCATCACCCAAGAATTGACTGAGATTTCAACAGCAAAGGAAGCGTTAACTGCTGAATAAATGTTGGATTGTTAGAATGTTGGAATGTACATTCTAACAAAGCGCAGCGATGTAACAATCAAACATGAATACAGGACATATCATACAAATCATGGGTCCGGTGGTTGATGTGGAGTTTTCCGCCAAAGGCGGATCCGCCGCAGGCGGAGAACTCCCAGCTTTACGGAATGCTCTTTTGGTTGAGAGGGAACAAGGAGACCTTGTTTTAGAGGTAGCCCAGCACCTGGGAGGAAACAGGGTGAGGACCATGGCTCTGGATTCTACCAATGGCTTACAGCGAAAGACAGAGGTGCAAGATACCGGCAAACCCATCTCGGTTCCCGTGGGAGAGGAGGTTCTGGGCAGGATGTTTAATGTTTTGGGCCGGCCCATTGATGGGAAAGGAGAAATAAAGGCACAGACCTCTTCCATTTACCAGCTTCCTCCAAAATTGGAAGAACAAAAAACAGAACCCGAGGTGTTTGAAACTGGGATTAAGGTGGTGGACCTGCTGGCTCCTTTCTTGAAAGGAGGAAAAGTTGGGTTGTTTGGGGGAGCTGGGGTTGGCAAGACCGTTCTGTTGCAGGAATTAATTCACAACACTGCAAAAGAGCATGGGGGGTATTCGGTGTTTGCCGGGGTTGGGGAACGAACACGGGAGGGGAACGATTTGTACCGCGAAATGGAGAAATCCGGGGTATTAAAGAACACTGCCTTGGTGTTCGGCCAGATGAACGAGGTGCCGGGAGCAAGATTCCGTACCGCTTTGACGGGACTTCGCATGGCAGAGTACTTTAGAGACGAGAAGGGCAAGGACGTTCTCTTGTTCATAGACAACATCTTTCGCTTTGTGCAGGCGGGTTCCGAAGTTTCCGTTCTCTTGGGAAGAATGCCTTCTGCGGTTGGGTATCAGCCCACGCTTGCCACGGACATGGGAAACCTGCAAGAAAGGATTACTTCCACAAAGAACGGGTCTATTACTTCAGTGCAGGCAATCTATGTGCCCGCAGACGACATTACGGACCCTGCCCCCGCCACCACCTTTTCTCACCTGGACTCCACGGTGGTGTTGTCTCGCGAGCTGGCCTCCCTGGGCATTTATCCTGCCGTAGACCCCTTAGATTCCAGGTCTTCTGCTTTAGACCCCAGAATCGTCGGGGAGGAACACTACCAGGTTGCACGCGAGGTGCAAAAGATTTTTCAGCGCTACAAGGAACTGCAAGACATCATTGCCATTCTGGGCATGGAAGAGCTTTCCGAGGAGGACAAAATTACGGTGGCCCGGGCAAGAAAGATTCAGAGATTTCTTTCCCAGCCCTTTTCGGTTGCAGCCCAGTTCACGGGCAGGGAAGGAAAATATGTGCCAAGGGAAGAGACCATTCGGGGATTTAAGGAAATTATTGAGGGCAAGCACGATGCCAAAGATGAAGGCGCCTTCTACCTCAAAGGAAGTATTGACGAGGTATAGGTATGGAACAAGAACGAGATTCATTTCGGATAGGGGTTAATATATTCTGCGTGAGAGACGGGAAGCTTTTGCTTGGAGAAAGGATTGGAGACACATGGCCTGATGGCAACGGCTGGGGGCTTCCGGGAGGACATCTTGAAAAAGGGGAGTTAATGAAAGACAGAGCAAGAACAGAACTAGAAGAAGAAACAGGGTTGCATGTAAACGATCTAGAGTTTATTGCTTTCCATAATAATAATAATGACCGAAATTATGTTCATTATATCCATATAGGATTTCTCGGTCATGGCATTGAGGGCGACCCTCAAGTAAAAGAGCCTGACCGATGCAAAGAATGGAGATGGTTCTCTTTAGATAAATTGCCAGACCATATTTTTATCGGTCACAGAGGACTGATCAGAACATTTTTGGAGAAGAAGTCATTCTTAGATGGTAATACATAGAATATGACATTCCCGCTTTTGGTATTTGCAATAGACAGGGAAATATTTGCAGGGAATGCAAAGTCTTTAACCGTGCCAGGAAAAGACGGGGAGCTTCAGATTTTAGCTGGCCACACCCCTTTAATTTCCCAACTCAGAGAGGGAGATGTGATTATTCGGGGAGAAGACGGAAAAGAAACAAAGCTCCCCATTGCGGGAGGAGTGGTTGAGGTGAAAGACAAGGAAGTCGTGGTATTGGTAAACTTTTAACCCTATGGCGCCAGAGGAACCATCGTCGCATTCCTGCCAGGCAGTGGTGCTCCATTGCATTGATTTTCGCTTCAAGAAAGAACTTGATACCTACCTTAATCAGCGTTTCCCCAAGGGATACGACCTCATTTCTTTGGCTGGAAGCTGCAAGGGGCTCTTGAGCGATGAAGATCATAGGAAGCTTTTGTTAGAGCAGTTTCAGATCTCCAGTCGTCTTCACCATCCCAAAACCATTGCCCTGGTCCAACATGAGGACTGCGGCGCATACGGAGGGAGCGGGGCCTTTAGAACGCCCGAGGAAGAACTTGAACACCAGGGGCAGGAACTCCAGAAAGCATCTGTTCTTCTCAAGGAACATTTTTCCCAACATCAGATTGAGACCTATTTTATCGGTCTCTCCGGAGAACTTGTCTCCATGTAGCCCGAGGCGACCCTTGTTGACAAGAAGATTTGAGAGGCATACAATAACATTCATGAAAGACAAATGCCCCAAGTGTGGCCAGGACCCGTGCGCTTGCTCTTAGTCCACACAAACTTAACGCAAAGCTGCCATGTCAGATGACGGGGCAGTTTTGTTTTAGGGATTTGACAGAGTTCTTTGGTCCGTGATATGGTTTAGATAGTTATAAAAACGTTTAATCAATAAGTATGCAGAGAAAGCTTTTTATACCCATTATTCTGGGAACAAACCGAGAAGGAAGACAATCAGAGAATGTTGCCAAGCTCTTGGTGAAGAAAATGAAGAGTCGAAAGGACTTGGAAATACAGCTTTTTAATGTTGGGGATTTCAAGTTTCCCCAAGATGACTACGGACAGGCAGTAAAAGGTCTGTTCCCGGAGTGGCGGGATGCCATGAGCAAGGCAGATGGACTTGTGATTGTGACCCCGGAATACAATCACGGCTATCCCGGTCCTTTGAAAGCGGCGCTTGACCTTCTCTTGCCAGAGTACAGACACAAGGCAGTTGGTCTGGTAGGGGTTTCAGCGGGTCCCTGGGGCGGCGCCAGAGTCATTGAAAATATGATTCCCGTGATGCGAGAGCTGGGGCTTGTGGTTATTTCCGCCGATCTCAATTTCCCAAGCGTGCAAAACACGTTTGGCCCAAAGGGGGAATTGAAAGATGAAGCATATCTGGAAGGGATCAATGGATTCCTTGATGAGTTAGAATGGATGGCCCAAACCCTTCGATGGGGGAGAGATAACATAGTGAGCAAATAATGGGATGCTGGCGCAAAAAGAGCTCGTGAGAATACAAAAATCGTTTCGGGGAGACAAAGACCGCCTACCTTTGGTGTTTGCCGCGCTGGGAGACCCAACCCGGCTCAAGATTTTCCGCCTGCTTTCCGAAAAAAAGGACCTGTGCGTGACCGACGTAGCAAAAGTATGCGGCATGTCGGTTGCAGCCGCCTCCCACCAGCTGCGCCTGCTGGAGTTCGTGGAGCTGGCGCACAGGGAACGCATGGGAAAGATGATTTGCTATGAGCTGCGTAAAGATGATCCCTTGGTGAAAAAGGTCATGAGTATTATTCAATAAGCAAAAAACATATGGCAGACGTAACCATCTATACCACGCCAACGTGCGTGTACTGCAAGGCAGCAAAGGAGTTCTTCAGGGAAAACAACATTGAGTACGAAGAAAAGGACGTTGCGAAAGACGAGCAGGCCAGAGACGCTATGGTGGAAAAGTCTGGACAGCTCGGTGTTCCCGTCATTGATGTGAGAGGCAGCATCGTGGTTGGCTTTGACGAAAAGAAGCTTTTAGAGCTTTTGAGGATAAAGTAGCACGATTACTATGGTCAAAGAGGCCGAAAAAGAGGGTAAAAAAGAGTATATATGCGAGGCGTGCGGGTACCGATACGAGACAAGAGAACTGGCCGAGAAGTGCGAGGCATGGTGCGTGGCGCACCACAGCTGCAACCTGGAGATTACCTCACACGGGCAAGCCCCAGAAAACATATGAATGCTGTTTTGGCTTTACCGTAGACGTTATAGTGTAATCTATGGACCCTCTTGGTCTTATTATCCCCGCATTTATTGCTGGCATCCTTACTTTTTTGGCTCCCTGCATCCTGCCCCTGGTGCCGGGATACTTGAGCTTTATTTCTGGAACTTCAGCCAGGGATTTACAAGACCCTGCGAGGGCGAAAGGAGCTCGGCTTAGGATTTTTTTAAACGGCCTGTTCTATGTTCTTGGATTTAGCGCCATATTCATTATCCTGGGGAGTTTATTTGGATTGGGAGGAGGATTATTCTTCCAGTACCGGGGAGTGATTGCGCAAATCGGCGGCGTTTTTGTTATTTTATTCGGGTTGTTTCTTCTGGTTCCAGCAATATCCTCCCTTACGCAAGGGAGGCTGAATCTCTATAGAATTTTTCCATTCAGCTTGCTGTTAAATGAGCGACAGGTGTCTCTTGCACGGGGATTAAAGCCGGGGACTCCCGGCACCTCCTTTTTGTTTGGGGGTACTTTTGCCTTGGGCTGGAGCCCGTGCGTGGGGCCCATCTTGGGCTCCGTTCTTACCCTGGCGGCTTCCTCTGCCACAGTGGGGCAAGGGGCCCTCTTGCTCATGGTGTTTTCTTTGGGATTAGCCGTTCCTTTCTTGGCGGTTGCCCTGGGAATCGGGTGGGCTTCCGCACATCTCACCAAACTGGGAAAGTATTTGAACTGGGTCGGGGTCGCAGGCGGCGCGTTCCTGATATTCCTTGGTATCGTCATGTTCACGAACAAGTTTGCCTGGTGGCTGGGAGCCGCCTATCGGCTGTTTGATTTCATTAATTACGAGGCGTTGCTCAATTATCTGTGATTATGGAAGAAAAAGCATATGACAAGTGGGGACCCGAGCTTGTAATAAGGGTGTATGACCCGGCTTTGGGGATGACCGGATTTTTAGTGATTGACAGCATGGTTCTGGGGCCGGGGAAGGGAGGCATCAGGATGACCCCCGACGTGACGGAGCAAGAGGTCCGGCGCCTGGCGCGGGCCATGACGTTTAAGAATTCCCTGGCCGGGCTCCCGTTCGGGGGAGCAAAAGGAGGCATTGTGTGGCCCGCCTCCGCCGAGGCTTCGGCGGGTAAAAAGGGAGGCCCCGATTTTTTAAAAAAGCAGTACGTGCAAGCGTACGCCAAGGCAATTGCGGAGCTTACCCCGAAAAAATACATCGCGGGCCCGGACGTCAACACGGGAGACCGGGAGATGCAGTGGTTCGTGGAGGCTACGGGAAACTGGAGGTCAGCTACGGGAAAACCCGCAAAGCTCTGCATGCTCATGTTCGGTAAAGGAGGGTCGGTTGAGCAGTGCGGCATTCCCCATGAGTTCGGGAGCACCGGGTTTGGAGTGGCGCACGCAACCAGAATTGCCGCTGAGTTAAAAGGACTGGATCTTCGAGAAAGCACGGTTGCCATTCATGGGTTCGGAAACGTGGGAAGTTTTACCTGGAGTGTGCTGTCCGACATGGGGGCCAGGGTGGTTGCCATAGCGGACGCCAAGGGCGCGGTATATTCGCCTAACGGCTTTGAGAAAAAGCAGATGCGCCAGTTAATGAGTAAAAAGGCCCCCATCACCGAATACAAGGGGGGCAGGAAAATTTCTCCAGAGGACTTCTGGGGCCTTGATGTGGACATCCTTATCCCGGCCTCGGTCACAGATGTCATTCACGAGAAGAACAAAGACAACATCAAAGCGAAGGTCATCGTGGAGGGGGCCAATATCCCCATGCCAGAATCCGTGGAAGACGAGCTTCACAAGCGGGGCATCCTTATCGTTCCGGACTTCGTGGCGAACGCGGGAGGGGTCATCAGCTCGTATGCCGAATACCGCGGGTATAACCCAAGAGATATGTTCCGTACGGTGGAGCGAAGGATACAAGACAGTACGCGAAAGGTGCTTGAAGAAAGCATGAAGAAAGGGGAAAATCCGAGAGCGGTTGCCCTGCGGTTGGCGGCAGCACGGATTGATGCGGCGCGAAGATCATCATAGAATGGCAGAATGAACACCAAGGATACCCTTCCAACCGTATTTGTCATCCTGGGGGCCACGGGAGATTTGATGCGCAGGAAGCTCGTTCCCGCGCTCTTTCATCTCTATGAAGAGGGAAACCTCTCTTCGTTGTTTCAGGTGGTCGGTTTCTCCAAAGACAGCTTGAGCACGGAACAGTTCCAGCAGCTGGTCCGAGAGATGGCAGAGGTAAAGGTTCGCAATTCCCTTGAGAACATCCAATCCTTTTCAAGGTTTTTTGTGTATCAGCAAGGAGTGTTTGAAGAAAAAGAAGGGTATCGAAACCTGGCTGAGTTTTTGGGCATGAAGGATAATGAATGGAAAATCTGTTCCAACAAACTTTTTTACATCGCAGCTTCCCCTCAGCGCTATCACATCATTTTGAGAAACCTTGCTGTTTCTGGTTTAACAAAACCTTGCAGTCCACAAGAAGGGTGGACAAGAATCATTGTGGAAAAACCATTTGGCAAGGATCTTAAAACCGCGCAGGAATTAGACCAATTGCTAGGAAAACTGTTTCGGGAAGAGCAGATTTACCGGGTTGACCACTACTTGGGCAAGGAAACGGTGCAGAATATTTTGGCGTTTCGGTTTTCCAACTCATTTTTGCAGGACTCTTGGAATGCAAGAGGAATTGAGGGTATGAGCATTCGTCTTTTTGAAAAAGAAGGAGTAGGGGAGCGAGGCGCTTTCTATGACGGGATAGGCGCGCTGCGGGATGTGGGGCAAAATCATGTCCTTCAACTGCTTGCCCTCTTTTGCATGGAAGTCCCTGGAGCGTTCGATGGGGACTCCTTGAGAAGAGAACGCGTAAAAGTTTTCAAAGCCCTCCCTGCCATGAAGTCAAAGGAAATAAGCAAGTTCACGAGAAGAGCCCAGTACCAAGGATACACCAGAGAAAAAAATGTGGACCCTCATTCACAAACAGAAACCTATTTTCGCTTGCAAACTTCTCTTGACAACGATGCCTGGAAAGGAGTCCCTATTATTTTAGAAAGCGGAAAAGGCATGAAAGAAAATTTGGTAGAAGTTGAGGTGGTGTTTCGGCATCCAACCCCCTGTCTGTGTCCCTCTGGTGAAAACAAGCACTACCGTAACATTCTGCACTACTATATTCAACCGCAAGAAGGAATTGAGATGAGTTTGTGGGTAAAAAAACCTGGTCCAGAGATGATTATTGAGGAGCGGGCCTTCTTGTTTGACTACAAGCAGGCCTTTCAAGGAGAGGAATTTGCAGATCCCTATGAACGGCTGTTGTTAAATATTATCCAGGGCGACCAGACCCTGTTTGTGAGCACGGAAGAAATCATGGCAAGCTGGAAGTTCGTTGATGCCGTCTTGCGCGGATGGGACAAGACAGGAGTTCCTTTGGTACAATATCCTAGGGGAGCGTCGGTGATAGAAACTTAGCCCGGCTAAAGGGCAGAATCAAGATTAGAAAGAGAAAAGTATGAAAAAAGAGATTGGATTCATAGGTTTGGGGAAGATGGGGAAACCAATGGTTTGGCGACTCAGACGTAAGCGATGGAACGTGTTTACGTTTGACACAAAGGTGCGAGGCAACGCAGGTTCCCTCCCGGAGCTTGTCAAAAAGACGGTCCCTCCTCGCATTATCTGGCTCATGATTCCAGCAGGCAAGCTTGTGGATCAGGTTCTGCGCTCACTCACGCCGCTTCTTAACAAAGGAGATGTGGTGATTGACGGAGGAAATTCCTTTTTCAAGGATTCCGCGAAGCGTGCGGCAGTACTCAAAAGGAAAGGCATCTTCTATCTGGATGTCGGGATTTCAGGCGGCCCCATTTCTATAAAGCAGGGGCGCTTTGCTGTCATGGTGGGAGGTGAAAAGAGGATATATGAGAAAACAAGACCTTTGTTCCGGGCGCTTTCAGACACGCGTTCTGGATACATGGGCAAATCGGGAGCCGGGCACTTTGCCAAGATGGTGCACAACGGCATTGAATACGGCATGCTCCAATCGCTCGCAGAGGGATTTGCACTCTTGAAAAAAGCTCCCTTCCGGTTTTCTTTGAAAGATGTTGCTAAGGCGTACAACCAAAATAGCATCATCACTTCCCGTTTGACCAACTGGCTCCAGGAGGGATTCGAGCGATACGGAGAAGACCTTGCAAGGGTTTCAGGAACGGTAGCCCATACCGGAGAAGGGGAATGGACCCTCAAGACGGCGCGGGAGCTTGGAATTGCGACCCCTGTCATCAAGGAAGCGCTTGATTTCAGGATAAAGTCAAAGAAAAGCCCCAGCTTTACGGGCAAGATTCTTTCTACGTTGAGGGCAGTGTTTGGCGGTCATTCCGTCAACCCAAACGAAAAAAGGTAGTTCTATACCTTGATTTCTACGATCGTAGAAAATACGATATAATAAGCGCATGCTCCTGCTAGAAAGTTTCTATTCTAATTCTTACGATCGTAGAAATTAGAATAGAGTGTTCCAATCTGGGATAATATAGGAAGGCAGTAGGGGATAGTATGATTTACTTCATTACGGGAAATAAAAATAAGCTTGCGGAAGTGAAGGCGATTCTGCCAGAAGTTGAGCAGTTGGATATTGATTTGCCTGAAATTCAAGAGATTGATGCTAAGGCAATTATTAAAACGAAACTTCAAGAAGCATTGAACCATCAAAAAGGAGAATTCATAGTTGAAGATACTTCGCTCTATCTAGAATGCCTTAATGGGTTGCCGGGACCCCTTATCAAATGGTTTTTGAAGTCAATTGGCAATGAGGGGTTGACCAGGATAGCTGAAAAGTTGGGAAATGATAAAGTTGTGGCTAAAACTTTTATCGGTTATGCGAAAAGCCACGAAGAAATCTACTTTTTTGAGGGAGCAATAGCAGGGAAAATTGTTCAACAAAAAGGTACTTCGGGTTTTGGGTGGGATGCCATCTTTTTGCCCGACGGACACTCAGAAACATTCGCCGAGATGAATCAGAGAAAGAAGAATAAAATAAGCATGAGAAAGATCGCAGTAACCAGGCTAAAAGAATTCCTGCGGACTAGGAAATAAAAGAATAAAAAGTTCCACGGGAAGCGAAGGAGGATTGTGATATACCCTAATTCTTACGATCGTAGAAATTAGAATAGATGGGAAGGTTGCGTATAAACGTGTCTAAAATGAGGATTCCTTTTACTGAACAATTTTTGTGGGACGTATATCGCGCGGTGGAAGGATTAAACGATTTCCATCGGGTTCTTGCGCCTAGAGGAATGCAAGAGGCAGTAAATCCGGAGTTGCGGCAGTTCCGCCGCGAATATGAGAAGCGCCGATCAGCTCAACAATTCAGCAAGCTGGTGTACGATTTGAAGCGAAGAGGAGTGATAAAAGTCCAAGGAGAGGGCGTTATGCTTACTTCAAAGGGCAGGGAAGAGGCGCTCCGTATTCGCTGGAAGCTTGCGGAAAGCCAAAAACGGAACGATGGAAAAATGGTGATGGTAATGTATGATTTGCCGGAAAAACAGCGGCAGATGAGAGATATTTTTCGCAGCGTTCTCGCATCTCTTGGATACCAGGAGTTTCAAAAGAGTATATGGGTTTGCAAAAAGAAGGTAGAGCGTGAAACGGAAGAAGCGATTCGCGAGTACAATTTGTGGGAATATGCCCGTTTATTTATCATCAAAGAAATTCCGGTATAACGTGATTTTTACGATCGTGAAAATTAGGGTATACATATGGAGGTGAAACGATATTCAACAAAGCAGAAAGCAGGGGAGGCAGCTGCGCAAAAACTCAATCAATTATTAGACGCGCATTCCCGCATGCCGACGCTGTTTTTGTTGTCCGGCGGCTCTTCCTTGGCATTGCTTGAACGAATTACGATTTTCCCGCCAAAGCTCACCGTTGGTGTCACCGACGAGCGGTTTTCTGAAAACCCTAAGGCGAACAACTTTGCGCAGTTAGCTGAAACATCCTTTTTTCAGAAAGCGCAGGAAAGCGGGGCATACTTCATTGACACCAGGGTGCAACCAGGAGAAGATATCCAGGTTTTTAGCAAGCGCTTTGAAGATGCGATTCGCGCCTGGAAAGAAGAACACCCGGGAGGAACGGTTGTGATTACGCAGGGTGTGGGGGTAGACGGCCATACCTTTGGCATCATGCCTTATCCCAAAGATAGGCAGGCCTTCTCTGAGCTTTTTGAGGGAAAGAACTGGGTAGTGGGGTATGATGCGGGTTCCAGGAACGAGCATCCCTTGCGGGCGACCATAACGATACCGTTTTTACAGGAGGTTGACTTTTCTGTGGTGTATATGGCAGGAAAAGAGAAAGGGCAGGCGCTCTCTCGTATGTTGGTAAAGGAAGGAACGTTATGGGAGACGCCCGCTCGCATTGTGCGGGAAATGAAAGAAGTCCATGTTTTTACCGACATTCCAACATGAAACCCGAAAACATCAACACCAAAATCTTTTTGGACAGCGGAGACCCACAGGAAACAAGAGAAGCAATAAACCTTCTTGGGTTTTTAGACGGCCAAACCACAAACCCCTCATTGATTTCCAAGAATCCCGAAACCGCAGGAAGGAAATTTACCAAGGTGGAACTTCTCTCGTTTTATCACAACGTGGTCCGTGAGATTTCAGGCCTGATTCCCCAAGGATCGGTCTCCATTGAGGTATACGCAGACAAGGATACCGCGGCAGAAGAAATGCTTGAGCAAGGGAGAATGATGTTTTCTTGGATTCCAAACGCCCACATTAAGTTTCCTCTAACCAGGGGAGGATTGCAGGCGGCAGCAAGGGCGGTTCGGGAAGGCATGCGGGTGAACATGACCCTGTGCTTTACGCAAGAGCAGGCAGCTGCCGTGTATGCTGCCACTAAAGGGGTGAGGAAGGGTGATGTGTTTGTTTCTCCTTTTGTCGGCCGTCTCGATGACAGGGGAGAGAATGGCATGGATTTGATTGCGAATATTATTAAAATGTACAAGAGAGGGGACGGCCACGTTCAGGTGCTGACGGCTTCCGTGCGCCACCTGGACCATTTCCTTTATGCGATTCAGCTGGGTTCTGATATCATCACTTCCCCCGCAAAGGTTCTGAAAGAATGGGCGGAAAAGGGCATGCCTTTGTCTGGAGAGGGAAAGAGCGGCTTGCATGAGATTCCCTACAAAGAAATCAACCTTGAACAGGACTGGAAGAGTTTTGACATCTTCCACGAGCTGACCGACAAGGGAATGGAGAAGTTTTCTACCGATTGGAATAATCTTTTGGAGTAATGCATGTATCTTCTTTATGCTGGTCGCCTCCTTGCACATTACGAGCTGGGTGGGAAAGCCCCTCAAGCGCGAGCTGGAGTACGTGTTCCGGGCTCCCGTGCGCGTGGAGAACGATACCGCGCTCGTCGGGTTGAGAGAGGCAGTGCGGGGTGCGGGACAGGGGTATCCCATCGGGTTGATCAACAGCGCCTTTTATCTTGCAAACGGTAAAAGAGGCGATGTATAATGGAACAGATATGAAGTATGACCTCATCATTATAGGTTCGGGGGCCGCTGGCCTGTCAGCCGCAATCTACGCCAAGCGCTATAAAATGGAGACCCTGGTTATGGAAGGGGAGTTTGGGGGCGAGACGGCAACGGCAGGAATCATTGAGAACTATCCTGGCATTTTGTCCATTGACGGATACGATTTGATGAAAGCAATGAAAGAACAGGGACAGAACTTAGGAGTAGTGTTTGAGAAGGGAAAGGCAGAGAAGATTTCTTCTGATAGAGGATGTTTTGTGGTAAAGGCGGCAAACAAAGAGTTTCAAGGCAGCACGCTTATCCTTGCCACTGGCTCCCAGCGCCGCCACCTGAATCTCCCCAACGAGAAAGAACTTACCGGAAAAGGTGTGCACTACTGCTGGACGTGCGACGGTCCTCTGTATGGAAAGAAAACTGTTGCCATAGTTGGAGGAGGGGATTCCTCGGTAAAAGGAGTGAACTTTCTGGCCGAGTATGCAAAGAAAATCTATCTTATCGTGAGAGGAAAGGAGGTGCAAGCTGAACCCGTGAATCTAGAGCGCATGAAGGCACTTGGAGACAAGGTTGAGGTTTTAACCGAGACGGAAGTTGCCGAGATTGTAGGCGAAAAGTTTCTGGGGAAGCTGGTTCTTTCCAAAGAGTACCAAGGGTCAAAAGACCTTGCGGTGGACGGAGTGTTTGTTGAAATAGGGTTTGACCCCGACACAAAGCTTGCAAATCAGCTGGGGCTTGCATTAGATGAGAAGAACTATATTAAAGTGGACAGCATGATGAAGACGAATATTCCTGGGGTGTTTGCCGCGGGGGACGCTACCTCGTACTTTGGCAGGTTCAAGCAAGACATTACCGCCGCCGCTTTAGGGTCGGTGGCCGCAACCTCTGCTTATGAATACCTTCAGAGCCAAGGTAGGGTTGCAGATAACGGATAACAAGAGAACGATATGGAAACATATAAAGATTTCTACATTCCAGCCGCTATTCTATTGGCAGGAATCTTCATTGGAGGAACGATTCTGTATACGGGCGGCTTTGATATCACGCCAGAGCGTACAGCGGCCGCCCTGCCGGCGGGAACCGCGAGGGACGCGGTGCAAAGCAACGGTTCCACCGTGGACTTCACCATCACAAAAGACGACCACATTCGGGGGAATCCGGAAGCCGCAATGACGCTGGTTGAGTTTTCTGACCTGGAGTGCCCTTTTTGCAGGCAGTTCCATCCAACGATTCTGCAGGCGTTGCAAGAGTATGGCGATGACGTCCGATGGGTGTACAAGCACTTTCCCTTAGACGGTCTTCACCCGCAGGCGCGCCCTGCCGCTGAAGCGTCTGAATGTGTGTGGGAGCAAAAAGGCAATGATGGCTTTTGGCAGTTTGTAGACGCCATGTTTGAAGAACAGGAGCGTTTGGGTTCTGCTTTCTACCGTGAAGCGGCCGAGCAGATTGAGGTAAACCTTGCCCAATTTGACGACTGCGTCTCCACCAGAAAGTACCAAAACAAAGTTGAACAGGACTACCAGCAGGGCATTCAGGCCGGGGTCAGCGGAACCCCGGGAAGCTACGTGAACGGCGTGCTTGTACGGGGAGCGGTACCGTATTCCCAGCTGAAATCCATTATTGACTCTCAACTCTAATGGAAGGGCAGGAACTTTCCAAAAAAGAAAGAAAGGAGTTGCGGCGACAGGAAAAGCGCGAGGGGATAGGAAGAACGCGAAGGCTCCGCGCAACCAAGAAGCTGGTGGGCTGGGCGATTGGCATTGCAGCGGTTGCAGGAGCCGGGTGGCTCGGCATGCAGGCCTTAACCCCAAAGCCCTTGGGACAGGACTATTCTATGGAAATACCCTATGCGGGAGCTACCCATGTTGCACAAGGAACGCGGGTGGAATACCAATCCAATCCTCCGACCTCCGGGAACCACTGGCCAGACCCTTTGCGAGACGGCATCTATGACGAAGAAAAGCCAGACGAGGCGATTGTGCACAGTTTGGAGCATGGCAG
>Ga0209542_10004184_pt1 | contig 29923 bp, 41 predicted proteins | sample RifCSPhighO2_01_FD_184028 | JGI IMG/M metagenome (GOLD analysis project Ga0209542, IMG submission 184028) | Soil microbial communities from Rifle, Colorado - Rifle CSP2_plank highO2_0.1 (SPAdes) (version 2) | ecosystem: Environmental > Terrestrial > Deep subsurface > Rock core/Sediment ... | reverse complement strand
GCTAATGTCAGAAAGGAAGGGACTTCTAGTACGAGAGGAACGGAGTCTCGGCGCCTCTGGTCCACCTGTTATCCAGAAGGGTACGCAGGGCAGCTACGCGCTACGCGGTAAGTGCTGAAAGCATCTAAGCACGAAACGCACCTTGAAAAGAGACATTTAGAACACTCCTAAAACAGGAGTTTGATAGAAGCGGTGTGTAAGTACCAAGCTTCGGCGAGGTATTCAGCATGCGCTTACTAACAGTTCATACCTTATAGTCTAAGTGTTCAGCAAAAGCCTATGCATGGTTTTATTTTATTTCAACTTTTTTTCTTTTGATTTTACGTTGAATAATGTCGTTTATAAATAAAATAAAACTTTCGGCGGGAGCTATGCGAACCGACGATAGTTTTCATTTTTTCTTCTTTTATTAATATTTTTATCAAATTAAAAAGTTAATTTTAGACCTTTATGATATTATCTTCTAATGACAATTATTTATCAAATTGATAAGAAATATTTATATAGTACCATTTTATTTTAATCACTGGAAAGAACAATTTTAAAAAATTAGGAGGTTACAAAAAATGAGGAAGACTACAATTTTGGCAGTGACTATTGCCGTAATGTCGGTTTTGATATATGCTACAGTAGTCAATGCAGGCAGTGAAAAGGTGACAATATGCCACGTACCGCCTGGCAACCCAGGCAATGCGCAGATAATTACTGTTGGAGCGCCAGCAGTCGCAGCACATCTAGCGCATGGTGATGCTTTGGGACCTTGTGTACCAATCGGCCCGCCACCAAGTTAATTTTATTTTCTTCTTTTTTATAATCTATGTTTACAAATTTAAGTTGTGGTCCCCTTTATAGAAAATATAAAACTTCCGGCGGGAGCTATGCGAGACTCTGATAATTTATTTTCAATCAATTTCCTTTCGGACATTTTATCATTACAATTAAACTCAGCGAGTGTAAACCCTAATGTTCTCAACCCAGTTCGAAATGAACCGATCAAAAAAATATTTTCACTTTAGTTTATAGAGGACTTCTACGCTTCCCCAATCTTGTAATAATCTTTTTGCGTCCCTTCAACCCTCCATTCGCGATGCCATGGGAATTTTTTTCCCGTGAGCCAGTTTATTTGCATGTATATAGTATCAGTTCGCATTTTCGTTGCATCCTGTGTTTTCACGACATTCTTATATTTCGTCACTGTTTTTTCCTCTGTAATATTTTTGTATTTTGTTACTTGCCCGCATGACTCGAGAATTTCAGGCTTAACTCTACATCCAAAATAATTTCTCGATGTTAGTAAAGCATCCGCTCTCTCAGTGTCAAGTGAATTTATGACAATTTTTTTAGGCCCAAATGAATAATCAAATGAGTCATTCTTGTCAGAAGTGTAAATTGTATATTGAAATTCAACCGGCACTGATTCGTGATTAGTGATTACGCAGCTAACATTTAGATTCGGACCAACTACGCGTCCTTCGTAAACAATGCTATAAGTTGGCACTCGGTATATGCAGTCATAATCCCGGTAAGGATTTGATTTGGTAGATTTTTCAATTTCGTTGTAGGGCTCTTGGGCAACATACTCTTCTTTTGCCTGATAAGGGGACTGTTCAGTTCGTGCAACTGTCTTAAAGGGCAGCACTACGGCCGATATAATTAATACGGCAATTATTAAAAACCCTATTAAAATTCCTTTAGAAGAACCACCGGACACGTCATCTTTCGGAATGGTTTGCCTCATATCTCTATCATTTGGTTTTGTATTTTGTGGCATTTTATTTTGTTGATAATCTATACCTGAACTCTTAGGATTACTCCCTCACCAATCTCTTTAATATCATCTCCTAAAACGACAATTTCCTTTCCAACTCCCTTTTTTATATTCATTGATATCAATTTATTGGAGGTTCCCATCCGCGCAATTTTTTTTACTTTCCCCACCTTAATTCCCGTGCTATCAAAGACTTTTTTGCCAATTAATTCTTTAACTGGTATAATGCTCAGAAGAACACCTTCTTTGCTAAGTGAACTAATATATTCCTTGCCTACATAGTAATCGCTTCCAAAAAATCCCTTATTAATTCTTATTGCTTCCACACTCAATTTGAAAGGGTGAAAGAATATATCGCTCACGAAACCTATTTTTTCGCCGTTTTTGGAAATCACTTTGCTTCCGAAAAGCTGTTTCAGATTTATGGTTTGCTCAATTGGGATGCCTTTTTGTTTTATTTGAACCATAACAACACCTCGCCCTGTATACAATTTTTTAAATATAAATATATTTTGTTGCAATTGTTTACATAAAGCATATATTCATAAACAGTACTGTAGCACCTTGAACGGATCCAAATAGGGAATATATTTATTTAAACCTGTACTTTAGAGAGACTATGGCACGATTGCATAAAGAGAAAGAAAAAATCACTTATTCAGGAAAAGACGAAAAAATGGATTCCATAGGCGTGCCTATTAACCCGCACAGCTCAAAACTAGGGTCACCATATTTGACTAAAGACCCTAAATTTATGGTAGTGGTTTTTATTTTAGTAATTTTGATAATTGCACTTATTATTTATTTGAGTTCTAACAATTGAAAAACCAGAGTGCTCAACATTTAAATATCATTGATTAATTCTTTGCCTTATGATCAGCCTCGGAATCGAATCAACAGCCCACACTTTCGGCTGCGGAATTATAGATAATAAAGAAAAAGTCTTTGCTAATGTTATTGATGCATTCAAAACGGAAACAGGGGGAATAAATCCGTCAGAAGCGAAAAAACACCATGAAAGTGTGAAAGACAAAGTTATAGAAGATGCATTAAAGAATGCAAACTTAAAATTAAAAGATATTGACTTGATTTCATTTTCTCAAGGGCCGGGAATTGCGCCTTGCTTGTTGGTTGGAATGAAAAAAGCAAAAGAATTGGCAGCAAAATTAAATGTTCCGCTTGTTGGTGTAAATCACTGCATTGCACACCTCGAAGTCGGAAAATTATTGACGGCGGCAAAAGATCCTGTTTTATTGTACGCTTCGGGAGCAAACACACAAATAATTGCATATGAAAGCGGAAAATATCGTGTCTTTGGCGAGACTTTAGACCAGGGCGTTGGAAATTCTCTCGACCAGTTTGCAAGGTATATTGGACTAGGATTTCCAGGCGGCCCAAAAATTGAAAAATTAGCTTTGGACGGAAAAAATTATGTCGAGCTACCGTATGTTGTTAAAGGAATGGATGTTTCATTTTCTGGAATATTAACAAACTTAAAACAAAAATATGATTCAAAAAAATATTCAAATGAAAATTTGGCTTATTCGATGCAGGAAACTATTTTTGCGATGCTTGTTGAAGTTTCTGAACGTGCAATGGCGCATACAGGAAAAAAAGAGTTGGTTATTGGCGGCGGGGTTGGATGCAACAAAAGGCTGAGGGAAATGTGCAGAATAATGTGCGAGGAAAGAAATGGAAAATTTTTCTCACCACCAAATGAAGTTTTGGTAGATAACGGGCTCATGATTGCATGGCTTGGAATTTTGCAGCAAAACAAAAAAGAAAAAGACGTCGATATACACCCTTACGAAAGGACAGATGATATTGAGGTAACGTGGAAATAAAATCAGACTCTTAACACAAATAATTCGCCCGATAATTTTAAAATAAAAAAATAAAAAAAATTTAACTTGGTGGGGGTGGTGGCAAGCACGGCGAAGGAGTCAAGCAAAAGATGATGCTTCTTATTTTCTTGTCCTCTGTTATTAAACCGCTGTCTCCGCTTGCGGAATACTGATGCTTGTCGGATTTTACAACGACTCCAGTCATTCCAAAATTGCTCATGTCACCGGCATCCCAGTTAGCTTCTTCCTTTGTTCCTATTACTGAAGTGCTCATGGCATCTCCCACTGGCTTCCACTCCTTGTGCTCGAATTTCCATTCAACTATGCCAAAGCTGAAATCAAATGCCTGGCATTCATCATTTAAGCTGTTCTTGATCTTATTTTTCGCACTGACACTCACAGAAAAAACTACAATAAAAAGTGCCAACAATACAAATATTTTTTTCATTTATTCACCCCCTGTTTTATAAAACCCGATAAATCATTTATCTCTTTCAGAAAAGAGAATAAAAAATTATTTGTTTGCCTGCTTTTCAGCAAAATCGCCGACTATGGGGAGTTTATACTTTTCTCCCAGATAAGCTTTATACATCAACAGTATCCAAATAGCAAATATTCCAATCCCTATTACGAATGATAGGACACCGCCCAAGAATGGCATCCAGCCCAAAAAGAAATGCACTAAAGCAAGCAACAAAAATACAGATGTTGACTGCCAAGCATGAAACTTTACAAATCTGCTGTCTTTTTCAATTATTATAAAAATGATTCCAGTAATAAATCCAAGAAGATAACACAATAGTCCCTCAAGATTTTCATCCAAACCTACACTCGTCTTACCAGAGTTATTTTTCATTCAAAGCACCCCTTTGATTTATTTTTTGTTGATATTTAAATAATTTGCTATTTAAATTTAAAAAAACAAATTGCCTAATCAGCAGCCACAATCTGCTTCAGTATATTCTGTTTTCCTTTCCAGTCCAGTACAACTTTAAGTACATCCTGTATAGTCTCGACCGGAATGATATTTATTTTCTTCATTTTGTCCTTGTCAATTATAATATCACGAAGATTTGATTTTGGCACTACCACATTTCTGATTCCAGCTTCTATCGCAGCTTCAACTTTTGCAGTAACCCCGCCAATCGGAAGAACTTCGCCCCGCACCGACAAGCTTCCCGTCATCGCAAATTCCTGTTTGACCGGAACTTTTTTGAATGCTGAGATTACAGATACGGCAACCGCAACGCTCGCTGAATCTCCCTCAACACCCTCGTAAGTCTGCAGAAACTGAACATAAATATCACATTTTTCCTTTATGTCTTCTCCAAAATATTTTTTAATTATAGCACTGACATTTCTGATAGCTTCTTTCGCAATTTCACCCAGCTTCCCCGTCGCAATGATTTCACTTTCTTTGCCGCCTGGAGTTACTTCCGCTTCAATTGGCAAAATAATCCCGGAATAGGGCGGAGTAACGCCAATTACAGCAAGCCCGTTGACTCTTCCAACTCTTCTGCCAGTTGTGACAATAACTTCGTATTCTTTTTTCTGCTCTATAAATTTGTCTGCGATCTGCTGTTCGAGAGTTCGCGCAATTAATTTCGCCCCGACAATATGTTTTTTCTGGACAAATTTTGATTTATCTTCTAGCGCCATATCGCCGGCTGCCCTTATCAGGCCGCCAAGCTCCCTCAATCTTAAAGTCAAATGTCCTTTTCTGTTTGCCCTTCTCCTTGCTTCCTCAATGATTAATTCAACCGCTTCCCTGCTGAAATGAGGAATCCGTTTGTCCTTGATAACTTCCTGCGCAACAAAAACGGCTATTTTATTTTGATTCTCCTCAGAATCTTTAATTGTTTCCTTCATGTAAATTTCATATCCATAACCACTTATTCTGCTCCGCAAAGCCGGATGCATGTGTTTTATTGTTTCCAAATTTCCCGCTGCAATCATAACATAATCGCAGGGAACGGGCTCTGTCCTGACCATCGCGCCCGCACTCCTCTCGCTCTGCCCGGTAATTGCAAATTTTCTTTCCTGCAATGATGACAATAATTCCTGCTGCGTTGCGGGCTGCAAAGTTGCAATCTCATCGATAAATAAAACCCCCATGTGTGATTTGTGAATCATGCCTGCAATTACCCTTTCGTGAGCCGGCGTTCCAAGGCCGCCGCTTTGAAAGGGATCATGAAGCACATCGCCTAAAAGAGCGCCTGCGTGAGCTCCAGTCGCGTCGTTAAACGGCGCCTGCTTTTTTTTGTAATTATCGACAATCACCCTTGGAACTTTTATTTTGGTTTCCGCCCTTTTTCCAAGGTTCATGCTTATTGTAAATGCAACAAGAATTAATATTGACATTATAGAAGTCGAAGCGGACATTATTGCCGCCGTCACGCTTCCGAATTTGCTGAAATAAGTCCATGTCCAGAAAGGAATGAAAAAAGAAACTATAACTATGATAAACATAATTATATTTTGATTCTTAAACATAGTCATTGACTGCAGTCGTGCTTTTGCAACGAGTTCCCTTCCCTGCCCGCCGGGCAGTGTCCTTATCAAAGGCATGTTCTCATCATTTGGATTTGGAAATGAAACTATGTCCACAAGCTTTTCATTCGGCAGAAGCTCTGCCAACGCTAGGCCGAGCATAGATTTTCCAGTTCCGGGCTCGCCGATCAGAAGAACGTGCCTTCTTTGACGGGCCGCTTTTCTAATTACTTTGACCGCTTCATCCTGTCCGACCACCTGGTCGATAATTTTAGAGGGCACTTTTATATCTGCTGTTGAATTGAATTTTAAGTTAACCATCCCGGGATGGTTTATGCTTGTTTATTTTTAAAGCTATCGAAATTGTATTTAATATTCATTAATTACATGGGGAGCCTATACAATATAGAAAATTTTTAATAATCACGCTTAAATTGCATAATTTAATGAAAGAAACCCTTTTGCTGAAAATAGCTTTAATTTGCTCTATGGTCGGATTGGTTGCTTTGTTTTTTATTTCCCAAAGAATTGAGCTGAAAGATTACAAGGCGGATTTTCTGAATAATAAAAACATTGGCGATAGTGTTAAATTAAGCGGGAAAATAAACAGGATAACAACTGGAAATAATGTTGTTTTCATCGAGTTAATCCAACAACTTCCTGTATCGATTGTCGTGTTTACAGATAAAGAAGTAAATCTGAATGAAGATGATTTTGTTGAAATTAGCGGAAAAATCCAGGAATACAACGGAAAAGAGGAGATTATTGCGGATAAAATAAAGGTGGTACATTAGTGCTAGTTGAAATTTTAATTGCGATTATTCTAGGATGCTTAATGGGCCTAATAACGGGCCTCACCCCCGGACTGCATATAAATTTAGTTTCATTAATTTTATTGGGCATCTCTCCAATTTTGTTAGTCTACACAAGCATTCTTGCAGTCGCCTCTTTTATCATTGCTATGTCAATAACTCACACATTCACAGATTTTATAAGCGCAACTTATTTGGGAGCTCCATCGGATGATACTGCCATGGCAGTCTTGCCCGCACATAGATTGCTATTGCAGGGAATGGGGCATGAGGCAATCAGATTAGCTACTATCGGAAGCCTCGTATGCCTGATTGTAACGGTTGCCCTTACGCCAATTTTAATTTTTATTGTGCCGATTATATTCAACAGCCTGAAAAATTATGTTGGGTGGCTGCTGCTTGCGCTTGTCATTTTCATGATTTTAAGAGAGCAAAACTCTAACAAGAAGTTCTGGGCTTTTGGAATAGTTATTTTATCCGGAGTTTTGGGAATTATAGTTTTGAACATGCCGAATTTAAAAGATCCTTTGCTTCCGATGCTGTCAGGATTATTTGGCGTAAGTGTCTTGTTATTGAGCCTGGCGCAAAAAGTCAAATTACCACCTCAAAAAGTAACGGAACACGTTAAAGTCGGAATGAAAGATAAAATTAAATCAATAGGTAGCGGAGTTTTTTCCGGCTCTTTAGTTTCAATATTTCCCGGGCTCGGGCCTGCGCAGGCTGCGGTTCTTGCATCTCAGATTGTCGGTGAGATAAATACTTTTAGCTATTTAATTATGGTCGGTGGAATTAACACAGTTTCGATGATATTGTCTTTAATAACTTTGTTTACGATTGAAAAAGCAAGAAACGGCTCAATAATTGTTGTCCAGCAGCTGCTGAAAAATATTGACATGAACACATTAATTTTATTTTTATCGGTTGCGTTGATTGCAGGCGGGATTGCAACATTTTTAACAATGTATATCAGCAGGATATTCTCAAAAATAATGAATAAGGTTAATTATTCTTTTTTGAGTATTGCAATTATAATATTTGTTTGTTTCATGGTTTTTTATTTCTCGGGTTTTATTGGATTATTAATTTTAATTGTCGCAACTGCAATTGGGCTGCTCCCGAATATTGTTAATGTTTCAAGAAGCAATTCTATGGCTTGCTTACTAATTCCCATAATCTTGTTGAGTTTGTTATGAATCTATTTTAAACAAATTCTTCATGGAGGGGATATTCTTGCTGCACTAAAATACCTTATCTCAGTACCAACTCTGAAATACAGCTTTTCAGAGTATATTTAGCATTTTCAAAACAAAAACATTTATAAAAAGGCAATCTATTCAAACTTCTATGGAAGGCACGATAGTTCATTTCAGGGGTTCAAGAAGAGTCAAGAGAAGCAACCAGATGGTTTTGCATGTCAAAGGCGTCGACAGTAAAGACAAGGCTTCTAAGATGATAGGCAAGAAAGTTGTCTGGAAAACTTCAGCTGGAAAGGAAATGATTGGGCAGATAACTAACATTCATGGCAACAATGGGGCTTTAAGAATTAGGTTTGATACTGGAATGCCTGGACAGAGTATTGGAAGGAAAGTCAGCGTTGAATAAAGTTTTTCTAAAATGGATTACAACGAAGCATGCCAGAATGTACAGCACCACGTTGGCAACTCATTGGCAAGTCTTATCTCATTGATTAATCAAGGTGAGCTAACAGAAATTAACTTCCAAGAAAATGTTAGGGTAGTTATTTGCACATTGGAAAAATTATTAAGTGAAAAACTTGAGGGCTTCCCTTATCAGCCAATTTTGGAAGCTAATCTAAAATCTTTTAGAATTGGATATGAAAGATTAAGGCAAGTAAAATATCCAAATGAGGTGGACGAATCAATAAAAATAATGCGTAGCTTGACAATGATCATACCATCGTACGAAATAATGCCAAATTTACAGACTTGGGATATGAGAGCTGAATAATTTTGCTTTCATCTTTCCCACGCACTTCTCAGCCACAGTTTTCAAATTAACAATATCAAACTCATTGTATTCAACTAAAAGATTTAAATAATATTCATCTCCGGTTGCGCGGTACATTTTCCACAGTGTCAAAGCATCGCCGCCGTTGAATTCTTCAACAATTTCTTTACGCTTTATATTCAAATCTTTTTCAATCTTTTTTAATCCGCCCGTTAAGCCTAACTGGTTTGTCAGCGACCTGACGTCGAAATTCGGTATTCTTGGAATTAAATCAGGATATCTTTTCTTTATGAACGGAATGTCAAAAGAAGCGCCGTTGAAAGTAACAATCAGCTTGTATTTCTGCAGTTCTGTTTTTAATTCATGATAATTAAGATTTATTCCCTGAATCATTGTTTTTGTGTTTATTCCGTCGTAAAGCCCAAAAACAGTTATGTCATCATGCATTTTGCTCAATCCTGTTGTCTCTATGTCAAGAAAAACAGCATCTTCCTTAAAGAAATCATATAATCGCCAATTTTGAGATTGTGGCAGAATATCAAGAAAATAAGATGAATTTGCATCAAATAAATGTTTCCTCGCTTCCATTAATTTTCTATCGTAATATAATTTTCTCGGCTTAGATAATCCATTTATGCTTTCTTTTTTCAGAAAGCTGTCCCAGTCAGAAATTCCATTGCTCCAAATATTTTTTTCTAGTTTATTTCCAACTCTTTCAAGGAATATAAAACTATTTCGTATCATGTTGCAAGAAATAAAAATTCCCCTTTATATAGTTTAGGCAAAGATGTCCAGTGGGGTGTTGTTTCAAACGTTACCTAATTAGGATAAATTATTTAAACATGGGAGGTCTTCTTTTTCCCTAAATTATTAATCCTAGTTCATTCATAACAAATTCTGCAGCTTGGACTTGGTTGGGATAAATTGAGTATTGCCTGCAAAGATCTTCAATTCCTAATTTTAATCTTCTTGTCAAGTCTTCGGGAGCCGAAGGTACATGCTTATCATCCTCAGCTGTGTGGCTGAATAGTTGGTCAAGCGAATCTACAATCAATCTTATTCCATCTTCTCCAATGCCCCTAGTGGTTATTGCAGGAGTTCCCAGGCGCAGGCCAGAAGTTACAAAAGGAGTTTCTTTATCATAAGGAACTGTATTTTTATTTGTTGCAATCCCAATAAGCTCGGTTGCATATTGTGCTGCTTTTCCCGTTAAGCCACGTGGCCTTTTGACCAAAACCAAGTGATTTTCAGTTCCTCCTGAGGAGAGTTCGTAGCCTTTTTCAATCAAAAGTTTTGCGAGAAATCTTGCGTTATCCAAAGTAGCCTTTTGATAATTAATAAAATCTGCTCCGACTTCAGTTTCGGTTGAATTTAAAGCCTCTTTGAATGCAATGGCTTTTGCAGCTATGACATGTTCCAAAGGTCCGCCTTGATTTCCAGGAAATACTGCTTTGTCAATTGCCTGATACAATTTAATAGGTTTCCCATCTTCAGTGTGCCCTATTATCATGTCATAATCGTGTCCAAGTAGTATCATACCTCCCCTAGGGCCTCTCAAAGTTTTGTGCGTCGTTGTCGTTGTGGCATGTGCATGGTCTATCGAAGACGGATGCAATCCCGCAGCAATCAAGCCCGCAATGTGAGCAATATCCGACACCAAATAAGAATTAGTCTCGTCCGCTATGCCTCTGCATATTCCAAAATCAATTGTTCTTGGATACGCGCTTCCTCCAACTACTATAACCTTGGGCTTTTCTCTTTTAGCCATGTCCCTTATCCTGTCATAATCCATTCTTCCTTCTGGGTTAAGTTCATATTGGACAATCTTGTAAAAAGTACCTACTGCATTGACTTTTGAACCGTGGCTTAAATGTCCGCCGTGCTCTAGCTTTAGGCTAAGAATTTTTTCGCCGGGATTCATCAAAGCCAAATATACGGCTTGATTGGCCTGAGTCCCAGAATGAGGCTGTACATTTGCATGTTTTGCAGAAAAAAGAGTTTTTGCCCTCCTGATAGAAGCTTCCTCCATGCCATCGACAAATTCACAACCACCATAATAGCGTTTACCTTTTCCTGGAAGGCCTTCTGCATATTTATTATTTGCAACTGAGGATAAGGCAGCTAAAACTGCTTCAGTTGGCATATTTTCAGAAGCAATCATTTCTATTCCATATGCTTGTCTATATAATTCCCCTATGTTTTGCAGGAAAGTTTGTGGGTCGGATTTTGCCCAAAGATATAAAGGGTGTGTTTCTAAAATCACTCTAGGAATACCGCTGGTTGATTGTATCATTATTTTCGTGGAAATTCTTAAGCCTAATTTAAATTTTTCTGATAACTTTGGAATTTTTCACTACTTAAAATCCAAACAAAATAATAAAAATAATCTTTTGTGAAATAATCTCCCAGTCAGCGTAAACACACCAAGAATAGGAGTCTGGTAAATTAATTTAACATGCCTTACTGCATTATATAAGACCCGTGAGGATCTCTTTTTAAAAGGGCTGATTTTTGGAATTCGAAAAGAACACTTGAGGCTTTAACTGCAGTTAATTCTAAACCGCTTAAAACTAAATTGGCATCAGCCAATAGCAATCTAGGGTCAAGTTGATCTCCTTTTTGATATTTCTTCTGCAAATCCTGATAAATCATCTCAGCAATCGCTTGTGTAACATCTTGGATACTTTCAGCCATAAAGCAAAGAAAACCGATTTAATTTATAAAGTTTATTATTAACAATTTCACAATATCGCATACGGCTTCATCTTCAGTCTCAAAGCTTCTTCTATATTCTTCTCATCTTCAGAAGTCAGGTAGATATTCCTTTTCTTATGCTTATCATATTCTTTTATCTTCGCTTTCATTACTTTTTGATATTCCTTCACATAATCATAAGGGTGATGGTCAATGTAAAGGTCAAGTTTTGGCAGGTAAAATGAAGCCCTGAAATCATCTTTATCAGCCCATGTTGCGACTGAATTGTACTGGAATAATAAATTGTTGTCAAACAAAAAGTTTGCGATCATCATCTCTGCTCTTGTCTTGACGACGTGACCAGTTTTTGTATGATAGTTTGAGTCGGCGTTTTCCCCGCGTTCCAGCAATTCAGAGCCTTTTACCTGGATTCCTTTCTCTCTTTTTATATCATCAAATAAAGGAATAGATTCCTTGTTTTCATAATTCTTGTTGATGCTCAATACGCCGTCAAATGACTGCACCGCTTCTTTCACTTTGCCAAGCAGGACTTCCATGTGGCCTTTGCTGTACCACGCCTCTACATGATTTTTGTCAAGCTCTGCGGCCTGCGTGAAACAATTATGAGCCATCTTTATAAAATTCGTTTTCTGGTCTTCCTTTTTGAACTCTTCAATCATCCTGTCGCTAACTTCCCAGTCCGTGTCCATGGAAATCCTATAAGCGCCCGCCTTGTACCTGCCTTCAACAAACATTTTTTTTCTGTAATAAACGCTGCCCTTGCCCATCCATGCCCGGACTTTGTTTTCATCCTCTGCTGCCCGCACCTGAAGTGCTTTGTCAAAGAATTCTATTGCCTTGTCAAAACTGTCCAAATAAGAGTAGCATGCAGCCATGTTGTAGTTGCACTTGAAAAGAAACTCAGCAGCGTTCTTGAACAAATCTTCTTCAGGTCCCTTATATGGATAGAATTCTAAGGCCTTATTATATTCCTCTATCGCCGTCTTGTACTGCTTTAGTTGAGCTAATCTGTCTGCCTCCCGCTTTATTTCTTCCCCCCTGCGCATTTCCTCAGTTTCCTTGAAAGATTCCAGCTTATTCTTCTCTTTATTACGCTCTTCCAATTTCTTTTTTTGGTCTGCAAAAAACTTCTTTATGTGATGAATTACCATTTTAGAGTAATTTAAACCAGCAGGATATATTTAAAGTTTTTTGTTTTGAGAAATAAAAGCAATAGTATTAAATACCTAAGACTGAATGTTATGACTTATGGATAAAAATAAATCACTAAAGCTCGCTTCACTTATTTTTGGGTTGGTTGCGCTCTTTCACTTATTAAGGTCAATTTTCAGCTGGACTGTATCTATCGGAACTTTTAATATTCCAGTTTATTTCAGCTATTTTGGATTTCTTGTCGCAGGATTTTTATCTTGGATAATGTATACAGCTGGCAGATAAGAAATAATAGCTAAAAAAGTTATTTCAATCGCAGATAAGTAATTAAAATAGAATTTGAAAAATAAGACAACAAATATTAAAAATCTAAATTAATAATCTTCTTCGTCTCTTCCCGCCATCAAAATTATTGCAGCTAAAACAAAGAATATTGACAATATCAGAGTGCTGATTAATATCCAGAATAATCCGCCGCCTGCTCCCCTAAAAAATAGTTGTATAAATGGTATCTGGATTGTTTTTTCTACTGTTTCAGTGCCGAATAGATTGGAGTTTACTGATGACAAGGTGTTTGTTGTAGTCTGATTTATTTGTTTTTTTACGCCGCAGTCCTGCACATTGAGCTGAACTGTTTTTGTATCCTGCAATGTCCCATCATCTGAATAAATATTAACAGTCAGAGGGTAAGATCCATCTTCAACATTATTTAATATTTTAAGAGGAACAATTTTTGAATATGTATTACCGTCCGTTCCGGACTGAATTTCGATGTCTCTTTGGAATGAGTCAATTCCCAATTCATCGCTTTTAATTTCAACATATGATTTTTCTTCATCTTCCCTTCCAAGATTTATTATCTGGTAATTCAACATAAATCCCTCATTGCAGTTTATCTTGGCTTTGTTGACAACAAGTTTTGTAAATCTTAAATCATGCTTGTCTTTTTTAACCTCGAGCACTATATTCAGCTCATCCCTCTGGGTTGTGCCGTTTTCATCTTCCCCTTCAGCTTCTATATGTACATTGTAGTCGCTGTCATCAACATTCAATGGGAGCTTAAAATTATTTAGCGTAACGGTTTTCTCAGACTGCGGCCTCAGGTCAAAGTCAGATGACTCGTCTTCCAAATCATCGCCGTTATCGATGCTTTCGATTGTTGTTTTGACTACTATATTTCTTATCGTCAAGCCGCCTGTGGTTGAGAAAAGGTTTCTTGTCTTGATTTTGAAATCTATTTTTGATTCTGGACCCGCAGTCCTGCTTATTTTTTCGCCATCTGACAAGCCACTGCTAGTTCTGCCGTCGACTTTTACATCAACGTCAATTATTTTTAATTTCGAGCCGCTTGAAGGATTTGACTCTCCATCAGTTACCATAATACTGCCGCAAAAACTTCCAGTTGATGCGCCTCTTGAGTCCGTAACTGTGATGGTTACACTAAAAGTTCCGGTACTAGTATAAGTGTGTGTTGAAGATGATTGCCCGCCTGAAGTTGTTGTACCATCTCCCCAATTAACTAAGACTGTGAATGGGTCTCCGTCCGGGTCTGAGATTATATAATTGATTGTTGCGGTTGTTCCTATAGTAACTGTTGAAGGTGGAGTGCATGAAGAGATTATAGGCGGGTGATTTCCTCCAGTAGGAATGACAATTATCTGGCCGCAGTTTCTTGATGATGATGCGCCTCTTGAATCTGTGGCTGTGATTGTGACTGTAAAAGTTCCAGTTGAAGAATATGTATGAGACGCAGAACTTGCACCGCCGCTTGATGAAGTGCCATCTCCCCAGTTAATAGAGACTGTAAATGAATCGCCTTCTGGATCTGAAATTGCATAATTAATTGTCGCTGCTGTTCCTACAGTAACTGTTGAAGGAGCATTGCATGAAGATATTACAGGGGGGTTATTTCCGCCGGTAGGAATGACAATTATCTGGCCGCAGTTTCTTGATGATGATGCGCCTCTTGAATCTGTTGCTGTAACGGTAACAAAATAAGTCCCGGCTGCAAGATAGATATGCGCTGCTGAAAATGGGCCGCCGCTTGATGAACTTCCGTCCCCCCAGTTTATTGTAACAGAAAATGTATCTGCATCAGGGTCTGAAACTGAATAATGTATTGTTGCCGTTGTTCCGACAATTGATGTAGATGGAGAAGTGCATGACGAAATTTCTGGCGGATGATTACCGCTCATTGGCACGACAACTATGCTACTGCATGACCTCGAGGATGAATCACCTAGTGAGTCGGTGGCTGTGATAGTTACTGTGAATGTGCCTGTTGAAGTGTAAGTATGCGTCGCTGCGCTTGAAGAGCCCGAGGAAGTTGTGCCATCGCCCCAATTAACCATGACCGTGAATGAATTACTTTCAGGATCTGAAATAACATAATTAATAGCAGCGACTGATCCGACAACCACCGGGGAGCTTGAAGGGCTGCATGTTGATATTGTTGGAGGGTGATTAACAGGTAGAGATGAAACAGTGATAGTGCCGCATGATCTTGTTGAAGATTCACCTTTTGAATCCGTAGCGGTGATACTTACTGTATAAGTTCCTGGAGAATTGTATGTATGGGTTGCAGATGATTGCCCACCAGAATTTATTGTGCCGTCGCCCCAGTTTACTGTCACCGAGAATGAATCGCCTTCTGAATCTGAAATTGCATAATTGATTCCTACGGTTCCTCCAGGGCTTACAGTTGAGCTTGAAGGGCTGCATGAGGATATTGTTGGTGGGTGGTTTACTGTTCCGTGGGTAACTGTTATAGTCCCACACGTTCCGCTAAATGACGCGCCTTTAGAGTCGGTAACTGTTCCTGAAACCGTATAAGTACCTGGCGAACTGTATACGTGGGTTGCAGATGAACTTCCTCCGCTTGTAGTTGTGCCGTCACCCCAGTTAATAGCAACTGTAAATGAATCGCCGTCGGGGTCTGAAATTGAGTATGAGATTTTAGCCGCACTTCCTAAGGCTATAGAAGATGGAGTTGTGCATGACGTTACTACAGGCTCATGGTTCGAATTGGAATTACAATTGACCCCATAATCTATGACATAGCCTATGAAAACTATGTCCTCGTCATTGTCATCTCGAAAACCGGCATCTACTTGGACCCTACCACAATTTTTAGAATTCAAATCATATGTAAAACTCGTATGTCCGCTGCCGCCTTCATAATATCCTGTCGTGCCTCCAACATGCCAACCCCCACTCGGAGAGTAAGTGGTAGCGCCGCAGCCTGAATGTGGGTCGTGAAATGCCGCGCTGACAATGTGCATTCGCCCTGGGCCATTATTCTGAACGTCAACTAGCCATTGGAGTATTCCCCCATGGTTGGGAGTTGCTTTAAAGCAATTGCCAGGCGGAGCATGCGTAAAACTATAGTCAATATTTTGATTATTTGCCGCGCTTACTCCCAGCGAAACTAAAACAAAGAATACAACTAACATCCATAACCCGGTTAATTCTTTAAATTTCAAAGGCATCTCCACAACCAAGCATATGCTATATGTTTATAAACCTTTGGATTTTGTTACCATTATACAATGGTGTTTATGTGATTTTATTAAGGGATTAAATCAAATAATATTACTAAATTTGAATTAAATAAATTAGAATTTATTAACAAAATACATGTCACGTCGATGTCAACACGCAAAAATCAAAAATGAATTACCAATTTAAAATAAATCTAAAAAATCAAAATTAATAATTCTAACTCAAGTATTTATGCTTATGGTCGAAGCAGTAGTTTTATCCAAAACTTCACTTCCAATTCCTTTTCCGACATAAAATGAGGACTGGCTTAGCGCATCTCCAAGGACATCTATCAGGCCCCTGTGTTTTTTGTATTCTACAATTTCTGCTTTGATTTTCTCCTTTCTCTCTATATAATTTATAACCTCGGATTTGCCTCCTAACTCGTCTACCAATCCATAATCTTTTGCCTGCGCGCCAAGATAAAATAATCCGTTTGCAATTTTATCAACATCTTTTTTGTTCATGTGGCGGTTTCTTGCAACCTCGCTTACAAAATAATCCCGCATTTCATCAAGAGATTCTTGAAATACTGCTTCTTCTTCGGACGTCATTTCCTTGAAAGGACTGCCTATATCCTTATATTTTCCCGCAACCAATCTCCTGTAAGTAATATTATATCGGTCTAAAAATCCCGGGAATTCAAGATAAGATGCTATGACCCCTATAGAGCCCGTTACTGAAGCACGATTTGCAACAACATAATCAGATGATGATGCAATCCAATAGGCTCCGGACGCTCCTACTTCCCGTATCCATGCAACTTTGGTCTTGTTTGTTTTCTGCACTGCATCTGCAATTTCCTGCGAGGCGACTGCTGAGCCACCTGGGCTGTTGATTTCAAATATTATAGCTTTTATGCTCGGATTTTTATCTGCTTTTTCTATCATTTCAACAATATCTGGAGAAAGGGAAACAGCACCGCCAAATGATAATCCTGAATCCCTTGAGCCTGTAATCTCGCCTTCGATCGGAATCAAAGCAACATTTCCGCCCAAAGATTGGAAATCAATTCCGGCAAACAACGATAAAATCGCCACAGCTATAAATCCCAGAACAGTAAGAAGTATAATTACAAATACAGCATAGCCCCACCTAAAATTTGTATGTAGCTTTTCATCAGGCGAATTTGGCATTTACTGCTCACCGTCTTTCTTAAAAGCCTGAAAAATATCTTTTCTTCCCTGCTTCAAGTTGTCAAGTATCTGGTCTTTTGCCATTTCAAGAAAACCAATTACTTCCTGCGGAGTCACATTCTGGGTTTTCATCGTAGTCTGAATATTATTCTGGTTCGAATCAACCCTTAATACAAAAACTTTTTGATCGTCTGTCATTTTAATTTTTTAAATTAAATTATTTTAAAGATTTTTTAATTTATTTTTGCTTGCACAAGAGTCTATCTAATTTTTTATTATTAGTTAAATTTTTTCGCTGATCATAATCTTTTTTTGGTAAATCTTAATTACACCAATACAGTCCAATTTAATTATTATTAAGCAGTTGTCATTAAGTCCATTATTATAAATTTATGGTTCTAAAGAGTATATTCCTATTACTTTTGTTCTGCTCAAAATTTCACTTAGCCTTTGGTTTGTTTTCGTGAACATCATAAAAAGAGGGTCAAGAATCCACAATAGGAAAAACGGAAACATCGGCAGGAAAACAACATTTCTAACTAGAACCTGCCAGAATTTTAACTCTTTATTGTCGCTTGCAACATAGATTTTCATTATTTTCTTTCCAATGGACTGGTGCATTTTCTTCTCAAGCATGTAAAAATAGAGCATGATAAAAATTCCCATCACAGAAGATATTAATGTTATTACTCCGGAATAATCCGTGCTGCCAAGCAGCTTAAGTGCCTCTGAAAAAGAATAATCAGCAGGAAAGATTTTAGCAAGAAGCGAGCGGAACGGAAGGAGAATTGCAAGATTAATAACTGCCAGGTCTATCAGAAACGCCGCAATTCTTTTCCAGATAAGAGCCGGCCCTGCAAACAGTTTCTCTTTCGGAAGATTCAGGCGTCCCATGATTTTTGGAAGTTTGCTTTGTTTATAAAAATATTGATTTTGTTGATTTTGTCAGCAAAAATTCCCCCATAGAAACATATTTAAACAAACAAAAATCCAAATTATTTAATGAGCAAGAAAAAAGTGGAATTGGCGATGCAGGAAAAAATCCAGATGGAGATTTCCAGAATCAATCTTCCAAGAGGAGTACAGTCATTTGGAATCATTGAGCAGAGATTGGGCGGCTCGCGAATGAGGGTAAGATGCCTCGATGGCAAAACAAGAATATGCAGAATTCCGGGAAGATTGACAAGAAAATTGTGGGTCAGGGATGGGGATATTGTAATTGTCGAGCCCTGGGAATACGGCGGAGACGCAAAAGGAGACGTTGTTTACAAATACTCACCAACGCAATTATCATTTTTAAGAAAGAAAGGTTATCTAAAGCAGTTTGATGAATACGAAGAATTCTAGATTTGATTGTTTTTATTTAAATTAAGAATCAATATAATAAGTCAGGAACTAAATTTTCAACAAGTAAAAACTCATAATTTCCCATTTAATCACTACTCTAAAATAGATAAAATAGAAATATTTAAAAAGGGCAGAGAAAATCTAACTAATATGGAAGCGCCAAGGCTGGGTTATTTTGCAATGATTTTCGTTTTGCTTCTCACAGTTATAGGGTTTATATTTGTGGTTTTTGATTTGAGGGGGGTTGCGTTCGCATTCGAGCTCGCTTTATTGCTTGCATTCATGTTTCTATTGTCATTTGCAATGTTTGGCCTCTACCATTATAGGAGAGGGAACTGGGGAATTATAGGCGCCATTCTGGTAGTATTGATTTTTGACACTCTGATTATCTCGCTCTTTAAGGGAGTTTTCAGCACGTCTTATGCATTGACAATTTTATTTGCTATAATCGGATTGGTGATAGTTCTGTACAGTTATCTCACTGCTCCAAAAGAGCCGGAATATGTTGAAAAACAATATGACAAGTCAAAATATTATTATGCTTTAATTGACAAAGAATCAAAAGAAGAAGTGATAGAAGAATTAAAGCCAGAAATTAAAAAAGAAGTCAAGCAGGAAGTGAAAAGCGAATTGAAGGCAGAGCAAAATGCTGCAAGCATGGAAAAAACTTTCACGCCCGGTAAATTTGTTGCAAGCAAGAATGGAAGTAAATTTCACATTCCAAGATGCGTGTGGGCAAACAATATAAACAAAGAGAATCAGGTCTGGTTCAATTCAAAAGCAGATGCAGTCGCAAAAGGATTTTCTGAGCATAAATGTGATATTATTACCGGCTCTACTGCGCCAAAATAAAATTATTTCTCCCACATCAAAATAATCAATAGAACAACACTTATTGTCACAGCGCTGTCCGCAATATTAAAAACCGGCCAAATTCTAAAGTCAATAAAATCTGTTACTGCGCCAATAAATATCCTGTCAAGTAAATTTCCTATAGTACCGCCCAATAATAAGCCAATTGCTAGCTGCATTAATTTTTCATTTTGTTTTATTTTTCTAATATAATAGAAAATAATGCCAATAACAATAATTGAAAAGATTATAAAGAAAATGTTAAATCCCTGAAATAAACTAAAGGCAGATCCGGTGTTTTGGACATACGTCAGATGAAAAAAATTTTTTATTGCCGGAATTGATTCATTCAGCTTGAAGTTTTTTCTAATGAGAAGTTTGGTTAATTGGTCCAGAATCACAATAATCAGTGCTGTGGAGAAAATTAAAATATTTTTTTTGCCCATGAAATTATGAAGTTAGAATCAATGTATAAAAATGTTTTGATGCAGTTTATATCAGCAAGAAAATGATAAATAATCCCAAAGTGACGTATATTTCAGCTCTTGAAAAATATCCAATTGGCCCTTTAATGTTCATTTTTGAAGGGTAAAAAGGATAAAAATCAGAGGTGTCAATCAAATCCAGCAGCAAATGGCTCAGGTAAGCAATTGAAAAAATTAAACCAATTCTGAAATCAAAAATAAAAACAAGGAAAGATAATGTGGCAAAAACAATAATATTATGAAGGTAATTTCTTTGATTGCCGATGTTGTCTTGCTCCCCAGTTATGGTTTTCCAGAATTTTTTGATATTGAATATTACCTTGTGCTGCACATACGGGATTAGATGGTCCAAGTCAGCGAATATTGCCCCGACCAAAGAAACCGGATAATTACCCGATATTCTTCCTACAATTAATCCCGCGACAAGGTGGGCAAAAATAAACATAAGGCAGGGAATTTAAGTGCCTATAATAAATCTTCTAAACTCAGTAATACCTTTTCCTTCTCTGCTCTTCCTGCTCCCCCCGGGCAATTGACTCAATGTTTGCAACTCTCTGGTTTATTGCATCAATGGATGCCTTCAGAGCGTCCAATTTACTCGAGATTACTTCCAGATTTTTTGATGCTATGTAAGGGTCGCCTGCAAAAGAGTTCTGCTGCGCTTGAGGCTGAAAAGATGGCGGTTGGTAAGCTGGCTGAAAATTCTGCTGCCCCTGAAAAGATGGATATTTCTGAAAAGGCTGCTGAGTCTGCGGCATATCCAAACCGACTCCCAAATCTGGAGAAGGTCCCTGGCCCAAATCAAAATCTTTGCCTAAATCCAAATCCTTCCCCAAATCGCCAAAATCATCTTTCTTTTTGAAAGGATTCAGCTTGCTGAAGAAACTCATCTGCCTATTCACCTCTTTAATGGAATTTTATAAGAATTAGTATTTAAAGATATCGAAATATAAATTTCGATTATTTAAATTAGAAAATCTATGATTTTCTTTATATTAAAATTGTGGGAAATAAATTTTTAAATTAAGAATCATTTCCACTCAACATGTCGTTAGAAAAATTATTGAATCTGCCTAATTTACTAGATGAAGAAATTCTACGGCAATATTCAAAAATCGCGAAACAATGGGAAGATAAGAACAATAATATAATGAGCCTTGCAGCACCTATTGGATTATTGTCAATTCCGTCATATATTAAAGGTACAGTACATGTATCCCACATCGCAGGTTACAGTTTATACATGACTGTATTTTTTTTGATATAAGCTGGAATTTAGGCTGGATACTCGGTATGAATCCTTCTGAGCCTAAGATTAATGACACTACAACCTTAGAAAACCCGCGTAATTGGTTAAATAAAAGAGTAAACAGAATAGTAAGGCTTCCAACCATCACAGGAGCTTTTTTCTTTTTTGCAAAAAGCGGCTACGATTTAGTAGATTACTTTTACAATGGTAATCTTGACAGTTTAAATCAGTTTAAAAACGACATAAATGGAGGCATTGGACTTACAGGATTTGCATCTTCGATGTACTTAAAAGACAGAGACCCAAAATTATTAGACAAAGATCCCCTATGGAAAAGGGCGTATAAAAGATTGGAAGAATTTGTTTCATATAATCCACCACCACAACCGGTACGGATTCCAATCCCTTCAAGAAATTAAACTTTAATTAAATTAAGAGGACTATAATTTCACTTTTTCTTATCTTCTTTCTTTGGCGCTGCGGCTGCCGGCGCTGCTTTTGCCCCTGGCGCGGCTGCTGCTCCCGCCGCCGGCGCTGTTCCTGGCGCTGCTCCTGTTGCTGCAGCTCCTTCGACTGGCAGCAATTCTTTTATCATTTCGTCCGGAATGCCAGCTGCAACCAGCTTTACTTTTATTTCTCCTCTTGCCTTGCCGGCCATCTCGCCGATAATTGCCTTTGCTATCTTCTCGAATTCAGCTTTTCTCTTTGCAAGCTCTTCAGCCAGTCTCTGCTTCTCTTGTTCAAGGTGAGCAAGCTCTTCTGCCGACAATTCGGTTTTTTCCAACCTTATCTCCTCATCAAATTTTCCGGCCTCGATGTCCCTCATCGTGTCCTTAGCCATCTTTCCTTCAACGAGAATTCCCATTGACTGGCATGTTCCAACTATCTCCTTGACTTTTTCTTTCAAAGTTTTTCCAAGAGTAGCGGTTTCCTTCATCTTTGCAATTTTGATAACCTGCTCGATTAGAATGTCAGCAACCATCTCGTGCTTTGCCTTTCCTGATGCTTTCTCTAAATTTGCTTCTTTCTTGATTAAGCCTGAAGCGGGAGGAGTTCCGATTGTGATTTCAAATGTTTTTGTTTCTGTATCAACCTTGACAGTTACAGGAACCTGCATGCCATTAAACACTGAAGTTTTCTTGTTTATTTCCATTACCACTTGGCCGATATTGACTCCCAATGGTCCAAGAGCTGGGCCTAACGGCGGCGCTGCTGTTGCCTTCCCGCCTTCAACAAGTGCCTGCACAGTTTGTGTTGCCATTTTTAATTTTTATATAAATTTTTAATTATCAGCTCAGTAACTAATCTTCATTTAAAAATCTTTACAGTGAATCTTCTCCTAAATCGTCATCTCTTGAAGGAAGCGGTGAATCTGTATCTCTTCTTACAACCTTAACAGCATCCATCTTGACAGTGATAGGAATCGGAACAGCCGCTTCCAATAGTTCTACAACAACCTCTTCCTTTGCCTTGTCAATTCTTGTAACTTTTGCATTTTCCCTTTTGAACGGGCCTGAAATAATCTCAACAATATCACTTTTCTGAATGTTCATTTCGTGCTTGACCTGCTCAAGCATGTGCTCTATTTCAGAATATTTAACAGGTGACGCAAGAATTCCCCTCGCATAAGGAATGTTAAAAGCTGCCTGCTCTGCATCGACTTTCGTAGCCGCTTCAATGAAGATATATCCGCGCATACCATGCGGCCTTATTACAGAATAGACTTCAATTTTTTTCTTGACAGCATGGCTCGTAACAAAGTCCATTACCTGGTCCTCCCTGTTGGCTGTTGTTCTCAGCGCAAAAATTGTTTCGTCTTCTCGTGTCATTTTAAATTATTATTTGCTATAGACAATATTTATTTTTTTATTCGGATTACGAACTAGCTCTTTTCTTTTGAAAAAACTAGAATTAATTTATTGTATGAGCTGCTTATATATAAAGGTTTTTAATTAAAATGTGGAAAATTAAAGATAACTTTAAAAATAAGTAATCATTCCCGTATATTAATGGTAACACATACAATAACAACAGGCCGTTATTATACCGATAGAAGATTGGCACAACTTCTTTACCAAAATTATCCAGGACGAACGGGAGATTTATCAATAGGGGATCAAAGTCGTGAAGTATCCTATGGAGAACATGTATGGGACGGATTGGTTGTTTCACAATTTGTTCCAAGAGAAAATCCACCAATCATGTGTTATGCCGATGGTTTGGCAACTCTTTGGATTCTAAGGCCTGCAGAGAAAAATGAGCCACGAAGCTTAAAGTCAAGATTACTGCTTGGATCAACACATTCTATAGAAGGCGTAACATCTGATGAGGTTGGAACCCAGCAAGCTGTAGATGCAGTTAGAAAGTTGGTTGGCGACAGATCAGCATAGTTTCAGCTTGAAGTATTTTGCACGCCTTGCTTCCTAGGCTCAAAACTAATTCTGTTCAGAAGCGGAACAAATAAATTTGCAATCGCAAGAACAAAAGGAATTCCAAATTTCGGATTGTATATTTCAATGCCGATAAGCATTATAGCAACTAAAATTCCGTAAAATATTCTTTGCCTTCTCGCCGCAGGATTTGTTTTTGGCTCAATTAGCATGAACATAGCAAAAAAGAAAATCGTGCTTTGGTTAGTAAATGACTGATAAAAATTATTCATCATCATGGGCATATTTGCCATCATAGGCATTCGCCCCATCATTGCCGGAGCAGGAATGCAAAATATAATATGCCGCCAGAAAAGAAATTGCCAAATCAAATCTCTTTAACCTCCACAAAATAAAAAGTCCAAATAAAATTACCAAATAAAATGGGGAGGAAATCCACCAAGTATTAGATGCCTTGAAAACCAAAAACACCATCAAAATTCCAAAATTTGCAGGATTGAAGATATGGTGATGATTCACTGTTAACAGGTGCTTTGACGCGATTGCAATTATCCCTGCCAAAACATAAACATACCACTGAAGATTTTGTGTCAACAATCCCCCAATAAAAATTCCAGAAATAAAAGCGGAATACGGAAACTCTATTGTTTTGAATTTCAAATAATTAATTATCAAGTCAGCAATTGCGGTTGCCAAGACAGAAATTAATACTGGAATCAAAGCAGCAACTCCAAATCCATAGATAAATGCGCTTGCTAAAGTTAAGATTACGAGGAAAATAGACATGTATTGATAGATTGTGAATTTGTTTAATTTTGATTTTACGTCCATTTTACACACTATTAATCTAAATTTTCTGAAATAAATTAAAAATAGAGTCTATTATTTATATTTAATGATTTGTCGGCTAACTTGATATAATTTTATAAAGAGAGCGAGTTTCCTAAATTTCGTGATTCACAATCCCTCAAGCAGAAAATAGTAAATGGAAGAGTAAAAGTCTGGCAACCCGTCCTGAGTATCTTCGAAGATTTATTTTAGGCTATGAAATTACTGTAGAAGATTTGTCAGATTTAAGGGAAGCGTTTGATAATCAGGAAAAGAGGGGGAGAGCTGACTATATTAGGATGGGCGAATTTGAGGCAGCAACCCGAATTATCGCAGCAACGAATCGCGGGGAAGGGGGGAATACAGGTTACGAATACAGTTAATGGATAGGGCAGATTTAACATTTCATCTGACTCCGGGCTTGCAAAAGCCTGTGGGAACAAATTTAGTGCCTGGGACTTTGCTCCGATTTGCTGACGGACTAAAGTTGTCTGATGCAAAAGGGGGAGTAATAGAAAAGCCATTTGAGAAAACCCTGGAAGTTCGGGTTAATGCGGCATCTTTGCAATCAAGCCAGTACACAATTAATTTATACAAAAAATAATTATTTTTTTCTAGTCCTTAAGCTTCCACCAGTTTTGTAAACATTATATTTTCCCTTTGCTTTCTGATTAGTTTTCTGCTCGGGATAAACATCATAAACAACTCTTTCATCAAAGCCGCATTTGTTGCATTTAATTACATTAATGCCTAAATAACTTATTAACTTAACATCTTTAGAATTGCATTTTGGGCATTTTTTCATTTGAAATTATTCTGAAGGTTTGCGAAAGTATAAAATTCGTGCTGGTATTTTAGGCTCAGTTTGGGAAGATGGAAATTGTGGAAGCTGTCGTGAATGGTTATAAGGTTTGACAGCATCATACAATCCAATAATCTCTTCCCATAGGCTTGGTGTGAATTAAATAATCTTTTTCCATCCAAAAAAATGTCCCTGCCGGAACCGCTGCGGCAAACGCCGCAACATTACCTGCCCCGCGCGCTGCAGTTTTAAAACTCCTAACGAGAAATTCTTTGGCAGTCTGCGAGTCCAAACTTCCTATCATTATAATACAAATAGTTAATGGATTTATATTATTTTCTCTTTAGTCTCTTTATTTATGATGTGAATCACATTAACCGGGCATGAGTCGGCCGCTTCCTTGTTTGCATTGAAATCTTTTTCCTCGATGTCCAGCTCTTCCCATTCATCGTCCCTTTTCTTGCAGCCTATTATATCTGATTTGCCGTCTTCATGCATTTCCCAGAAATCAGGAGCTACAGCGGCGCATGCAGCGCATCCTATGCAATTGGGCCTGTCATGCTGGATTTGAAATTTTTTTATGATTTTTATTTCCTGGGTTTCATCTGCCATCCTGAGAATTAACAATTGTCCGTATATAAAAGTTTTGGTTAATTTATTTTTACAAGCTGATAAAAAAAATTCCTGCAATTACAAACGCGAGGGCAAGCATCTTAATCAATACGCTTTTTTTGTGAATATCCTCCTTAATTATATTCGGAAAATATAGCGTAAATAAAATTGCAAGGCCAAAAACAAACAAGGGAAGTGATGCATTGCTCAATGCGCTTACAAGCGATACGGGGCCAAGTAGTATGGCAAAATCAGACGCTACAAAGGCTATGGAGTCAATGAGCATCTTAAACCCAATCAGGCCCCTGATTTTATTTTTCATTTCTTTGAATGTTTGAACAAAATCCTTTCTGACGCTTGGAATCAGCAGTACTGTCAATGCAACAAATCCGGTAACTCTCAACCACAAAACAGCGCTCCAGAACCCAGTAACATTAAAGACGTGCTTCGCGGAAATATAAGCTACAGCAATAAAAATATTTGATGCAATCATAAGGTAAAAAGCTTTGCTCAGTACAAACTTATTATGGAATTTTTTATATGCGGCGATTATGCCAGCACAAAGCAGGAAGAAAAATCCGAGAAGATGATAAGCCGACAGGGTTTCGCTTAAAAAAATCATGGAAAGCCCGAAGACAAATAATGGCGTCGACTGGTAAAGCAAAGTGATTCTGGAGATTTCCTCATACTGCACAGCTTTATAGTATAAAATAATACCGACAGCAAATCCGGTGCTTGATATTAACGCAATCATAAAATTCCCAAAGCTTAATGGCTCAAATTTAAAAAAAAGAAGTAGAAATATAAAAGCAAGATTTGTCAGACCGTTTATAATAATATAAACCAAAGGATTTGAAATATGCTTTTTGGAAATTATAAATTTGTCTATCATGGTTGTAAAACTCCAGATAAACTGCGCTATAAGAACAAAAAATACCCAATTTTCCATTTTAATTCTAATGCATCACGCTTTTTCTTAATTTTTCCAGATAAACGCAGGCGCGACAGGAATCATTTGCACTCGGCTCGCCGCATTTCGAGCAGATTTGAATAATTTCGCCCCTGAATTTTTCTTTCAGCATCGGCAAAGTTTCCAAAAATGAATTAACAATTGAATATTTTGTCCCTGAAAATTTTTTCTCCATATCATTGAGCATATCCCTTACATGAGCCCTGAATGAATGAATTGCATTCGGGCATTCATTGAAATTGTCAAGCAAACTGTTTATGAAAGCATAAGTTGTGACTTCTTTTTCCGTACACAAATATAGCGGCTTAATCCTTTGCGCAAATTTATCGTCGCTAATTACACCGACTTTTGGTCCGAGCCTTGCAGAAGCCTCGATGTTATTTTTCATCTGATTCATCAATATAGACTGGCATTCATCATCGAGATTGTGGCCAGTAGCTAATTTTGTAAATTTTAATTCCCTTGATTTTTTGTTGAGCAAATATCTCCTGAAAACTCCGCAGATGCTGCATGGCTTCACATCCAAGATTTTCAGCATTTCGTCCAAAGTTAACCCAAATTCTTCCTTGTAAGAGAATACATTTAGCCGTATATTATTTTCATTGCAGAATTTTTTTGCTGTAATCAGAGTTTTATCGCGGTAGCCTTCAATCCCTTCATCTATTGCTATTGCCGTTACTTTTATTTTCGGGTTTTGTTTCGATAACTTATTTAATAAATATAAAACAGTTAAAGAATCTTTTCCGCCTGAAATAGCAACCCCTAAATTTTCCTCTTTTCCGAGCAAATCAAACTGCCTTATTGTCCTGAAAACTTTGTTTTCAAAATATTCATTGAAATGATTCTTGCAGAGCTTCTCGCCTGCAGTTAATTGTATCACCGGCTTCTCGCTGCAGCATTTTGGATTATTTATTTTTATTTGCATGTTATATTTTTTGTAATGGATTTTTCCATATTTGAATTTTTTCAATAGCTTATTGTAATTGACTATAGAATTTTTTATTTTCAGCCTCCTGAAATTACCGATAATATTTTTATTTCGTCATTATCTTTTAATTTTTCGTCTTCCAAAATTAATTCATTGTTTCTTGAGACAATGACGGTGACTGGATTTATTTTTAATTTATTTAATACTTCCAAAACTGATGGATTACCGTTCAACTCCAAAACTGAGTTTTTGTTTTCCTTATCAATGAAAACATTTATTTTTATTTTTTCCACTCCATCAGAATAATTCGTTTGTTAATAAAGGTTATTGATAGGCATTGGTAGGGTAATTTTCCAGATAAATTTAAATACATAAATATTGCTGAATATAATTAATGCAAAAAAGAGGTCAGATAACTGTATTTATAATAATAGGAATATTTATAATAATAGTTCTGGGCATTTTCCTTTACTTAAGCAGTTACAGCACAAAAGAAGCTGCTGCTGCCAGCGTAAAAGAAACTACAAAAATTTCTGATGCAGACATAGTCAATATGTACGTCGAATCATGCCTAAAAAGCGCAGGCAATGATGAATTGTTCAACAGGATGGGCCTGCAGGGAGCCTATACAAATCCCGAAGGGGATTCGCAATATGGCGAGCCTGGCGCTGGGATTCCATCCCCTGTTCCGTTTCAGGGCAAGAAAGTCCCATATTATCTGGAAGCCTCATGCGACAAGTATTGCGCCCCGCAAAATTGCCCTCTTCCGCCATGCCCCTGCATTCAATGGAGATGCAGATGGAATTATATTGAGCATATTCCTGATTCAAGTTCTGAATTGGATATTATAAGGGACAAAATAGCAAAGTACGTCGAGATAGAATTCGCAAAATGCTTTAATGCCGACATGTTCAAGGAGATTGGAATAAATATCGAGCTGCCCATGGAGGGGCCAAAAACTGAAGTCACCATAAATGAAGAGGATGTATCAATAAGCATGAACTACAGCCTGAAAGCCAAGCAAGGGGACAAGGAGAGCAATATGAAGACATTTAGAATAAAACTTCCCATAAGGCTAAATGCCCTCTACAGCAGCGCACTGGAATTCACAAGCAACGTGGAGAGAATAGAGGATACAGAGTTCTTTGATGAAGTGCCTTATAACCTGATGCCTGACTGCCCAAGCTATGATAAAAACGGGCTAACGAATGTGTACACAAAAAATAGCGATGACAACTCAGCCAAAATAGTCCAACTTGTAGATTTCAGCACTTATAATAGCAATTATTTCAATTCTTATATCTTTCAATTTGCTTTGAAAAATGTGAATGTAATTGGGAAATGCTCCGGATAAAATAATTCCATTTTTATGTTTGGATAATGTATACCTTCTAATTTTAGCATTTTTATGTGAGTGCAAAAAAACAAATCTTAAATACTAGTTCTTTTAGTTATAAGAAAAGAATGAAAAAAAGCGGATTGATATTACTTTTTCTAGTGCTTGCTTTAATTATTGTTTCCAATGTGTTTGCTGCAGTAGAAGATGAAGACGGAGATGGTGTTTCGGATGAAAACGACAGATGTCCGAATTCCGGCGGCACAACTGATGTTGACCAGTTTGGATGCAGCTGCGAGCAAGCTTGTGTTGATGATAATAATCCCTGCACGGATACTTGTGTCATTACAAATGGGCTTGCTTCCTGCAATGTTTTTAATGATAACCCTTGCGAAAGGAATGGATATTGTTCAAGAGGAGAGTGCAGGATTCCTGAAACTACGGGCTCTCGAACTCTTGTTATACTAGTCTCCATCGAATCAAGATTTCCCTCTCCCATTGATAGAAATGAGGCAGAAAGATTAAATCCAGAAGCCAGAGTTTTAGGGCCTTATACAATTGACCGAGATAAATGCGAGATGCCTGATATAAGATATGCAGCAATAGTAAATTTTGCTGACAGGGAAGTTAATATGAGGGAATATAACAATATAGTGATATATTCCTCAACAACTTCGTGCCAGGGTGCGATTTGGCCAA
>Ga0209542_10004182_pt1 | contig 29926 bp, 33 predicted proteins | sample RifCSPhighO2_01_FD_184028 | JGI IMG/M metagenome (GOLD analysis project Ga0209542, IMG submission 184028) | Soil microbial communities from Rifle, Colorado - Rifle CSP2_plank highO2_0.1 (SPAdes) (version 2) | ecosystem: Environmental > Terrestrial > Deep subsurface > Rock core/Sediment ... | reverse complement strand
TGCCTCCCACAAACGCCACAGCCATCAACCACATAATTATCTGTTGCCAGTAGTTTGAAATAAAAAGTCTAAGTCTTTTCTTCTCACCCATATGTTACCTAGAGTATATCATTACTCTGTAAACGGTTGGCTGTGCTTGGTGTCTAGGCTGCGAAAACGCTGCTTGTCGCGGTCAAAGTAAAGCTCTAAGCCGCCAGTGGGGCCATTTCGATGCTTTTTGATCAATATATCTGTAATGTTTTTGCGCTCGGTTTCTGGGTTATAAAACTCTTCGCGGTATATAAATGCCACAACGTCTGCGTCTTGTTCTATGGAGCCAGATTCTCGCAGGTCAGCTAGCTGAGGTATCTGCGGGTTGCGGCTTTCTACCGACCGGCTAAGCTGACTTAGGGCCAGTACCGGCACGTTCAGCTCCCTGGCAATACCCTTTAGGCCACGCGATATTTCAGACACTTCCTGTACGCGGTTAGAATCGCCGCTAAACCGTGACCCACCACTCATTAGCTGCAAGTAGTCTACTATTATTAGCCCCAGGGGGTGGCTGTGAGCCTCTCGACGGGCTTTGGTGCGCAGTTCGCTAACTGTAATGCTGGGCGTGTCGTCTATATAAATCTGCGCCTCGCTAAGGCTGCCCATGGCTTGGCCAATCTTTTCAAAGTCGGCGTCAGTAAGGTTGCCGGTGCGCAGCGCCCAGGCGTCTACGCCAGATTCTATGGCTAGCATACGGTCTACCAGCTGTTCTTTGCTCATTTCTAGGCTAAATATCAGCACACTGGCGCCTGCACCAAGTGCTACGTTGTGGGCAATGTTTAAGGCAAATGCAGTTTTGCCCATAGATGGCCTGGCAGCTAGTACCACTAGGTCAGAAGCCTGCAGGCCGGCCAAAACGTTGTCTAAGTCTTTGTAGCCAGTTGGAACGCCTCGGATCTTGCCCTTGTCTTTGTGCAGTTCGTCTAGTCTGTCAAAGCTCTCTGCCAAGATAGACTCTAGGCTCATAACGTCTTGTTTGACACGTTTTTGGCTAATTTCAAACAAGCTGCTTTCTGCCTGCTCAATCAGTTCTTGCAGGTTCTTGGCCTCGTCGTAGCCCAGTCCGGTCATTTCCTGCGACGCTTTAATTAGTCTGCGTCTTAGCGCCTTTTGGGCCACAATCTCTGCGTATTGTTCTACGTGGGCGGCGGTGGGCACAAAGTTGGTTAGCTCGGTCAAATAGGACGCACCACCTACAAACTCTATCAATCCAGAAGCCTTAAGGTTGTTTGACAGGGTCAAAACATCTATGGGGCTGTGTTTTTCGTAAAGTTGGTTTACGGCTTCATAAATGCGCTGGTGCTTTTCGTCATAAAAATCATCTGCGCTGACCATGTCGGCTACTTTGACTATGGCATCAGTGTCTATTAAAAGCGCACCCAGCAAGCTGGCTTCTGCCTCGGTGTTTTGTGGTGGTATTCGCGCTCCCTCTGTATCCATCACATTAATAGTAGATGTTTAATGCTGAACCAGCAATCATAAGCGGAATCAGCTATCCAATATCTCGGCGCTGCCAAAGACATTCGTCACGCCGCTCACAACTTCTGGCGTTTTTACCCGGGGCTCTACCGGCTTTTCACTAGCTTGTTTTGGTTTTATGTTTTTATCTACTATTACTTCTAGTTTTACGTTTTTGTCGCCTATGGCATCTAGCAGCAACTGTCGGCTTTTGGCATCGCTTAGTCGTTTTTGGTGCAGTGAGTATTGGAACACCAGAGTTAGCGTGACAGATGCTTTGTCAAAGCTAGGTACTGCTAAGCGCAATATGCTGTATAGCGTGGCTTGGCGCTTCTTTACCCGGTCTAGTACGACGGGCCAATTGTCTAGAGAAAATTTAGCTGACTCATTGCTGGTTGCCTGCTTTGCCTCAGCTACAGTCTGGGTTTTTATAGATTTGGTAGCAACCTTGGCTGGTTGTTCTGCGGTCTTTGGCTGAACGTTTGGTACTTTGGGATCAGGTTCGGCTGTCTCTGTTTGGTTTTGCAGCGTGGGGCTTAGCAGGGCTAGTTCTAGTGAGCGCACAGGGTTATTGGCCCCAGGTACTTCTAGTAGACTAGCCATGAGTGCCAGTGACTGGTCGGCAGGTAAACCTACAGAATTGTCTACCATTTGCTCACGCAGGCGCACGGACAACTGTTTGGCCAAACTAGCGGCGTGGAATCCGCGGGCTTCTGCCGCCGTAACCTCGTCCATTAGGCCTTTTACATCGCCTTTAATTACATAGCTAAGCAATATGTCTATAAGCTTTACCGGGGCTAGACCCAACATTTGCTGTACGTCGCCCAAGCTGACCTTTTTCTGGTGAGTGGTGCCTAGCTGCTCTAGCAGGCTTATGCTGTCGCGAAAACTGCCGTCTCCGTGCTCTGCCACCAGTTCTAGCGCGTCGTCGTCTATGTCTATCTTTTCTTTTTTTGCAATCTGTTTTAGGTGCTTTACTACCGATTCTATGCTAACGGGCTTAAAGCTAAATCGCTGCGTGCGGCTGACAATAGTGTCTGGCAGCTTGTGCGCTTCTGTAGTGGCTAAAATGAATATAACGTGTGCTGGCGGCTCCTCTAGCGTCTTTAGCAGCGCATTAAACGCCTCACGCGTTAGCATGTGGACTTCGTCTATAATGTAAACCTTGTATTTGCCGCTGGTTGGCATGGTGCTGACACGATCGCGTAGGTCGCGGATTTCGTCTATTCGCCTGTTGCTGGCGGCGTCTATTTCTATAATGTCCAGGTGTGTCTGCTCGCCATTATAATCTAGATTGTTTACAGCGTGGGCTAGTATGCGCGCTACGCTGGTTTTGCCCACCCCGCGTGGGCCGGTAAAGAGGTAAGCGTGGCTTACTTTGCCATCTTTTAGCGCGTTCTTAAGGGTCTTTACGATGTGCTCTTGACCCACCACCTCGTCAAGGCTTCTTGACCTATATTTTCTATAAAATGCCTGCCCCATAGCCTACTAATTATAGCTAAAATTCATTGTTTCACTTGTTGTAATTTCAAGGGAAAAGAGAAGGAGCGGTCCGCCGTAGGCGCAGCCGTAGCCGCTACAGCGCTGCCTCAAGAGCTGCCCACTCGGCGTTTTCGTCTTCTTCTGGTACGTCTACGCTGACTTGGTCGCCAGCTTTAGCCTTAAAGTAGGTCACACTGGCTAGCAGTACGCGGTACTGCTTTTTGCCTACTGTTACAAAGTAATGGCCGTCTTTTTGCTCTAGTACGCCTACTACTTGCTTGCGCGGTACCGGGCCAATCTGCTTGTACATAAACGATCCGTCGTCTGCAATGGTCAGTTTTAGTATGTCGCCCTGGACTAATTTGGACTTGCTGGCGTAATTGGCTGGCACGGGGTAAGTTTTGCCGTCGCTACCCACCATGTTTTGGCCGTCAAACACGCCTTCTATAACTTTGCCCAGGGGCTCATTGCCCATACTGGCCATCACTTTTTCATCATCACCCACTAAACTAACTAGCAGTTCCTTGGCGGCTGCCAGGCTTGTTTCTGCTTCTTGTATAAGGCTACGAAGACGTTTGACTTGTTTGTCTGGTACGTCGGCCATTTTTTACTCCGCTTCTCCTTTGTGTTTTAGTACACTTCTAAGCATAAAGCTACCATGTTTGTGGCTAGAAGTCAAAACGTCAAGAGCCTAGTTGTGGATAAGTGACAATTAAATGGTTTCTATTGTTTGTCTAATGATTGCAATTCGTTCCTCGGGGCTGACGGCTGGTAGGCTAACCACTTGGAGCTCGACTGAGCCATAAGCTGCCTCTAAATGTCTATGAACAGCAAGCCCTTGCTCCGGCGTCTCTCTTCTTACTTCGGTCTGTTCAAACTTGTCTAACCAGTCACAAAAGAACGCCACCGTGTATCTAGACACTCTTAGGTGTTGATGTACTTTTGCTACATGTTCGGTAATACCGTTGTAGGCCAAATACCCAAGATTATCAATGATACACCTGTCCATAAATACAAGTTCAGTATCTGGTGGTATATTTGCCTCATCTTCAATCTGCTGTTCCATCACTAGTGGGGCAAAGGCATGGTAATTTGTAACAGGCATTATTGGGTCGTAGGTGCTATCTTCTTTTTGCTTTGCAAGCTCTCTTTTTATAACCCGTTCTGCTGCTTCCCTAACAAAATGAGCGTCAGGAAACTCCTCTCGGAGCATCTCAAAGGTTGTGCTCTTGCCAGTACTGGGTCCACCGGAAATTACCACTCTTTTCATTATCGTCCGTAAATCCTGCCTAGGGGTGTTAAATCTTGCCAGTGATATGTTGGCTTTGGCCCATAAGGGTCAAGCGGATCTTTGCTTACAACGGCCGTTTTCATACCCAAAGCTCTTCCTGCTCCTACGTCATCAGCTTGCAAGTCGCCTACATAAAGTGCTCGTTCTGGATGCACTATACCTAACTGTTCTAGTGCTAGAGCTATTGGCTCTGGGTGGGGTTTACGTCTCACAGCGTCTCCACCGCCAACAATAATGTCAAACAACTCGTCAAATCCATGATGTGCCAGCAGGCGGTCACGCGATTTGTTGCCCCTGGTGGTGACCAGCCCGGTTGCCTTGCCACTGGCTCTAAGCTTATAAATGGTTGTCGCTGCGTCGTCTGACGCATAGAACATATGGTCAAAAGTGCCAGACACAGCGTCGTTTGCCTCTTGGAACTCCTCCTCTGTTATTTGTGCTTCGGGAAATTTACGATTATGTTCGGTCACCATCAATGCTCTCATTTCAACAAAGTCGCTGCGATTGCCAAACTCTAGGATCTCTTTGTCGGTAAAACCAGAGCGCAGGTCTATTGATATTGCGGACAGACGTGCAAAAAGTTCATCTTTATCACCAAAATGAAGCGTACCGTCTAGATCAAACAGGACCGCATCTATGCTGGTTGACTCGTCTAGGACACCTCGGCGTAAAACTAACTTGGCCGCGTGCCAACCCAGCACTGCTGCACGTGCCTCTTCGGGTGCGATGCCGATATATTTTTCTGGAGTCATAGCAGCCACGCGATCCTGAAGCATGCCTGCAGGAAGGGCTTCTTGCACAACGGTGAGAACCGCATCACTGTCAAGCTGTTTTCCTTGTGTGAGCCTAGCCACTTTATCATATGCCTCAGGGTCGCCCGACACTCTTCCTGCTGTCTGTATTAGTTCGCTCAAAACCTCATAAGACTCACCCAGGGCATCAGTTACAGCCTGTTCATCCATTGCTAAGCGGTCCAGTTGAAGTGCAAAATAGTTAAATCCCACAATGACGCGACCCAGCATATCGCCATAGGCTCTTTGCCAGCCATGATCCGATAAGTCTCGTTCGTGCCTGCTGGCAACTAGTCCTTCTGGAGCACGGCTCATAAGCGCTATGGCTTGTTCAAACAAAGACTCCGCGTTTTCAAGACGCCAGGGGTTTATTTTGTGAGACATGGTTGAGCTGCCCTTTTCTCCACTAACCAGTCTTTGAACAAGTTGGTTGCCCAAGATCTTTAACCAAACATTGTCAGTGGTGTCCTTTAGCACTACTGCCAGGCTGTCTACTTTGTCTAGAAAATCTTTAACTGCCAAGTGATTGTTGCGTTGGTTTTGAACCGGAGCATATTCAAACCCCGTGCTCTCTACAAAATCTTTAGCGTAGGCCTCGTAATCAAAGTCTGGGAACAATACGCTCATAGGGTTATGGTTGCCAACCGCTCCGCTAAATTTGCCCGTAAGTCTCATATCTTCAAACTTTTCCATAATGGTAGTGAGGTTATTTAGTAGATAACCAAATTGTTTGCCCGCAGTTGTGGGTGATGCTTTTTGGGCATGAGTAATGCCTAGTGTTGGGGTTTCTGCATAGGTAGCAGATAGGTAAGCTAATCTATCTGCTACCCGAGCAACGGAAGGTACTAAAACTCTATTGGAGGCGTCGCGTAACATAAGGTTAAATGCCAGGTTGTTAGTGTCTTCTGACGTCATGCCAAAATGAACCCATTCTTTTAAGCGACCCAAGCCATGTACATCCAAAAGTTCGCCTAAATAGACTTCAACAGACTTTACGTCGTGTTCATAGGGTTTGCCGTCGTTATAATCTTTGTACCCCAAGTGATCTAGTCTGGCAACAACTTCTGGGTCAAAGACTTCTGGGGTGTAAAGACTGCGCAGTGTTTCTTTTTCATCTTCACTAATAGGTATATCTATAGGTCCATATTCTGCAAGGTTTATAAGTGCTTCCACCTCTACCTCTGCACGGTACCTGTGAAGAGCACCTTCAGAAGTTATTTCGTCCAATTCCCAAATAAACGGCTTTTCACGTCCAGCTAGGATTGTGCCTTGGCTCAGGCTGTCTAATATAAGTCTTTCTGGGTCAGGATGGCCGCCCAAAGGGTCATAAGGCTCTACTGGCTCTAAATACAGGTCTAAGGCCTCAACAGACATGATTAAAACTATAGAAACTTACGGGTATACAAGCAAGCAAAAGCATTAATTACAGAAGTCAAAACGTCAAGAGCCTAGTTGTGGATAAGTGAGGTTTGTGATCCTACGGTGATCTTAGCTTTCTACTGCCTTAGTCATCCGCGCATAAGGTTGTTCATTGACTATTTCTTGTAGCAAAGAAATTCCATAGTTTAGTGCGCTGACTTTGTCCTCTAGGCAGGTGAAGTATCCAAACGGCGCCACACAAATTTCTGCTCCATCCTTGTATATTTCGTCCGCTACTTCAAAGTAGGGTGTGAACTCCATAAAGTTTCTGCTTCGAAACAGGTTGTCATCTTCTGCCATGAAGAATGTTGCCAATGTATTTTTAAATCCAGGATCGGTTATATAATTGCAGACATCTACAAGATATTGGGAATCGCCCTCATGATCTAGAGAAAAGTCCTGCACTAGCCATGTCAATCCATCTGGAGTCTCGTATGATTCATTGGTCAATATTCTTATAGAAGGCGGTGTACCGGCAGCTTCTTCATCTCCAGAATCCAGCAAAATAAGCATGTCTTTAAACCCACCATTGATGGCGGGGAGTTCTTGCCGGTTTTCTTCGTCGCTTTCTAGGTAAAATACTGCCCAACCTTTGCCCTCATGCAGTGCATTTGCTTTGGAAAGAAGCCTTATTACACTTGCCCGAAACATAATCATTCGGTCTTGATAATCTGCTTCAATTCGCGCAAGCGATTCCTTGCCAAAATCAAACTGAACTTTATCCCTGTCGCTTCCTGTCTCTTCTGGCATATTTATCTACCTCACTATATTTGTATTTTAGTCTAGATTGATGCGTCGTGAGTTGCAATGGTAACAATTACACCGTTCTTGTGGCGCACATGTGCCAAGGCAGAAAAATTTTGCTCTACACAGTTTCTAAAACTCTGGGCTGCTCTAAAGCGGCCTTTAGCTCTACAGTACCGCCGTCTCGCGGCTCTTCATAGCCCAAAAAATATCCATGACGAGCCCACGGCCCACTACTGCCAAAGCTTCCGTCTTCTAGTGCATTTACCCAAAAACCATACTGGTTAAATTTGGCGTAGGTAAACTTGTTTGGTTTGGGCTCCTTTAGCTGAAAAGCCATATGGACTACATAAAGACCGTTTTTGCTAGCTCTAATGTCGTCTACCCTAGTGGGCAGTCTCAAACCAAACAAACTATCCACGCGGTCAATCCTTGGGCTATCTACCATCAGCGTATACAGTTCCGCCACCATAAGGTCATCTGGCATAATCCGTTTATTCTGGCCCTCTATGTACTCCTGCCTACTGCCTACTGCAAGTATGACCACCATGCATTAAACTCATAGAAGTATTATGCAAGAAAAAGTGAAGAAAATCAAACTACTAGGAATAGAATGTCAAGAACCCTCTTGTAGAAAACCAGATGTTTATAGAATCTCATTTCATGTTTTACAATACTTATAATGGATATAGAAGCATGGGCTCGCAAAAATAAAAAGCATATAGCGCGTGAATTTGTAAAGAAAGCAGGATTTGTTCCCAGTGAAAAACCAAGCGCGATATTTACTGCTGGGTTGCCAGGTGCTGGTAAAACTGAATTTACAATTGAACTTTTAAAAAGTATTCAAGATCACACCCTGAGGCTTGATATGGATGAGATTGCTAAACTTATAGAGGGATATAAACCTAAAATTGCGGATAGATTTCGAGCAGGAGCATCAATAATTCTAGATAAAATTTATGACGAAGTTCTAAAAGCACGTTTCGATTTTGTTATGGACGGGACTTTTGCACACGATAAAGCTATTGCAAATGTGACACGAGCTATTTCTAAGGGTTATATCGTGAAAGTTTACTATATACACCAAGTTCCAAACATTGCTTGGAAGTTTACTAAAGATAGAGAGTTAGTCGAACACCGTGCCATTAATGGAACTGGCTTTGTAGATACTTATCAACGCATACAGAAGAGGCTCAACGAGTTGCAAAACCCGCAATATAATGTTACTATAAGCTTAGTGATCAAAGATGAAAAGAATCATGTGGGAAAAATTATCGAAAACGTAGGAAATATCTTTGAGCACGTTACATTTATTACCGATAAAGAGATCGAAGCTGCTACAATGGAGATTCAATGATAAAGAAGCTCGTTGCGCCAAAAGTTAAACTAAGTGAAGTTGCTGCTCCAAAGCCCTCAAGGACTGCCACTAGGGTTATTAGGAATGCACTTAAGCGTGCATACTTAGACCAAAAAGAAACGTCTTCAAAGGCTCAAGCTATCAAAGCAAGCTAAAGCATTAAAAAGCGAAGTTAAAATGTCAAGAACCCTCTTGTCTTTGCTGGGCATAGATGGCGCGGTCTTTTATAAGCTGCCAGCTGTTCATACCTATTATGGCCGTGTTTGCGGCAATCACGCTTGCGGCGGTGCCGTTTTCCCAGCCTAGCTGGATCAAAGGGCCCAGTAGTGGCGGCATGGCCTCTACTATGTTGCTACCCACAAGCACTCCCAGGTTTTCAGTATTACGACTATGGTTAGCTTCACCCAAGGTTTCCTCTGCAATGCGGTATTTGCGAATACCCCGGAACACCCCTAGGTTATAAATCCCTATCCCTGCAGACACAGCTACGTTGTACCACTTGGTATCTGGAGGATCATTTATATACAGCCCGGCAAACGCTATACCCACGCTTGCCGCGCCCACATGCACGCAGTTTGACGCGGATCGCCAGCCAATAGCTTTGGCTGTCTTGCCTCTTTTGTCTGCATAATGCGCAGCCTCTATAGCCAGCGGCATAGCGGTGTCAACGCCCTCCATTGCGGTCTGAGAAACGCTTACCGGAGCGGGGTTGGTGATTACATTTGCCAGGCTCAAAGCAAAGATGCCGGCATTGGCAATTGTGGCTTTGTTTATAAGCCGCCGGAAGGCGCCGCGTTGTTCGGGCCTGCTGTTTTCTGTCTCACCGGGCATAATCCCTATATTAGAATACGAAAATCAAAAAATAGCAACCCTCCACTTGAAGTCAAAACGCCAAGAGCTCCACCTGTAGAAAACCTATACTCCCTCAATGAATGTTTCGATAAATTCGCCTAGCTTTTTGTTGATCTTTTTCAGAATTGAATCGCGTTCGAGAATTTTTGGTTTTTCTTTCAGGGCTCCTGCCAGTTCTTCATTACGCGGCTTTCGCCCACTAAATAAATAATCATCTATAAGTTGCTGAAGTTTGTCAGCCTCCAGTCCTTCTTGCACGCACATTTCTTCAAAAGCCTTAACTCTTTCGATTGTCCAGAACTTTTCAAACTCACCTTCTACTTCTTCTCCGCTTTCAATATCTGGGATGTTTTGCTTTATAAACTTCTCTATGAGCTCGCGCTTGCTTCTAAGCGCAGGGTCTGCAGCAAGTATGTCTTGGATGTTTTTAGACAGCCTGTCCTTTTGTTCATTACTTGCATCAACAAGTCGTGCCAGTAACATTACGATGTAATTTACATTGATTTCATCACGACGAATGAGCTCCAACTCAAAATCAACGTCCTCAAGGATTGATACCTTTTCCTTCTCATGATCAGAAAGTACCTTATCGTATATATCCAAATATTTGCTTTTGTAATCTTCAAATGTTTGCTCACGCATGTCTGTGTGATCAAATTCAAAATCCGCAAACGACAAAAGGATGTTCTTGATACGAAGTAATTCCCTAAAGTTTCTTACAAACACTAGTTCCTGTTCTTCGCCGTACAAAATATCAACATCAGCGGGAGTGGGAACCAGTTTTTGTAGCTCTATCTGTGCTTGGTCAAACATCTTCAGATATTCCTCGTAGGGTTTCATAAAGATTATTTCTTGAGCGTTCTTGTTGGCAAATAGCGCAATGGCATCGTCTGTAGCTTTCTTCAGATTGCGGAAGACTACAATGTTGCCTTGGCTTTTACGTTCGTTCAGTATGCGGTTTGTGCGCGAATATGCCTGCAAAAGGCCGTGGTAGCGGAGATTTTTGTCTACATACAGCGTGTTGAGGCTTGGGCTGTCAAAGCCAGTCAAGAACATGTTTACTACCAGCAATATATCAATATCGCGTTTACGTACCCGCTCAGCAATGTCACGGTAGTAATTGTAAAAACTTTTACTGTCTTTAGTTGTGTAGTTTGTCCCAAAAAGTTTGTTGTAGTCAGCTATATAGCCCTCTAGCTTGTCTCTCGAGTGTTGGTTGATTTTGTTAAAAATATCCAGCTGTATTTCTTCATCTAGCAGCCCGTCGGCATTTTTGTCTTCCTCGTTGGCGGCATAGGTAAATATGGTGGCTATTTTGAGTCCGTGTTCTCGGCTTTTGAAAATCTCGTAGTACTTGGTTAGTACATCAATGCTACTGACTGCAAATATGGCGTTAAAATCACGCGAATGAGTTTTTCGGTCGTGGTTGGCAATTATGTAGTCTACTATCTTCTCTAGCCTTTGCGGCGACTCCATCAACTCTTTAGTGTCTATGCCCTCAACTTCTATGTCTACATTGTTCATGCTGCCTTGCTTTTCGCGGTAGCGCCCCACGTATTCCACAGCAAATTTCAGCACGTTTTCGTCGCTAATCGCGTCTGTTATGACGTATTTGTGCAAACACTCACCAAATAGGTTGGCCGTAGTGCGTTTGTAGCCGGTAGATCCACTGGCATTGTCCTTAAAGATTGGCGTACCAGTAAACCCAAACAACTGGTGGTTAGTGAAATACTGTGTAATTTTTTGATGCGTTTCACCAAACTGGCTGCGGTGGCATTCATCAAAGATAAATATCATTCGTTTGTTGCGCAGTTTGTCCATTTCTTTTTTGTGATTTTCGTGGCTTATCGCGTTATTAAGCTTCTGGATTGTCGTTACTATTAGCGGCGTATCATCACCAAACTGCTTCACCAGCATCTTAGTATTGTCAGTTTGGTCCACGCTGTTTTCTTTAAAGGCATTGAACTCTCGAATGGTTTGGGTGTCTAGGTCGTTTCGGTCCACCACAAACACTACTTTGTAGATGTCTTCTAACTCTGTAATTATCTGGCTGGCTTTGAACGATGTTAGGGTTTTGCCGCTACCAGTTGTGTGCCAGATATAGCCATTTTTATTGTGATTGTTTTTCACTTTTTCTATGATCGCTTCTACGGCGTAGTACTGATATGGCCGTAGCACAACCAATGTCTTGTCTTGCTTTAGCACCATGTAGCGGGCAATCATCTTAGACACGTGGCATTTATCTAGAAACACTTTTGTAAAATCTTCTAGTTTGGTGATTTTAATGTTTTCTTTATCTGCCCAAAAGCTGGTGAACTTGAACGATGATGATTTGTCGTTAGCATAGCCAACTGTGTTGGAATAATATTTGGTGTTTACGCCATTGCTGATGATAAATAGTTGTATGTATTGGAATAGCCCGTGGCTAGATGCATAAGAATGTTTACGGTACCTGTTTACCTGATTAAAAGCTTCTTTTAGCTCCAGCCCCCTACGTTTTAGCTCTATTTGCACCAGTGGCAAGCCGTTTATCAGGATGGTTACGTCGTAACGATTTTTGTAACTGCCTTCATTCGTAACCTGATTAGTCACTTGGAACTGGTTTTGGCACCACTCACGCGAGTTAAAGAATTCTATATACGCACTGGTGCCATCGTCTCGCACCAGGTGCATTTTGTCACGCAGTATTTTCGCCCGGTCAAATATATTGCCTTTGTTTAGATGGTTCAGAACTCGGCCAAATTCATTGTCTGTCAGTGCTATATTATTATGCTTTTCCAGTTGGATTTTGAGGTTGGCTAGCAAATCTTTTTCATCGGCAATCTTAACCCTCTCATACTTCATCTCTTGAAGTTGAGCGATCAAATTATCTTCTAGTGCTTGCTCCGATTGGGATGTCATACATCACCCCACACATAGTCGACTATTTCTTTTCCTAGAAATTCAGCAAGCTCTCCTTCTGGCTTGCTGTTGCCCATAAATTTCCCCAGGACCACTCTCCAATCTCTGGATGTATTATGCTCATCAATCCTAGAATGAATTTTTTTGATCAGGTCTTTGGGTATCTTAGTACTCTTTTTGTCCTTCATCAATGCGTCTAGTACACCTTTTTCTTCTGTGATGGCAGTTTTTTTCATCTCAGCGAGTTCTGCATTAATATCTATGCCTTGTTTAATGTATCCTAGCACCTCATTTGTTAAGATTAAGTTTTCCAACCCGTAGCATTGTAGACGTGCAAAGGGTAGCTGACTTCCTTTATTATTTACTGCATCGCCTTTGTCGTCACCATCAAGCACCGTGATGCCAACGACCTCACGGATGTCGAGAATTACCTTTAGTATTTTTTCGGCATTGCTCTTGTATTTATATATATCGCTACCATTTGCTTGAATTATTGAAGCATCTTTGAAATTTGGCACTCTACAAGCCTGATTCCAGACTAGGAAATCATCATTTCCCTCAACTATTATGATTTTTCTTTTTAAGATGACCGCAAGCCCTAGATCGACATTGAGCAAGTTACTGAACACTGCATTTTGATCTTTTTTAACTGCAGTAATTTCAGAGTCGTCTGGATCAAAACAAAAAATTCCAACATCTTCTGATAGGCTTAGTAAACTAGCGATCAGTGCTGGACTGTGCGTTGCAATAACAATTTGAATGTCAAAATTACCGATGATCTCTGAAATAAAAATTGCAAATCGATTCTGAAGATCAATGTGAAGGTGTGCATCTGGCTCGTCAATTAGCAATGTTTTTTCTTGTTTACTCCAGAGTACCCCTTGTGTGATTATGTCTGCAGCAAGTGATAATGCCTCTGCTTGGCCAGATGAAAGTTCATTTACGCCATTAACTTTAGTATCCTGATTATTAATACTCCTGTGTATCTCTAATTGGTGTGGAGGATCAGAGCCAAAGTTTACTTTGAATTCTGGTAAAAAAGTCCTAAATAAATTTGTAATTTCTTCTGAGTTAATATCATTTGCCTGTAAGCCTTTAATAGCCTTGTAGCCCTGAGTATTCAATATGTTGGCTGCTCTTGATATAGCTCTATTTCTATAGTTGTTATCTGAACTTGTTGTTCGTGCATTCTTTTTTTCTTGCGGGTGAAGTTCTTGATCTGCATAGCTAGAGCCATAAACGATATCTCCTCCTCTTTCGGGAAGGACAAGGTGATATATCTCTGCACCTGACTGGTAAAGATTCCTGAGGAAGCTACTTTTACCACTACCGTTTTTGCCGAACAGAATGTTGAGCTGCTGTAGCCCCTTTAATTTCAGTTGCTTAACTCCATCGTGTGTCTGTCGAACAGCTTCTACTTCAGTCTTCATACGAACATCTGCTGGAGGAGGGCTTTTTTGAATTGCTTGGCTTGCTCCAGCTCCCTTTCCGTAAAATCAATCTTATCGTCCAAAGTGCTCAGAAAATCGGCAATTTTTTGCTGTTCTTCTTCGCATGGCAAAGATACTACTGCCTTCAGGAATCCATTCTTTGAAATGTTATAGCGTGTACTACCTTGGGCAAGTTTATGCATTATTCCTCTGAATTTTTCGCCTCGAAACAAAAACTGTGCAAACTCTGGCACTAAATTTTTTAGATTATTTGGACGAAAACCAAAACAAAAACTATTTAAATAAACATTTTGCACTTCCTCCATCATAACCGAAGCAAATCCTACTTCATCTGGCGTTTCCGACGAGGTAGTAAAAAGTATGTCGCCCCAAATTACTGTATTTTGGTTCTCTTGGCTACTTACAGATACTAAGCCAAACTTTGATGTATCAATTGTTGAATTATCGAAAATCTGTTTATAGGTTATGTAGGTTTGTCCAGACCCAAAATCATCAGCTGTCTTTCCCTTTAAGCCATTATACGTTTTGCCCACTTCATTTAGGCTTTTCTCATGCCAGGCGGGATAGTCTTTATTGTTTCCGTCTTTGAAGCGTTTCTCTTGGCTAAAGATTTTTTGCATGATGCCTTTTTTGTATTTATCTAGCAGCTCTTTTTTACTTTGCAGTGCGGAAATCTTATCGTCCACAACCCCCAAAAACCCTGCAATTTTCTTTTGCTCTTCCAGTACAGGTGCGTATATTTTTGCGTTTAGCACGTCACCCTTAGTAATGTTTTTCATTGAATTGCTCGTACCTGTCGCAAGTACGCTAAGACGAGCTCGCATTTTTCTGCCCCCCAGTTTTAGTGCAATCCAATTTGGTGATGCGCTGTCTTCAACTTTTGCAGCCCAAAGTCTGTCTGGTAGAAAAATATCATCGTTTGATTCATACACCAATGCATTAGCGCCTACTAGTAGGGGAGTATTCATTCGGCTGATAACTATAGTGTCCTTCTTTAAGGATTCTTTCAGCCTATCAATCTCGACTTTGTTTGTAACAACTTTATTCTCTCCGGCGTCAAAAACACCCCTAGTAACGCAGCTTGTTTTTAGAATCGCTTTTTCATGACTTTTTGCCGATCTATCTTCAGAATTCACACTAACACCAGCGTCAAGTCTTGCAATAAGATCACCGAGCTTTTTTTCTTGCCACTCACCACTAAACTCCCGAAACCGCAACCTCGGCACTTTTCTAGTTTTAGTTTGCATCACTCTCTGCCTCACCTTGACCAGTCGGAGTCATTAAGTTAGTTTGTTTTACATTAGCTGAATTTATTGAGATGTTGGAGTTATGTATACCCCTGATGTTTAGACTGTCTTGCTTTCGGAATTCCAACTCTTGCTTGGCTTTGTGATAAATTGACGACGGGACGTGTTGATTATCAATACTTGCTCGCATTATGTCTCTCAATTCTTCGTCTGTTTTGTTTTTGAGATCCTCGTTCATTGTAAAAGCGCTCCTGTAGCAATCGCTATGGCTACATCAACGGACCTATCTGTAATATATCCAAATGCTTTTTTCATAGCCGAACTATCTTTCTTTGCAACAGCCTCCTGCAGCTCCTTGTACTTTTCCTGAATGTCTTTCGGTTGATCTGCAATTTTTATGTTTTGACTTACGTTTTGTGATTGATGAGCAATATTTGAGTTAGTGATGTTGTTGAACGATGTTAGGCTTGCAGCTGTATTGGCAATATAGTTCTTTCCTAGAGCAGTTAATTGATATGCTTCGTAATCAATGGAAGTATCCCCAATTGAAGCGAGGATTGCCTTGATATCTTTTACGTATCCTCGTTTTTTTAGTAGCGCAATAGCTGCCCCAAGCCTGTGGGAGCCCTTGCCAAATTCATCTTCTAAATCACTTTTTGCACGAAATCTACCGGTTTGATCGGTTCCACGATTTGGCTCGTTAATCATGCGCAAAACAGCTTCTTCATATTCTGGTAATGGGTCTGACATAATCTAAACCGGCGAATCTACGCCGCCTCCTCCCCTTTATCACTATCGGAGAATAGACGTATGTATGACTCATAGATAAATATCCTGTTGCGAGAAAATCCGGTAATTTCCTTTAGAATACCGATCTGCTGCATATCTGAGACTAGAGCATTTGCGGTTGGTGCGGTAACGGCCAGTTCCTTGGCAACGTCGGCAACTGTAATGACAGGGTCCGTGTATAGATAATTTAAAAGCCTACCAGCTCTTTGGGCACGTTTACCAAGTCCCAGTATGGCAAGGTGGTCGTTTTCCTTTAGCTGAATGATTGCCTGAAGGGTATCCACCGCTTTCTGGGCGGTTTCGCTAACTCCAACCAGAAAAAACTTGAGCCACTGCTCTAGATCATTTTTTGAACGCACAATGTCTAGTGCATCGTAATACGCTTGCCTATGTTTTTCGAAAAATTGGGACAAATACAGCACCGGCTTATCTAGCATTTTTTGATCAATAAGATAAAGAATAATAAGTAAACGTCCTATTCGTCCGTTGCCATCAAGATAAGGATGTATGGTTTCAAACTGGTAGTGGGCAATACCTGCCTTTATCAGTAACGGCAGTGTGGAATCGTCATCGTTTAAAAACTTTTCCAAATCAGTCAGCAACTCCGGCACATGATGGTAGTCGGGCGGGATAAAGCGTGCGTCTTTTAGCGTGGCACCACCTATCCAGTTCTGAGACTTCCTAATCGAGCCAGGCTGTTTGCCTGAGCCACGCACACCCGTAAGCAAAATTTTGTGCGTTGCATTTAAAAGCCTCGTTGATACAGGCAGGGTTTTTAACTGTTCAATAGCAAAGCCCATTGCTCTTATATAGTTCTGGACCTCTCGCCAATCGTTTCTTCGTTCTGGGACTATATCTTCCTCGCGCATTAGCGCTTCGTCTATACTTGTATGAGTACCTTCAATTTTATTTGAAGCAGTCGCTTCTTTGGTTTCATGCATATGTATAAAGAAGTCAATGTCAGGCACAAAACGAGCATAAGCGTTAAGTTCCCCAAGCTTATGAGTTGCTTCTTCTAATAGTCGTGCCAGTTTTGGATCGTTAGCAACAAAATTCCTTGGTGCCCAAGAAGGCAAAAAGTAGCCATATGCATAGCCCTTGTCCGCATGCGCTTTCCTGATTACTCCTGCAATGTAAGTGTCCCTATGTGCCATATTTCTATTCTTTCATAGAATTAAACTTATGTAAAGTAGACCCGTCAACTTTAATTAAGCAGAAGTTTAGTTAAAGTTAGTGTAGTATACTTTACTAAGCAATATTTTTACGAAAATACAAGGTTCAAAACGGCGAATTTATGCCGAGCTCCCTTTTGGTTTATGACTCTTCTGAACGTTGACTTTTTTACCCTTTTTTGCTATATTAGAGCTATCACCATTGCCAGATAGGCCTAAGGTTTCGACCGACCGCCGATGCTGGCTTTTTTGATACCTTAACGATTCTCTCAGTTGGTCGATTCGTACAATATACGAAGAGAATGGCTTTAGTAGCTGGGAGTACTTCGCATTTGGCGTCATAACATGCATGAGTTTGTTTCGTTTTTCTAGAAAGTCCAACAAACAAGCAAAGTCACCATCACCACTTATAATTACAGCTTTATCGTAATTACTATATTCAATTGCGGCAGCATGAAGCACTAACTCTGCATCTACGTTGCCCTTGTACGTTTCCTTACCATTTTCAAAGTAGCGAACCGTTGGTTTAAATACCAATATAAAGCCTGCGCTTTGTAGGTTTGTGTAAAGCTCCTGATTATTCGCGATTAGACCGATAAACAAAAAAGCTTTTTGAACGTTATATTTGTTCCTTAGGTAAAGTCGCACTTTTCTATAATCTACTTTCCATCCCAAGGAGCGAACCCCGAGGTTTAGGTTCTGACTGTCAATAAATGCATAATTGTTCGGCTTTTTACTCATTACTAGCTCCGAAGGGCGGGGCTATGCCGAGCTCCTTGCAGTATTCTGCTATTTTTTTATCAATACCAACCATCTCTGCATCAATCATCTTTATCTCTGCTGTGACTTCTCCCAGATCAATAGGTTTTACCTCCTCAAATGTATCAACGTAACGAGGAATGTTCAGGTTGTAATCATTCTCTGCAACTTCTTCTAGGCTAGCCACATAGCTGTATTTGTCTACTGTCTTGCGCTCATTGTATGTGTCAATAATTTTGTCTATATCTTCTTCGCGCAGACGGTTTTGGTTCTTGCTCTTTTCAAAATGTTTGCTGGCATCTATGAACAAAATGTCCTTGGGGTTCTCACGGCATTTCTTAAACACCAAAATACAAGCCGGTATGGAAGTGCCGTAAAAGATGTTCGCCGGCAAACCAATAACTGCATCTAGGTAGTTGTTTTCCTTGATTAAATGCTGGCGAATGTGCCCCTCTGCTGCGCCGCGAAACAACACACCATGCGGCATAACCGTTGCCATAGTACCATTATCGTCCAGCTGGTAAATCATGTGGGTGATGAACGCGTAGTCTGCTTTGCTGGCCGGGGCAAGTTTGCCGTATTGACTGAAACGATCATCTTGCAAAAATAACGGATTAGCCGTCCAGTTAGCGCTAAAAGGCGGATTGGCCACAATGCATTCAAATCGCTCCTCTCTATGTTGAGGGTGCTCTAAAGTATCATCTTGGCGGATATTAAAACGCGAGAAGTTAACATCGTGCAAAATCATGTTCATGCGGGCAAGGTTATATGTAGTGTTATTCAGCTCCTGACCATAAAAATGTCCTACCTTTTCAACTTGCCGAGCAACGCGAAGCAACAACGACCCAGACCCACATGTTGGGTCATAAACGTTTTTAATCTGCTTCTTACCATCTACTACAATTCTGGCTAGGATAGTAGAAACTTCTTGTGGCGTATAAAATTCACCAGCTTTCTTGCCTGCGCCTGCTGCAAACTGAGAAATAAGATATTCGTAAGCATCGCCCAGAACGTCTACCTTTGAATCTTCTAGCTTAAAGTCAATCTTGTCTAGATATGCTAGGACTTTTGCAATTAGCTCACTGCGATCACTGACTGTTCTGCCGAGTTTACTGGCGTTTAGATCCAACTCGGAGAATAATTTGTCAAAATCGTCTTCACTTTCCGCACCAAGTGTACTGTTTTCTATATCTGCTAGAGTTTTTTCTAATCGCTCTACAAGTTTTCCGTCGTTGTTGCCTTCTGACGCAACCCTATGAAATAGCTCGCCAGGTGTCAGGAAATACCCTAAGTGGTCAACAGACGCCTTTTTTATTTCTTCTGTAACTGCTTGTTCTTTCGGGTTGGACTGGTCTAACTTTTCGTAGTAGAGCCTGTCTGACTCAAGTAAGCTATTGGCATAGAGATTTAGTTTTTCTGAAAGGTATTTGTAAAAGATAAAACCAAGGATATAGTCGCGGAACTCGTCCGCATTCATTTTCCCTCTTAATTCGTTAGCAATGTTCCATAGCTGCGTCTGTAGTTGCTTCTTTTGATCTTCCGACATATATGCCCCCGAATCTATCATTGAGAATAACACTTTTACATCTGTTATTAAACCTGAAATCAAAAACCCGCCTCGATTGAAGCGGGTTTTTGTGAAGGTTGAGCTAACTTTAGGCCAACTCTATGATTATTCTGCCTGTCCTCTACCGAAAACTTGTAGCGCCCATAACGGGTTTCTGCTCACAAAATCCCCTATCACATCCACATTGCCTTCGTTGCAACCGTCTAGATCGCCAGTTATGTGCTCCACGAACATTTCTAAACCCAAAAGGTCACCTACGTAACGTACGATGTGAAGCTTGCTAAAGCTATCACCAGGATCTCGTTCAATTTCTATACGGTCACTGATTCCTTCAAAGTCATCTTCTTGAACAAGTGCTATAACACCCCGGCTAACTACGAAGAGGCTATACTCGTCATGGTCTCTACTACCAGCCAGAAATTGCCATGATTGAGAATTATCAACTGCTTCAGCGGCATCCTCAAGACATTCAATTTTAGTAATTTCTTTGTCGCTCACAGCTTTATCATAACAAAAAGCCACGCACGATAACGGAGCTCTTTGAATGTTTTGCGAGCTTGTTTATGCTAGCTCTACAGTAGCTCCGGCGTCTTCTAGTGCCTTTTTGGCGGCTTCTGCGTCTTCTTTTTTAGCCTTTTCTAGAACTGGCTTTGGTGCGCCGTCTACAACGGCTTTAGCCTCGCCCAGACCCAGTCCGGTAATGTCTTTTACGGCCTTTATGACTGCTACTTTTTGAGCGCCTGCGTCTTTTAGGACTACGTCAAACTCGCTCTTTTCGTCTTCTGCTGGTGCGCCATCTGCGCCACCTGCGGCTGGACCGGCTGCTACTGCTACTGCAGCGGCTGCAGGCTCTATGCCATACTCTTCTTTTAGAACATTTTTTAGTTCGTTTACTTCTACTACAGAAAGCTTGGTGAGCTCTTCTGCTAGTTTCTTTACATCTGCCATGTTAATTTCCTTTCGTAAATTAATGTTCAATTGTCAATGTTCATTGCTCAATGATTGAGCATTGAGCATTGGCTATGCCTTAGCCTTGGCTGCTACGGCGTCAAGCAATCCATGCAGGTTGCCTGAAAGTCCTGACATAACGTCGTTTACCGGTGAGCCAAGGGTTGCCAGTACCTGTGCAATAAGCTCTGGCTTGCTTGGAAGTGTTGCCAAAGCCTTTACCTCGTCTGCACTTATAAACGTACCTTCGGTGGTAATGGCGCCCACAAACTCTATAGTGGGGTTAGTTTTGGCAAAGTTTGCCAGAGTTTGGGCTGGGGCTACCTCGTCTTCGCTGTTAAAAGCATAGAGCAGCTGGCCCTTTAGCGCCTCTGTATCTAGGTCTTTGTAGGTCTCGCTAGATTCTAGTGCCTTTTTAACCAAACGGTTTTTTAGCACCTTTACAGCTGTGCCGTTGTCTTTAGCCTGGCGACGAAGTGTCTGCATGCCCTGCACGGTAGTGCCTGGGTATGCTGCTACCACAGTCATTTTAGAAGACTGCAAAAGCTCGCCAATTTGGTCTATGACTTCTTTTTTCTTGTCTTTGGTTAATGCCATTTAAACATTCCCTGATTAGTGTTTATGCAAACTTGATCGACCTTGCAAGCCTGCGCGTTACCTATAAAAAAGTCCTTGGTTTACCCCTCAAAACTTTCAGAGAAAGTTTGTGGGGCAAGTTCCAAAGACTTTTAAGAGCAATTGCTTGCTTCTACCTCGGTAGCAGATTAAGTCTTGCGACAGCTACTGTCTTTGGTAACGATATTTGTATTATATCTGTTAGTGGCTTTCTGGTCAAGGGATCATATTTGCCCAATGGCTGTCTACAATTGGCACCGTTACCTCGTAGGGCACGGGTGGTCCCGCGTCTGTTATATCAATTATCGTAACAACTCTAGTTAGGGGTACCTTATTTGTAGGAACTTCGACTTCTTCTACCCCATGCCACGCTTCAAATGATTGTGAAGGCGTTGTTTCACTTTCCACAGTATTTTCCTCCTTTACCCCTCAAAACTTTTTATAAAAGTTTGTGGGGTGAAAATTAAAAATCAGGCTCTGTGGTCGAAGCCTGATTGGGTGGGCTGTGCTAGCGCGCTTGTGCGCTCAGGCTCCAACCATGTTGAAGCACAGCCCCTTTAGGCCAAGTAGTAGGTGTGCTAATTGGTAAAACCCGTTCATTACAAAGTAATTTTATATACCTAACGAAATAAGGTGTCAACCTTTATCTAGCTGTTCTAGCTTGTACTGGGTGGCGCGTTCGGCCGCCAGGCGGGTAAGCTCTGGGTCTTCGCCCTGGTTTACGAATATCATGGCGCTGCCTAGTAGAGGATGGGCTTCAGACACTTTTTCATACATCTGCTGGGCTAGCTTGCGGTAGCCTGGGTGACCCTGCGGGCTGGTGCGTAGCTCAAAGAAGTGAAAAGCTTCGCGGGCGTTCATGGTCACCTTCCAGCGCATTTTGTGGCCCAGGAGCGTGGCGTACTGAGCCTCGTAGCCATAACCTTGTGCCTGCAGTTTGCTGTAGAGTTCTGTAGATATGTCAAAGCACTGTTCAAACAACTCGGTCAGGCCGGCTTCTTCTACTAGCTCTGGTACCTCATAGCCAAAGCGTGGGGTAAGTGGCTGCCACTCTAGGTCGTCTACCATACGGTGCCGCTGCAGGTCACGAAATATGCCATAATCGCATACCAAATCCCAGCTATAATGTGCCATTTCAGTGGCGCGGCCTGGTTTGTGGCGGCGGTTTAACCTCTCGCCTATGTAGGCTTCAAATACTTCTGTTTTTTTCTGGTATGGCCACTTGTCTACCTGGGCGGTAATTTCTGCCAGAGATAAGTTACTGTGTTCATAAACCATGTGTGGAACTAGGTCTAGCTCGTTCTTTGGCCAGAGGCTTACTAAACGTACCGGATCCATGTCGGTGCTATAAGATTCGGAAAGGCTGTTTTGTACCACCTCTTTTACGGCGTTTTTTGTGTTTGCCATGTAGGCCACTGTAGCGCCGCCGCGATCTGGCTTGTCTGCCCGCTCTAGGAACGTGGGTATGACTTTGCGGCTTTCTGCCAAAATTTGATCGCCTACATCTCTAGCTTCTAGGCTCTCGCTGGCCTGTAGGTGCATAATGAGGCTTTCTAGCGCCTGCCCACTGGCAAAGATGCCTACTGTAGCTTTAGTAGCTACCGGCAGTACAGGACGAATGGCATCGCAGGCCTGGGCGCGTGTGGCTGCTCGCCAGGCGCCGTCTTGTTCTTCTTTAGGCACGTTTGAGGTTTGCTGCACGTGGCTCGTAAGTTTGTGTACCAGCTCGGAATATATGTCAAATATATTGGTTATAGATTCATCATAGAATGTGCGGGTTTTGGCATCTAAATTCTTTGGTGTAAAGAACTTGTAGCGGCCATCTGTATCTTTTTGGTCAAAAAATATGTAGCGCGTTGATTGTTCTAGATATGCAGCCAAACGTCCCCACTCTAACTGTTTGGTCAGCAGGTTGCTAGCACCCTCTACAACTACGTGCTGGGCTACCAGCTGTTGCACGGAATCATCACCAAACGCGGTGATAACTCGCTTTAGCAGGCCCTCGTCTTTGCCGGCCTCTGTGGCAAATTCGTCCAATATAGTTACACGCATGTCATCGCCGCGGCGCGAAAGCCTGGCCATGGCGGCAGAAATGGTTAGAGTGCTTAGCTTATCGTTAAAGCTATAAACATTGCCTTCTATGTTGGTTACGGCTCCCTGCAAAAACGACCGGCCAGCAGGGGTAATTTGCCAGTTGTCGCCCACCTTTTTTATGTAAGGGTTTGGGGATGGTTCAGGTTTGGTAGTATTTTGTTTTTTAGCACCCGCCTGTTTGGGCGGCAGGTTTGGTTCTATGGTTTTCCAAACAATGTCGGCGATGGTGTCAATGTCTAGCAACTTGCCGTTTCTAACGCAGTCTATGCGCTGAAAATCTTTAGGAAACAGCTGGGTGAGGTCATCGTAGACTTCGATAGTTTTGCGTATATGCTCTGGGTCAACCTCATGGACGTCCTTTTTGACGTGAGTGCTAGAGCGTTCTTTTTCATCAAGCCTTTTCTTAATTTCCTCGAAAGGCGCGCGAAGTACTATATTTATGTCAGGACGTGGAATACCTAACATCTGAAACTCAATGTTATCTAGCCATATAAAATATCCACGGCGCTCTTCTGCATTTATGAATTTTGTTCCCTGATGAGCCATGTTAGAGCCGACGTACCTGTCACACAAAACTACTTTGCCTTGACTAAGGGCTTCCCTAATGTCGGCTGCTGCTTCGTACCTGTCTAGAGCGTAAAAGAGAGAGCCAGTATAAGGGCCAACGTCATCTGCAGCCCCGTAAGCACCATTTAGGTATTCTCGAATGAAATGACTAGACGGCTCCTCGTAGCGCGGAAAATGAATAGTCTCTATGTCGTAGCCGGATTTTAGGAGTTTATTTTGCAGGGCTTCGTACTGGGTAGTTTTTCCGACCCCATCAACACCTTCAATTACTATAAACAAGCCTTGTCTACTCACCCTTTAGTCCTTTGATTTTGGTTGGCATGGAGCGTTTGTCTAAGTAGGCGCGGGGCAACATGTGCTCTGGGCGCCAGTTTTTTATAAGCTCTTTTAGGTTGGTGCCGGTTTGGTATTTGCCGCTAAAGCCGCCGTGCCTGCCAGCACCGTAAGTGCCCTCTACCTCGCCGGTCTCGTGAAAGACTATTTGGGCAATGCGCTCGCCTACGGGTAGCAGCATAATTTCTTTCTCGTTTAGGTTGTAAATCTCTAATGTCAGGCGGTTTATATAGCCTGGATCAATCCAGCCGGCGTCAAAACACACTGCTATGCCGTTTCGCCCCCAGCTAGAGCGAGATTTGACCTCGCACGCACCCGGTGGCAATATGCCAAAGAATTCGTGGGTGTGGGCCAGTATGCGCTCGCCCGGGCGCACAGGAATAATTGGGTGGTTCGCAGGTATGCCCTTTAGCGGCTTTACGCCGTTTTCGTCGCACCACTGTTTGTGAGGCACGGCCTTTAGCGCGCCTTCAAAGTAACGCGCTACGTCACCTTCGTCGAACGGGTTGTATACGGGGTGGTCTTTGGACCGTTCTGTACGGTAATAATGATAGCCTAGCGTAACGTCTAAGCTAGCGTGAGAAATGTGCTTGGGGTTGAATGGCGTGCAGACAATATGACCCTCTTTGATCGCCATTTTTATCTGTACGTTACTGTATACACCCAAAATAGAGCTCCTTTGTCCAGATATTGTACGAAATAATTTGGCTAACCTGCAAACAGATTGACAATTTGACTACAAACTTAGCAAAATGTGTATCTTTAGGCAGCGTTTTGCGCTTGTACGGCATAGTACACCGGCTGAATCTTGCCAGAGCTTATGTCTTCTACTACCCGCTTGGCACAAGCATTTAGGTCATCTATAGAACCGTTACTAACAATTGTGCAATCTACCGGTATGTTGTCGCGCTCGCGCTCCGTGGGGTCTAGCTTGTCGTACTGCAGGTGTTCTGGCCTGTAGACCTTTACGATTTTTGCTCCAGCCTTTTTTAGCAGATACGCATCGTTGGGAAACCGTAGGCCGCCCACTATACAAATCTTATGCTGGTCTTGGTCAAGCTCCTGGATCCTTCGTACGATTTCTTTGTACCATATGCCGTTGTCTACCCGCCGCACCAAATACCCGCCCAGCCACTGAAGTATGGGCCGGTATGATTCTTTGTTTTCCAGGCTAATCTTTTGCTTTAGTAGCTCGGGGTTACGGTGCAAATTGTCTATATGTATAAACAGTTTTTCATACTCTATGGGGTGACGCTCGATTTCTGCTTCGTCTAGCGCAATTGCACCAAAAACACAGTGGGCGTTGACTACCTTCATTAGGATATCTGGCAAGGGTTTGAGCCACTCGTTTATTTCGTCTATGTCGTCGCGGCTGGGTACTTTGGTTGTAGTAGCGTGCAATGCGTCTGCCACCTCGCCTACAATAAGACTGGATTCAAAGTGTGCAACAGATGGGTCTTGCGCTGCAATTGCTTTAGCAAAGGAGCTTTTGCCATGGCCTATAGGACCCGTTAGCCCAAGGATTATCATGCGTTTATTCTAGCATGGTTGCCGATGTGTAATTTAATCAAGCTTTAGCCTGATAGAAGGGCCCATGGTAGTTGCCATGTATGCGCTCATTACGTAGGCGCCTTTTACAGAAGCGGGCTTGGCGGCTTTTACTGCGTCCAGTACTGCCGATGCGTTCTTTTGCAGGTCCTCTGGCTTAAAACTAACCTTGCCAAATGCAGTATGAATGATGCCTGTGCTGTCTACGCGGTACTCTACGCGGCCGGCTTTGGCTTCTTCTACAGCCTTTTTAACGTCTGTGGTTACCGTGCCGCTTTTGGGGTTTGGCATTAGCCCGCGCGGACCTAGCAGCTTGGCGTATTTGCCTAGTTTAGGCATAAAGTCTGGTGTTGCCACCAGTACGTCAAAGTCTATTTGGCCCTTGTCTAGTTTGGCCACTAAATCGTCGTCTGCCACAGCTACTTTTATGGTTTTACCGGTGCCTGCGGGTAGTACCACAGTGCCACGAACGTTTTGGTCAGCCTGCTTAGGGTCAACGTTTAGGTTTATGTGCAGCTCTACGCTGGCATCAAACTTGACGCTACTTGTTTTTTGGGACAGTTCTATGGCCTCGGCCAGGACGAATTCTTTTGATTTATCGACTTTTTCAGCAGATTTACGGTAGCCTTTGCTACGGCGTTCTAGCCGTGAGCGTGCTGGTTTGACAGCGATTATTGGTCCGCCGACGCCTTCTGCTTTGGCGGATTTCGCTGCTCGCTCAATTTTTCTAACTTCTTTTTCAGTTTTCTCTTTGGCCTCAGCTACAGCTTTTGCGCTACGCTTACCAGCCTTAGCGGTGGTTTCTTCGGTTTTTTCATCTGTAACCACCTCTTTGGCTTCGGTTTTAACTACTTCAGCTACTTGTTCGTTGATATTTTCTGGCTTTACTTTTTCTTTTTCTGCTTTTGGAGCAGCTTTCTTAGTGGTTTTTTTGGCTTCCGCCATAATGACTCCTTTCGTGGTGCAAACCCATGTCGAATGACGTGGTCCCACAAATTAATTGTTATCTACCGTCTGGAGCTTGGTCCATTCTCGTTAACATTCTCGCTTCTGGGTCACCTAGCTCGGCTGCCTTAAAAACAAGGGCATATGCATCTTTAGCAACTAAGCGCCCCGTAGGTATTGTCTCTTGCGCATAATTAAGTGCGCGAACAAGCAGTGTTAATCGGGCAGCGTTCCTGATAACGTCCATTGGTGCGTCTTCAGGTGCATGACGCCATTCAGACTCAATGTCAGCTAGCTGGACTCTAGTATGCGCTGATAGTGCATCAACAGTCATATTTAGCCTTCAACTTCTACACCCATACTTCGGGCGGAGCCGGCAACCATTTTCTTTACAGCGTCTATGTCGTCTGTGTTCATGTCTCGTGCTTTTGTTTCTGCAATTTCGGTTAGTTGGGCGTCTGTAAGTTTTTTAGAAACTTTTTCTCGGTTTGGCACGCCAGAACCCTTGTCTATGCCCAGCTTTTCTCGGATCATGTCGTCTGTAGGTTGGCCAACCAACCTAAAGCTCATGCTGCGGTCGTCGTAAATGGTGACATGGGCGGTTATGTTGCCTCGCATGTCTTTGGTAGCTTCATTAAAGGGATTTATAAAATCCTGAGTGTTTACACCGTACTGGCCCAATATGCTACCTACTGGAGGCGCAGGTGTGGCCTTGCCGGCTGGGATTTTCATTTTTAGATTAGAGGTGACTTTCTTTGCCATAATTCCTATCTTTCTGTTGTTATGTCAGCCAAAAGCTGTGTAACTTCTTTTACTTGTTCATCTAGCTGAGCATCGTGTACGGAGTCAAATCTGTAAGCAACATCCATATCATCCTGTGTAGCCTCGAGTAAAAGACGTAGACCCTTCCTAATCAAGACAGCCTCTCTCGAAGTGCCTTCAAGTACTACACGATCATTGCCGGTGATGTCTTTTAGTTCCATGTCTCTCCTCTCTCCGCTGAAGCAATGCGGAAACGTGCGTAACTGATTTATTCTACAGTATCCGACCCCTGTTGTCCAGCAGGGAGTTCATCGATTTCATCAATACGAAGCATATCAATCGTCACCGCATGTCCAACAAACCCGGCAACTCCAAGAATGCTACCAACAAAATATCTCTCATTTGCAAGAGCAACGCCAGAACCGACATATGCAGCACCAATACCTAGATATGTGCCGAGCCTGGCTGCAGTTCCCTTAATTTGTGGTAATCTTCCTATTTTAACTTCGTTATTCTCAGCCATATTACACTCTCTTAACTTGTAGACTGTCGAGTTCTACGGGGGTTTCGCGACCGAACATATTGACCAAGACTTTAAGTTTGCCCTTTTGTGGGTCAATTTCATTGATGCTGCCGTCAAAGCCCTTAAACGGACCATCCGTGATGTTAACAACTTCACCAACGTTAAAGTCAATTTTGTGCTTGGGTTGTTCTAGGCCCATACGCTTCTGGATCTTCTCCATTTCATCCTGAGATACTGGTGTTGGTTCCGTACCACTGCCCACGAAGCCAGTTACAGAAGGTGTGTTACGTACGATGTACCATGCATCTTCCGACAATTTCATCTGAACAAGCACATATCCCTGAAAAATTCGTTTTTCAACGACTTTTCGCTTGCCGTTTTTGATCTCAATCATTTTTTCCTTAGGAACAAGTACTTGGAAAATCTTATCAGCCATATCAAGACTATCCGCTCGCTGGCGAATACTTTCTGCAACTTTTTCCTCATATCCACTGTAGGTATGGATTGCATACCACTGTTTGGATGTATCGTAACGTTTACTCATAAGATTTCTCCTTCGGCGAAATTAGGATTTAGGACAGAGGACTTAGGGTATAGTAAAACCCCTCTTTTAATAGCTATATCCCAAACCCTATACCCTGTATCCTTATGATGAACAAAGTGAATCATAGGTTTAATAGTATCCTCTTAAATATTTTATCTAGGCCGTAGTCCGTTACCCCCACCAGCAGACCAAATATTACCGCAAATGTAAATACCGCAAAGGTCAGCTGCCAAGTTTCCTTGCGGCTGGGCCAAGTGACTTGCTTTAGCTCTAGCCAAGAGTTGCGAAAATACTTTGGGACCAAAAACCGAAAGACGCCTAGGAAACGAAAAACACGAAGAGGTTTTACTGCTGCTTTACCTGCTGCCCTGACCTGCCTGCCGGCAGGCAAGGTCCGCCGTTTTTTGGCAGGTTTTGGCGCTGATTTGGTCCGTGCCTGCTCACGCGCACTAGCAGCCTGGCCAGTCTTTTGGCGGCTTTGCCCTCCTATAGGCTGAGCTTGTTTGATTCTTCGTTTAGTCTTCTTTTCTGCCATCTTTCCCCACACCCGCCGAAATTTCTAGCGAAACTTTTGCGGGAAATAAAAAACTACCATAAAGGTAGTTCCACTGCAGTCAAGTATATATAATCTGCACTTTTTAGTCAACTAGCTTATAGGAGGCGTAAGTCCGGTTACTGGCTGGTTTGACGGAGTCTTTACGGTGGGCAGATTGAGGTTGGGTATAAATATGCTAAAGGTAGAGCCTTGGTTTAGCTCGCTATGCACGTCTAGTTCGGCGCCAATTAGCTTGGACAGTTTCATGGTGACATATAAGCCCAGTCCAGTGCCGCTTTCTTTTTGGGTTCTGGGGTCATCTGCCCTAAAGAATTTATCAAACAGCTTGCGCTGGTCGCCCACGCTTATACCTATGCCAGTGTCTCGTATTTCAAACAACACACCGGTTGGTTTAGCAAAAGCAGCGATGGTTACGCCGCCCTTTTGGGTGTATTTAACAGCATTGGTTACAAAGTTTTGTAAAATTTCGCGTACATATATTTTGCTGGAGCGTAATATTTCTAAATGTGGGTCTAATTCTAAATATATTTGCAGGCCCTTGGCGGCGGTTTGACTCTCGTAGCCTTTGGCTAATTCTTCTGCTAGTTCGTGGACATTTATGTCTTCTACATCTATGGTCAATACTCCCCGCTCTGCCCTAGACAATGTAGACAAGTCATTGATGAGGTTAGACAAAAACATAATTTGCGTATAGGCCTGTTTTAGTGCGTCTTTGATCTGTTCGTTGGACTGAGTTTTGTCGGCCATATACTGGGCATTGCTAATGTTGCCCTCTGCAATTGCTACGGGGGTACGTAGTTCGTGGCTAACCACGCTTATAAACTCATCGCGTTCTTCTTCTAGTGACTTTTCGCTTGTTATGTCACGCAGCAAAATCACATGGCCACGCGCACCGCTTTTGCCAAAGCTCAAATGCACCGGTGCAATGCTAAGGTAGACGTTTATGGTGCTGTTGTCGTTGTACTTAAGCAAATAATCACGCGAGGTTGTGGCAGTTTTTGCATTGTTTATAAGTGACATAAGGTCTATAGGGTGTTTGTCTTTGTCTACAAGTTGCAGCAGTAGTGAAAGATCTTTGCCGCTCATAGAGCTGTTTAGGTCTAAAATGTTTAATGCCGCACCGTTATAGGCAACAATTTTGCCGGTTTCATCTATAGCAATTACGCCGTCAGCCATACTGT
>Ga0209542_10004175_pt1 | contig 29959 bp, 33 predicted proteins | sample RifCSPhighO2_01_FD_184028 | JGI IMG/M metagenome (GOLD analysis project Ga0209542, IMG submission 184028) | Soil microbial communities from Rifle, Colorado - Rifle CSP2_plank highO2_0.1 (SPAdes) (version 2) | ecosystem: Environmental > Terrestrial > Deep subsurface > Rock core/Sediment ... | reverse complement strand
TAAACTTCGGGCCATTGAAAGAAGCGTTGTCGTCAATCCAAATTTCATAGGCGGCTTCCGGATCGCCGTCCGGGTCAGAGTACGTCCAATTAAAAGTCGGCACGCTTTTGCCTCGGAAAGAACAGCTGTCCCAAAACACGCCGTCTCCGCTGCCGCCTCCGCCCCCGCCGCCTCCGCCCCCGCCGCCTACTGGAGCGGGTCGATCTGGAGGGGAGCCTACTCCGCACTTTAATCCGTCCGTTAAGCAATTATTAGTCGTTAAGGCCGTGCCATCTATGGCCTGACCGCAGGCATCATAAAAATCTCTAACTAAACAAGTAAATTGGCAGAAACAAGTTCCCGAAGAACCAGAAGCCGGACAATTATTAACGCAAGGAGAAATAACGTTGCATTGAGAAAGATCACCGTCCGCGTCTGAACAATCAGCTATAATATTGGCGACCCCGTTGATTGGTTTTGTTACCACGATATTAGTTACCGTAAATGTCCCCGCAGTTCCAGCCGAACAGGCGTTATCGTCATCGCAGACAAAAGCGTAGTAATTTTTAGCCCCAACATCACCAGCTCGTGTCGTATAAGAAAGAACGGTTGGAGAGACAGCTGAAAAACTTGTTGAAGAAGCCCAGCTGCCTCCGGTGCAATTTGCGCTCGCGATGGCATTAGTTTTACAGATATGAATCTTGGTTAAGTCTCCGGTGTTGGGGTCAGACCAGTTGACATTAAAAGTGGCTGCGCTTCCAACGGTAACCGGATCGGGAGAATCGGTAGCGGAAGAAATAGCTGGTGCTTGATTTATCGGCTCAGTAGTATAATCAACCACGACATATGCCTGGGTAGCAAAAACATAGACATTGCCCACAACGGTGCCATGCATACTAACGCCAGCTTGCAGGGCATTGATCTCAGCCCAAGTCCAAGCGCTCCTAGTCTGCGGATTAGTTGTATATTGCGTAGAAATATCAGACCAGCCGTCTACTGTCGGGATTCGTTCAAGCCCGTCATAGGTAATAGAATTAGTACGAATAGCTGTTTTATAGTAGCGAAGATTCACACTATCGCTGTAAACCCTGGCATAGGCGGTAACTGAAAGAATGATACCCGAACTAACTGCGCTATTGGAAAGTTCAAAAATGTCTCTTTTATAATTGGCAAGGTTGACCTGCTGGAGAAGACGGGTGACAAATTCGTCGGCAATTATTTCATCCACATCATCCCAGCGTCCATATTGGATACTGGTTTCAGAACCAGCGGCATTGGGCCTTAAAGTCATCGTGCCGGCTTGGACCGAATGGAACGGACCCAAAAACAAAACTAAGCCCAAAACAAATGAAGTCAAGAGGCTTGCTAAAATTAAAGTTTTTAACTTAAAAAATATCATCGGCTATTTATTCTACGCGAACTTCGACTGACGGAGGATTGCCGCCGCCGCAATCGCAACCACCCCCGCAATCGCCGCCGCAATCGCCGCCGCAATCGCCGCCGCCGCAATCGCCGGGAGGAGGCTCGCAAGCTTCGCAAGCATCGCAAGTGCCAGCGCAAGCGCCGCACTCGCCAAAGCAAGAGCAATAACTATCGCAATCGCAGCTAGCGCACTGAGAGCAGTAACAATCACAATCACACTCGCCACCCTGGGCGAAAACAACATCATCGACAATCCCGATAGAAACTATCTGACTGGAGGAATTATTTTTTTCATTTTTGAAAACTACCCCTCCCAATCTGATGAAAGAAAAAACAATAATCAAAAATAAAAAAATCGCTAATTTAAGAGGAAAAAATATTTTTGAGCTTTTCCCCTCGGTCTCCAGTAATGAAGAGATGATCAGAGGAAGCATAATTATTCTTCCTTAAGATTCATAGAAATAATAATCAAGCTCCCTTCGCCGTTAACTTTAGCCCAAAAATAAACCTTGCCGTTAATTTTCAGCCCTTCGGATTGTATGGGAGTTATTTTAATTTCGCCTGACGGAGTTTTAGCAGCCAAATTAAATTTTGTTGCCTGGTTGACGGCCAATTTAAATGTTTTACTTCCGGAAATTACGGTAATGGCTGATTTATCAATAGCCTTAATGACTCCAAAGCCCTGGATGGGCGAAATCATTGTTCCTTTTAGGGAGTTTTCTATGGGATTTATTTTTTGACCGACATAAATTCCGCCGTAAAAAATTAACACGGCCGCGCTTAAAATTATTAAGATTATTTTCAGCTTAAGCATAAATACCTATCTTATTTAATTATAGCGCCTGCGCAGAAACCGTGTCAAATAGTAAAAAATCATTGGCCAAGCGCAAAGACGTAAATAATCGCTTCCTCCTCGCCGTCAATATCCAAAAGCCGGTGAAATTTATCATCATCAAACCCGCCGATAGCGCAACATTGAAGTCCCAGCGCCTTGCTGATCAAATAAATATTCTGCCCTAAGTGCCCGGCTTCAAAAAGAGCGTATCTCCCCCCCCTATCTTTATATTTCATGGTTGTTCTTTCAAAGACCGCGGAAATAACCAAAACCAAAGGAACTTTTAACATCATCTCTTGCCAAACTGCTTCAGGATAAATTTCTTCTCTTAATTTTGCATTTTCGATTAATTGCTCCAAGGAATGATCTTTAACATTGTAATGGTAAATCCCCTCGGCTAACTTTTCGCGGCCTTTAAGGCAAAAAAGGTAAATTTCCAAGGGGAAACGGGCTCCACCCGAAGGATATGGCCGATGACTCCTGTTCCAATCGCCTTCTTTTTTCCCAGTAATACCCGCCGCGTAAAAAAGAAGCTGGCTTAATTCGCCCAATTCGAGCGGCTCGCCACTGAATTCTCTTTCAGAACGGCGAAGAATTAAAGCCTTGCCCAAGGGAAAATCCAAAGCCTTAATTTCCGGCAGTGAAATTAGAGGCAAGCGGGGATAAGATTTAAAATAAACCGTGGTCCACTCTTTGGGCCAACTCTTAAAATCGTGCGGCTTGGCCGATTCTTTTTGATATTTTGTTTTGGTCTGTTGATGAAAAATTCTGAAAATAGAGTGCGGCATATTTTGATAAATTATAAAAATGGATGAGGCAAGGGATTTAATTCGCTCTCTGAAAGCGGTTTTTGATAATAACCCGCGGCCACCGGCACATTGAAAAGACGCTGGCCTGAAACGTGCCTAGTTCTTTCCATTAAATAAAGAGGCTGAAGCTGGGGAGAGACGACTTTGGCCACCCAAATCCCCTCTCCTTTTATTTCGGGCATAGTGATATCAAAACCATAGATATCGATGTTCTTTCTTTGAAGAATTTTTACGACCGTTTCCAATTTTTCGGCGTTTGAAATATCTTTACGGTTATCTAATTCTTCTTGGCTGATTCTTTTCTTTTGGCCGTTAAAAAGAAACCCAATTTTGGGAATCATGTCTAAGCCGTCCCAAAAAAGCCGGCGGTCGGCAAAAGACGATATTTTAAGGGGATCCGATTTTAACGCCGCTTTTTTCTCTTCGCGAGACGCCAGAGAAGATAAGCTGCCGCGAGATCCAATCCGGCCGCGCAAAGTTTCCCAAACAACTCCGGTAATAGCCTCTCTGATATTCAGGCTGGTTTTACAGCCCACGTGAACAGCTAAACCAGCCTCTGTCCTATCAATAATTACAGCCGTCATCGTGGGAATGCCAATATCAGTCGTCGTATCAACCACGTAAAGCTCCAACTTGTAGCGTTTGAAAGCCGCCAGGGTCTCCTGAATTTTTGGATCGTCTATTGCCTCAAGGTCGATAACCGGCGGAGAAAGCTTATTCAGATAAGTAATCATAAAAGCGTCTCTTTCCACCGCCTCGCAAATCCCTTTATACAGGGCCTCCTCGAAAGAATCGGCCGCAGCGGCTCCCGTGCTGATTTGCTGCTGGATCATCGGCTCGCCCTGACAATATTTATATCCTATATAAACCGACTGGGCTGGGATAAAAAATTTTTTCCCATCAATAAGCGAACGCCCCTGAACCCACCGGAAAACCGATCTCTCGTCTATTTTTAAACCATTGATCGATTGGCGTTGTAACTCTGAAATACCGGCGAAAGAAAGCGGGTTAACGGCTTTTTTTGAAATTTCTTTGTAGGTAGAGAGTAAGCAATCTTTTTCCTTGTAGGTGCAAAGGCAAAGTCTTTCCACTCCCTCGCCGACTGCTTTCATAAAAGCTCTTTCCTCGTTTAAATCGGCTCCGCCGCCGAATTTTGAAAAAGACCCCCGGCCGTCGGAGTAAGCAGAAATATCGGGATAACTGGTCGGCGTTTCGGTCTGGTACTGAATAATTTTTGGCTCGTCATGATAACGCCTGGGTATTTTGGTGATTCTTTTGATAATCTTTTTCTTAATGAGATTTAAGGCTATTATTTTTGTCCGCGGGGCAAAACCCGACCATGGCTCTTCTTCAACGGAACTATAAAGTCGCGTTCCAATCAGTTTTTCGATAAGTTTCAGCGCCTCGGCATAAATTTTTTGGGAAATTGAATCGTATAATAAAAAAATAGACGGATATTTTTTGATTTTTGATTCCTCTTCTTTGGCAATATCTCCAAAATGCTGCCAACTTCGGTTGACGGACTTGTATTCTACGCTCATATATTTAACTTAGCTATAACGCAAAAAATAATCAAATTTAAAGGGGGCTTTATTTATAAAAGCCCCCTTTTCTTAACGCCTCTTATTCGAATGCGAAAATTTTCAGAATGGTGGCGGGTCCTCCAGAAAAGCCATTCGCCTTGTAGTAGTCCTCCCCCTCCACTAATTTGACCTCCCTATCTATGGAAGTCAGAATATAAACTACCCCCTTATCGCTGGTCTTAAATCCGGCAAAGTACAAAGCGGTATTGCTTGCCACCATTGCCGTCACCGTGAATGCCTTAAGCCCCTTGCTCCCGGCATTCTTGACGACCTGATGGACGGCTTCCAAGTGGCTATATTGAAAGGATGCGAACGCCCTATCCGTCAAGTCGTTAGCCAGAAAAAGCGTAACTTCAGCGGCTGTCGGATTTCTGGACGCTTTTGCCAGCTCTGCTTGTAAACCGGCGATCTTCCCGTCTTTTTCAACAATCTGGGTTTTCAGCCCCGCAATTTGCTGATCCTTTTCGGCAACCTGCGAATTCCCCGACCCAATCTGCGCCTCCAGTTTTGCAATTTGCTGATCCTTCTCGGCAATTTGCAAACTGCTTTCCCTGGCCTGGCCCTCCAGCTTCGTAATCCGCTGATCCTTTTCAGCGATTTGCGTTCCGGAGCCGCCACATCCGGACAAGATCGGCAACACAAACAACGCCGCCACCAGAATTATTGCACTCCATAGTTTCCTCATCGAGTAACCTCCTTTTTCAGTTTTCTAGCTTGACCATACACCATTTAAATAAAAAGTCAAACCCGAAAAACGAAAACCCCCGCTTCAGGCGGGGCTGGTTGTGCCGAGCTAAGCGCAGACTAGGAGGAGAACCTCTTGATTTCTCCTTCAAAAAAAAATTTCACTTTTCCCCAAGAAATGGGGATTATCATTTTGGGCATCGGGTCGTTTTCAGCGTCATCAAAATAAACCAAGCTTTTTTTAATATGAACTAAATTAGAAGAGAGTTTTTGATACTTTCTATCATAAAAATTAAACGCTCGAGCGAGGGTAATTTTTTGGAGAATAAAATATAAATCTATAAAATCCCTTTTTGTCCCTCTTTCGCTGATGGCCGCTATTTTCATCGCCGCAATATCGGTTATGCTGGCGATGTTAATATTCTGAAAACTAATTGTTTTTTTTAAAAGAGGGTAAGGATAATAAAATAAACTGAATTTAACCTTCCCCAGCCTGCCCAAGATTGTTCCCCACGCCACCCGTTCGTGCCGGTATAATTTAAACCCGCTCATTTCCTTAAGGAAAATTTGGGCTTTAAATTTTTGGGAGGTAAAAAAATCAAGGTCGTAAGAAATGCGGTGGCCTATTTGCAAAGCGAGCGCAGTCCCCCCGGCCAAATAAGCGTCGCCGAGCATCTTTGATTTTCCTAATAAAGCCAGGTTTTCTGCAGTTTGTTTTGAGATTGATTCCGTAAACATAAAATTTTATTCTTAGGAACGTCCAATATCAACCCCCAATAATTGGCGCTTAAGGGCGATATATTTCTCTTTTTTTCAAGCGCCTCTTTGAGTTCGGATTTTTTAAAATATTTAAATAGCCATTTTACCGCCCTTTCGTCTCCGTATTCTAAAACCCTCTCAATGATGAATTGGGAATGGGAATTCCTATTTAGTTTTAAAAAATCTACGTCCCAAAAATATTTTTTGAGAAACAGGGGTAAATTATTCATGACTTAATTTTATCATACTTTTCGACCATAAAAAGGGGAGTCTTACGCCTTGGTTTTAATCACTTCGTCGATGATGCCGTATTCTTTGGCTTCCTGGGCCGTTAAGTAAAAATCGCGATCCGTGTCCTTTTCCACTTTTACCAAAGACTGCCCCGTGTGTTTGGCCAAAATCTTGTTTAATTTATCTTTTATTTTTAAAATCTGCCTGGCGGTAATCTCAATTTCCACGGCCTGGCCTCCGGCTTCGCCCATAACCTGATGAAGCAAGATTTCGGAATTGGGCAGGGCAAACCTCTTGCCCTTCTCTCCGGCGGCCAATAGCGTGGCGCCCATCGAAGCGGCCATGCCCACGCAGACCGTAGAAACCGCAGGTTTCACATACTGCATGGTGTCGTAGATCGCCATGCCGGCCGTAACCGACCCGCCCGGCGTATTAATATATAGTTGGATGTCTTTTTTGGGATCCTGCGAAGCCAAAAACAGCATTTGAGCGATAATGGAATTGGCCACCGCGTCGTTAATGGGACCGGCTAAAAAAATGATGCGCTCTTTCAAGAGACGAGAGTAAATGTCATAAGCTCTCTCCCCATATTGCGATTTTTCGATGACGGTTGGAATTAAATTCATTGTTTTAAGAGTCCTTCGAGATACTCGAAAGTTTTCTCATTATTCAAGACACTTTCAGTATAATCTCTCAATTGATTTTTATCAAGATTGGGATTGTGTTTGGCAACCTCAATCATCTCGTCTGTTAATTCTTTTTCAGAAATATCGAATTTTTCCCTTTTTTGGATTTCTCGTAAAACCAGCGAATTTTTGATCCTCTTTTGAGCTTCTGGCTCAAAAGAGACGAAGATTTCTTGCTCGGTTTTATTGATCTTTTTCAAATATTCTTCAAATCCGATGCCGAGCATTTGCGGAACTTGCTCTTTAATGGTCGTCATCATCCGGTTTTTCTCCGAATCAATCAAAACTTCCGGGATTGCCATCTTAGAGGCGTCAGCGATTTTACTTAAAATTTCCTGTCTCAATTTTTCGCGTTCTTGCCTCTCTTTTTCCTGCCTTAATTTTTCAATTTCTTCTTCGGTTACTTTAACCTCTCGTTTTTTAATTTTAGAAGCAATTTCCTTATAATCAGCAATAGTGATTGCCGGTAAAACAGCAACGGTTGCCTTAAACTCAAAAGGATTATTTAGGGCCATTTTTAAAATGCTGATCTCGGGCTGGCCCAGCGGTTCCAGATTCTGCTCTTTCACAACTTTGAGGTAATTATCTCTGACGCATTCTTGGGAGGCTTCTTTTAAAATGACTTCTTGTCCGAGCATTTTTTCGATCATTTCTTTGGGCGCCTTGCCTTTGCGGAAACCCTCGACCTCGACATTCTCGCCTAACTTTAAGACGGCCCTCTCCCTAAAGATTTGGAATTCTTCGGCTGAAACTTCGCATTTGATTTCAACTTGCGATTTGGCTGATTTTTGAATTTCAGTTTTCATTGATTTTTTTTAATAAATAGCTTAAAATAATCTTTGCGGTTCGTTAAAAACTTTTTAAGGAGGCGAATATGTCCTGGGAACAAATTTTGGGTTTTTTCACAATGTGGCCGAACCCCGCCATCACTGTAGGGCTGTGGGCCAAGGCCGGAGTGCCAATTTGGCAAACTATCGCCTATGTCGTAATTTTAACTTCAATCAGTTTAAGTTTAACGTATTTCGGGGTGGAATGGCTTAAAAACTGGGTAGTCAACCGAGGGATTATCGAACGGCCGATGATTGAAAAACTGCATAATCAGTGGCGACGAATCAATCGCATCCCTCAATCAGATGGCCGCAGATACGACTGGATAAAAAAAACAAGAAAATGGTTAATTCCTCAAAAAGATTGGCAGATACTCGCCTGGGGGTTTGTCCCTTTCATACCCATCCTGCCGACGATTGTGATTATTATTACCAATCTAAGAAGGATAAAATACGGTTTTCTTGTATTAATCTTGGGCAACATATTCCGAAATGTGATTTTCTGTTACGCAATCTATGAAGGGCGCGATTTCTTTTTACAACTCTTCTAAAACAGCGTTGTTCAAAAAACAAGGCTGTTTTTTATACTAAATAAGCGACGATCAGCAAAGCGACGATATTCAAGACTTTAATCATGGGATTAATGGCGGGACCGGCCGTATCTTTATACGGATCCCCCACCGTGTCGCCGGTTACGGCTGCCTGGTGAGCCAAACTTCCCTTGCCGCCCAAATTGCCGTCTTCAATGTATTTTTTCGCATTATCCCAAGCCGCTCCGCCCGAAGTCATAGAAATTGCCACAAAAATCCCGGTAACAATACTGCCGATGAGAAGCCCTCCTAGAGCTTCCGCCCCAAGGATAAAGCCGACTAAAATCGGCGCCGCTACCGGAATAATGGCCGGCAAAATCATTTCTTTGAGGGCGGACTTCGTCACAATATCAACGCATTTGCCGTATTCGGGCTTAGCCGCGCCTTCCATCAAACCCTTAATTTCTCTAAACTGGCGCCTCACTTCCGAAACCACGCCCGAAGCCGCTTTGCCTACGGCGGACATGGCATAAGAAGCAAAAAGATAGGGCAAAAGCCCGCCGATGAGAAGTCCCACTAAGAGTTTCGGATCATCTAAGCGAAAATTAAAACCGCCGCCCAGCCCGGCCAATTCTTGGACATAAGAAGTAAAAAGCACCAGAGCTGCCAATCCGGCTGAAGCGATAGCATAACCTTTAGTTACGGCTTTCGTCGTATTGCCAACCGCATCCAAAGCATCGGTGACTTTTCTGATCCCTTCGTCTAAGCCGGACATTTCGGCAATCCCGCCCGCGTTGTCGGTAATCGGTCCGTAAGCATCGATAGCTACGATAATGCCTGCCAAAGAAAGCATGGCCGTCGCCGCAATTGCAATCCCATAAAGACCGGCCGACCAAAAGCTGATTAAAATTCCTAAAGCAATCACTAAAATCGGCCAGGCCGTGGATCTCATGCCGATAGCCAAACCGGTAATGATGTTAGTGGCGTGGCCGGTTTGCGAAGCATTAGCGATTGATTGAACGGGTTTATATTTTTTAGAAGTATAATAATCGGTAATTAAAAACATGCCTCCGGCGACAAACAATCCCATTAAAGTCGGCGTGTAAAGTTGCCAGAAAGAAAAGTTTAGAGTTGGCGCTGCGTTTTTGACAATCCAGAGAAAACCAATCCCCGCCAAAACCGCCGAACCGAAAATTCCCTTATAAAGAGCGCCCATGATATTTTTATTTTTACTAAGTTTAACGAAAAAACTCCCTAAAATCGAGGCCAAAATAGCCACCGCCCCTAAATAAAGCGGGAGGGTTACCGCAATTAATTGGCCGGGGAAAATTAAAGCTCCCAGCATCATTGCCGCGATCAAAGTAACCACATAAGTTTCAAATAAATCTGCCGCCATACCGGCGCAGTCGCCCACATTGTCGCCCACCTGATCGGCAATCACGGCCGGGTTGCGCGGATCGTCTTCCGGAATGCCTTTTTCAATTTTACCGACCAAATCCGCTCCCACATCAGCGGCCTTGGTATAAATACCGCCGCCCAATCTCGCAAAAACCGAGATTAAAGAAGCGCCAAAACCCAAGGCGATCAATGACTTTAAATCATTGGTAATCAAATAAAAACCGGTAACCGCTAAAAGGCCCAGACCTACTACGAGAAATCCGGTAACGGAACCTCCTTGAAAAGATAGTTTTAAAGCTGCGGCCAAACCGCCTTTGGCAGCTTCCGCCACCCTAACGTTGGCTTTGGTGGAAATCATCATGCCGATAAAACCGGCTAACCCCGAGAAAAAAGCGCCGACTAAGAACCCTAACCCGGTTTTGATTCCTAAAAGCAGCCATAAAACAAAGAATAAAAAAATAGCCACCAAGCCGACGGTTTTAAACTGCCTCTTTAGATAAGAAACGGCGCCTTCTTTAATATAGTTGGCTATAGCAATCATTTTGCCAGAGCCTGCGGGAGCTCGCTGGATTTTTTTAATTAAAAATCCGGAAAAAACTAAGGTGAAAAGGGCAATAATAAGAGGTAAATATAACATAGTGATGTCGGGAGGTCCGACCTCCCCCAAAATTACGGGGGAGGTCGGACCTCATTAAATATTATTTAGATTTTTTAGTTGATTTTTTCTTGGTTACGTCTTCATCAACATTCTCCGGAGATCTGACATCGATTTTCCAGCCGGTTAATTTCGCCGCCAACCTGACATTCTGACCATCTTTGCCAATAGCTAAAGAAAGCTGATCTTCGGGCACCACCACCAAGGCCTTGTTTTTCGGCAAAATTCTTACTTCAACAACTTTAGCCGGCGACAGGGAATTGGCCAGATATTTTTCTGCTTCTTCGGACCATTCGATAATATCAATCTTTTCCCCGCCAAGCTCGTTAATCACCGCCGTCACTCTGGTACCGCGCTGGCCAACCATACTGCCAATAGGGTCGACGCCCTCAACAGTTGAGGCCACGGCGATTTTAGAGCGGGAACCCGCTTCTCTGGCCACTGATTTAATCACCACCGCCCCCGAAGAAACCTCGGGAACCTCCAGTTCAAAAAGTTTGGAGATTAATTTGGGATAGGCCCGGGAAAGAAAAACTGCCGGACCCTTCGGGGTGTCTTCCACTTTTAAAACGAAAACTTTCAGCCTTTGCCCCGGACGGTAAAACTCATTGGGCACTTGCTCTTCCCTGGGAAGAATTCCGAGAATTTTCCCGATATCTAAAAACGCTGTCCTGCCTTCAACGCGCTGGACAATACCTGAGATAATCTCGCCCTCTTTGGTTTTGTATTCATCAAGAATAACGTTTCTTTCCGCTTCGCGAATCCGCTGTAAAATGACTTGCTTAGCAGTTTGCGCGGCGATCCGGCCATAGTCTCCTTGTTCTTCCAGCGGAATCTCCAAATCCTCGCCGACTTTGATTTTAGGATTCGTTTTTTTGGCTTCATTAATCATCACGTGCTTTTCGGGATTGAAACGAATCTTTTTTTCTTCTTCAGGCTTTTCTTCTTTTAATTGAGCAAGTTCTTCTTCAGAATAAATCATATCCTTGTCCACCGCCTGTTTCACCTGCCAAAACTTAAGCTCGCCAGTCTCCAGGTCGAGCTTGGCTTTGGTGATTTGGCCCTTTTTGCCGTAATCCTTTTTATAGGCGGCGGCAATGGCCATTTCAATGGTTTCAATGACTTTTTCTTTAGGGATGCCTTTTTCTTCGGCGATTTGGGCGATGGCCGACATGAAGTTTTTTAAATCCATCATAATAATTTGTTATTTTTTAAATAAAATGTCCGCTTCCAACGGACAAAGGTTTCATTCATCTCCTTCCAACTAATTTAAGTTTAACATTTTGAAAACGACTGTCAAGCCCTTGTGTCGAAAAGGCTCTTAATTGGCTGGAGATTTTTTATTTGAGGCTAAACTTGTCCTCTGTGGATAAAATAACTTTGATTGATAAGGGTATCATAGTATAATATAGATATGCCCAGCAACCAGGTCTTTAAGGCAATCTACTTCCCCGACTACAAGGAGGTCAACCCAAAAACCAAGGCTTTGATTTTGGCTTTTGGCGATAGAAACAAGGATTTATATAAGAGTATAGCTAACCTTGGCAGTAATGAATTACGAGACCTATTCGGTACTGATTCATATATTGAGCTTGAACGGAGGGCACGGGAAGAGTGTTTGGCGGTAAACACTTATTGTCTTCGGTATTTACGCAAAAATCTCGGCGTAGAAGAAGAAAAACTAAAAGCCAAAACGGTAAAGAGCACTGAAAAGGCAATCTCCCACTTTATAAATCAAGTCATGGAGGGAGATTGTTTAGAGACAATGGAAGACATCCTTCCTAAATCCATAGATATGATTTTGTGCGATCTACCGTATGGCACTACCCAGAATCAGTGGGACAGCGTGATTCCTCTTGATCGATTGTGGCGACACTACGAGAGAATTATTAAAGACAAGGGAGTCGTTGCTCTTACGGGACAAGGACTTTTCTCTGCTAATTTAATAACCTCTAATCCAAAATTATTTAAATACAAGATTGTTTGGGTAAAATCTAAACCAACTAACTTCTTAAATGCTAAAAAACAACCATTAAGAAAACACGAAGATGTACTTATCTTCTACAAACAACAACCAGAGTATATGCCTCAAATGACTCTCGGAGAGCCGTATAATAAAGGTTTCCGTAAAGATCAATTAACTGGAAGCTATGGAGATTTTAAAACCGTGGAAGTAAAGAGTAATGGGGAACGCTATCCAACAGACGTGGTTTATTTTAAAACTGCTGAAAGCGAGGGTCCCGTCTACCATCCTACGCAGAAACCCGTAGAACTGGGCAGGTATTTAATAAAAACATTCACCAAACCCGGAGATATAATTCTGGACAACACCTGTGGTAGTGGGAGCTTTTTGGTTTCTGCCGTTTTAGAGGGGAGAAAATTTATCGGAATTGAGAAAAACCAAGAAGTTTATCTGTTCAAAAAAAATAAGGTGGACTATATTGAGGTTTGTAAACAGCGCATTAAGGAAGCGGAATCGCAATATCGGGCTATTAGTAGTAAATTATTTTAAATTCCGCTATACAGCTCCTCTTTTAGAATTTTGCGCGCTTTTTCCATCTCGCTGTTGGTTAAAACACCCTTTTCTTTAAGCCACCGCAAAAGATGGAAATACTGATTTGAGTGTAATATCGGCTTTACGATTTTCTTAAGACCGGTCTCTTTTTTAATAAAAGTTAGATGCTTCTCGGCGAGCACGCCACGACCGATAAGATCATAGGCAATCCTCACCGCATCGACAGAGGTTAGATTTAAATTGCCTTTCAAATTTTTATCCTTCTTAACGTCCAGTGCCTCAATATCCAATAAGTCTTTCACCTCCTCTATCCCGTTAAGATTACGATTATAGAACTCTATTTCCTGCCCACGATATGTAAACCAAGTTCGTCCTTGTTCAGTAAGAGAACCCCGAGGCAAGTAAACGCCCTCGCGGGCAACTCGTTCTTTTGATACCCAGCCGCAGATATAAAGTATCCACTTTCTCTGCCGCGTAGTACCAGGAAGAGCTCGATTGCTCGGTGTTTCAAGGTGCGTCATCAGATAGATATCGGCGTCCAAATCTTGATCATGGATCTGACGCGCAAAGAAATTATGCTTCGCTTCTCGCACAATACCATCATTGCTTTCATATTCTTCTTTGAATGGTAACGCGCCACCACGGCATTTCACATCCAATTTTACACCGGACGGCAACAGTATATCGTAACCAAGCGGATGATCTTTAGGGTTAATTTTAGGCATTCCAAGTCCATTACGGATGACCATCTCCGCGAGCGCGCCAAAACCTTGTTCTTCGGAGCTCCCCCTTTCTGCACCTGTTCGGTTTTGGTTAGCTATAATATACTCTGCCGCTTTCCGTCTCAACTGAAAACCAAGTTCGTCGGTAAGTTTTATTATTATTGGCTTTGGGTGATGGTATTTATACATGGCTACTTTAGAAGGTAATTCACTAACTTTCTGTAAATTCATTCTAGTGGACTCGGCGGGAGTCGAACCCGCGTCTCGGCAATGCGAATGCCGCGTACTACCACTATACTACAAGCCCATGAAAAATTTAGCTACGGCAGGGCACGGTGCGAATGTTTTACCCTTCGTAGCTTTAGCGAAGGAGGGCCGCGTAATGCCATTTTACTACAGGCCCAGTATTTGTTTTATCCTCTTCGTTTCTTTTTCCACAATCTCTCCCTCGTATTCGCCCGAATGGGCGGTGGTCCCGCGATAAACCGGCTTTTTCTGATCGAGGTGTAGATTTATCTGGGTTTCATGTGGAAACTTTTCCATATTAACATAGATGTGAAATCTGGGGTAGCCGGAACCTGCGGAGGAAAGCGGCCGGACAAAAGCCAATTCGTTTTGCTCCTGCTTAATAAAAAAATAACCGCAGTGCCGCATAATATTCTGGATATTTTCCTGGGATTGAAAAGTAATTCTCACGGCTCTTAATTATTATCTTTAATCTTTTTTAAAAAATGCTTCTTAGCCAGAGAAATCTTCAGAATTTTGAGAAATCTGGTAAAGATAAAAATAGCCAAAACTTCCAAGGCGAGCACCATGGTGCTTTGAAGGGTATTGATCGAAAGGCCTTCGGCCGTTACGCTAAAGTAGTTTTTGGTCGCAAAGTTAATAACATAAAGAGCCGTGGTCAAGCCGATCCAAATATAAACAAACAGTTCTCCCTGCCGCTCTACGCTCCTTTGCCCCAGCCACCGGACAATCTCTTTATGCAGGGAATAAATCAACAAAACGCCAAGATAAAAAGGCGCTATTTGAACCGTAAAAAGGTTGCCTCGAGTGAAAAAATCGATCAACGTCATGGCCATCACGATAATCGTCACAATGGCGCAAATAATAAACAAGTGTTTATTAATGCCATACTCAATAGCTTTAAGATGTTGAAATTGTTGATTTTGTTTCATGGCGTAAGATTAAAGTTAATTTTAACGTCGCCCATATTAACATTGCCGCTCAAATCCTTGCAACGGACAAAATAATCATAGGCCTTGCCAGCGACCAAACCGGTAATCGTCGCAGTATGATATCGCCTTGTTCCATCAGCAGGCGAAAGGCTATCGCTCATCGAATCATAAGCCGTGCCTTGAGCCCAGGAATAGCGGCAAGAAGCTGGTTCGTTAGTGCTGACGCCTATTATGGTAAAACTGCCTACGGGCAAAGAATCGCCCGACGGATAGGCGTTGCTCAAAACAGGGGGAGTAAAATCGGCGGGGAAGTCAACCCAAAAAGCAATCACGAAATCATTGGTATTTTTATTGCCGGATTGATCGAGGCATTTAACGTAATAATTATAAGCCGTGCCTTCATTCAAAGCGGTAATCGAAGCATAATGAAGAGTGCCGTCAGCACTGTTAGACAGGGTATATTGCATCGCATCATAACTTACCCCTGAAATCGAACTATACTTACAAATAGCTTTTTCGTTGGTTCCTAAACTGATAACCGTCTGTCGCGTATTTGAGGGCAAGCCCTCGATTGGAGCAGGATTAAAACGATAAGGTGCAATACCGTCTGAGACGGGAACAGGGCTAGGCTCCGATGGTTTTAATCCAGGGGAAGGGGCAACGTTCTCTTTTTGATAAGAAGGCACCGCAGGCTTAACCTCAGAATTTCCTTTACTTTTGAAAAAACCGGTGAAAATAAGAACGCCAATGATGCCTAAAATTAAAAGCAAGATCTCGATCTGTCCTTTTTCTTGTTGCATATGTTTGTCGGGGTGTGGAGATTCGAACTCCAACTAAATCCTCCCGAAGGACTCGTGCTACCGTTACACTACACCCCGCCTTCGCGAGGCCAGAGCCTCGCTTTGGCGAGGCAAAGGCCCGTGTTTCATGTGAAATCTTTTAACTTACCCAGTATTTTTGCTTAGTCATCTCGTCTTGTTTGACGACCACTTTTTCCCGCTCTTTTTTGGCTTTCTGGGCCAAAACACTCAACTCCTTTTCAGTTAATTTGCCCAATGTCGCAATTTCCTTGATTAAAAGCTCTTTTTTGTTCTTTTTCGGGTCATTTAGGACATTTCCCAATAAAATGTCCAAATAATGTCCAATTTTAGGTCCGGGTAAAATGTCCAATTCTTTCATGACGTCGTTGCCTGTCACCTTTAGCATTCTAACTGAAATCGGGTCTTGCGACACTTTATCAATGACGTATTTCAAATGTCGCAATTTGTAGGGCTCGGCCTTGGGTACTCCCGAACCAATCCGGTCGCACATTCTTACCTGCAAAAGCTCTGCCATGTCTTCCGGCCCCACCTGTCTGACCAAGCGTCTAACCGAGCTTTCCGTCACCTCGTCAACATTATAATAGAATAGATGGTATCTGACAAGCTTGGTGATTTTCTCAACGTCTTTCTGGGAAAATCTTAAACGGGTTAAAAGCTGATCCGTCATTTTAGCGCCGATCATTTCATGGTTGTAAAAAGTGGCGTTCTCACCCTCGCCTTTTTTGGATTTAGGCTTGCCGATGTCGTGCAGCAAGGCAGCCATTCGGACATAAATATTAAAACCTTGCTGGGCGGCGTATTTCAAAGAAAAAAGAGCGTGCTCATAGCATTCGTAAACGTGGTGCTTATTCTGCGTCACCTGATAACCTTCTTCGAGCTCGGGTATGACATATTTCAAAAGACCCAATTCCCTTAGCATCTCAATGCCCTGGGCCGCCTTGGCAGCTATGATAATTTTGACCAATTCGTCCCTAATTCTTTCTTTAGAGATGACCTTCAGCAACGAAGCGTTCTTTTTTATAGCAATAGCCGTTTTCTCCTCGATAGTAAAATCAAGCGCAGTTGCAAGCCTTACCGCCCTCATCATTCTTAGGGCGTCTTCGGCGAATCGGTCTTGAGCAACGCCCACCGCCCTGATAATCTTATCTTTTAAGTCTTTCTGGCCTGAAAACGGATCAATCGTCTTGTCGTCGTCCAAAGCAATGGCATTAATGGTGAAGTCGCGGCGGGCTAAGTCTTCCTGAATGGTTTTGGCGTATTTAACTTCATCCGGATGGCGCTTATCCGTATATTTTGACTCCGAACGATAAGTGGTAATCTCCACTTCTTTAGTCGCAGGAGTTTTACTCCCAGTCTGCACGGCCACAGTGAGAAACTTATTTTCATAGAAGCTTTTAGGAAAAACTTTCTGGATTTCTTCCGGTTTGGCGTTGGTAGCTACGTCCCAGTCGTGGGGGACGATACCTCTCAAAATATCGCGAACGCAACCGCCCACCACATAAGCTTCAAAGCCACGCTTTTTCAGTTTACTGATGATAGTTTTTATTTCTTTGGGAATCTCCATACGATTTCTGGGTTTCCGAAATCCTCCAAAATTAAGGTGGATTTCGGAAACCCCAAATATCCGTTGATTTATCATATCTTAAGATTTGATTTTTTCCAAATTTTTGATATAATCTAAGCGCGCCCTCGTAGTGAAATGGATATCACGCGACGCTTCGAACGTCGTAGTCCAAGTTCGAATCTTGGCGAGGGCACAAGCACATGCTAAGTCGGGTGACCGAGACGCTTCTGATCTCGTTTTTATGATATCCAATTTCCGAACATCTATCTGGAAATCGGATATCCAGACATCGTAAGCGGATAGTTGACACGATTTATTGAATTGATAAAATAATGATACAGATATGGCCGAAGATATCAAACAAATTTTAAATGAATATAAGGAAGAAACCAATCGGCACTTTGACGTCGTGGCCGAAAAGTTGGAAGATAAAATACAGGTTATTGCCGAGCAAGTGTCCGGTAATACTGAAACGCTTGAAATAATAAAACTTGATATTGAAACCATCAAGAACGACTTAAAACAGAAGGTTTCCCGCGAAGAATTCGTTATTCTCGAAAAACGAGTCGGCATGCTTGAAGCAAAATCGAAGAGATAAGTCTTTTAACATCTTTACGTTTATTATTATCGCCATCTTCGGCGTTTTTTTATTTTCTCAAAGAATTTTTCACCTGGGACTCGACCTTTCAAGGGGATGATGCCGCCCTTCAACTCTTTCAGGGCAAGCAACCCCGCCCGGGAGTCCAGACCCCCAGTTGGTAAACTGTTGGTAACTTTGGCTTCGCAAAAGCCGCCGTTGCCAAAGAAGCAATTTTCTGTCAGAATGAAGAAAGATTAGTCAACATAAAGGTACCATGCGAAATCAATCTTTTTCTAAAATTTGGATTGTAATTATTTTGGTTATTTTAATTGGTGGAGGAATTTTCGCTTGGCAGTATTTTAGGGTGTCAGAAGAGAAAATAGTGCCCGGAGAGGAGGTAATTGAAGACGAAACCATCGATTGGAAAGAATATACATCAGATATATTTAAAATCTTACTTAAATATCCATCGGATTTTAATTTAATTGAAGATAATACTTCGGGAGTTATTGATAGAGCGTTTGAAATTAAAAAAGATAATTCTGGGCTACAGGTTATTTTAAATCCAATTATAACAGGGGGCGGATGTGGTATGGCTGATGATTTTACCTTTAGCGGTAGGTTTTATGATGTGGTGAATAAAATTAATATCTCTGAAAAAAACATTATGATAGACAATAAACCATTCAAAATTTTATATAAAGTTCTCCCCGCAGGATATTGCAATGATTATATCTCAGAGAAATGTACTAAAAACACAAGAGTCTCAGCATATTTAGAATCAGGGGAGGGCGTCGTTTTTGGATGTGGAGATTTTATGATTAATAAGGATAAATATTTGATAAACTTTGGAGGAGAATTTAATACCGTAGATACAAATGAAGCATTGGGTATTTTTGAAGAAATACTTTCTACTTTTAGGTTTTTGGAATAATATAAATAAAGGTCGATTTAATAAATTTAACAAATCTAAAATTATGGAAATAGGAACAAATTTAGAAAAATCATCGTTTTTGTCGCCGGTTAAGAATATATCGATTCTTTTGCTGATTGGAGGAATCGGATCTTTGATTATGGCATTGCCGTATTTGATAATCAGCACTTTTCTGGGGATGCTCCAATTGATTATCGCTGTTGGTCTTATCACTACGTCTTTCGGCCTTCGTAAAATGAAGAAATGGGGGCTTTATGGGTACACCGCGATAGCTATTTTCGCTCTTTTCGGACCAATTTATTATTTTCTGACGTCTCACGGCACAGATACCATACAACTCGTATCGGTCGCCGTCGAAATTCTATTTTTAGTTTATTTTTGGAGAATTTCTAAGAAATTTAATTAGTGCTAAAATCACGAATATAACCCCCGCCAAGAGGCGCCGCCTAGAGAGCGAGCCTCGCCAAGGGCGGGAGGCTTGCCAAGTCAGACTTGGCGGCCGACTAGGATGCCTCGCCCCAAAAACACAAAAGGGCTCAAATTCCCCTCTGGAGATGAGGTTCCAGACGCGGCTGGGGCACCTTTCGACGTAGCTCAGGACGGGCTTTTCTTTTTTTTTAGATAATGTATAATCGAAACTAGGAATATGAAAAAAATAATTTTGGCAGTTTTTCTCTTTTTATTTTTAGCCGCGGCCCAGGCTCAAGCCGCTGGTCTCGTTCCTTGCGGGGGAGCCGGAGAAGAATCGTGCAGCTTTTGCGATTTTTTCAAGTTAATCAGTAATGTTTTCAATTTAGCCATCAAGATAGCAATAACTATAGCGACACTGATGTTGGTCATCGGAGGGGGAATGCTCCTTTTTGCCGGGGCCGATCCCGGCATGCTGACTAAGGCTAAGTCTCTCATTAAATCAACAGTTATCGGATTGATTGTAATTTTTACCGCTTTTATGGTTGTCGGCGTGATTTTGAACGCCATAGGATTAGCTACTTGGTCAGCAAATTTTTACAAGGACTGGATGAAGGGAAACTTTTTCCAAATCCCCGGCTGCTAGTATTCGCCCCTATAGCTCAATTGGTAGAGCAGATCCCTCTTAAGGATAAGGTTGCAGGTCCGAGCCCTGCTGGGGGCACAATTGACATTTTTTTAAAGAAAGATAAAATAAAACTGTATGGCGAGACAATTTACAGCAATCTATAAAAAAAGCGGAAAGTGGTATTTGGGCTGGATAGAAGAAATCCCGGGAGTTAATACCCAGGGGAAAACTCTTAAAGAGACGAAAGAAAATCTTAAAGAGGCGCTATTATTAATCCTAGAAACTAACAGATTTCTTAATAAAAAAGAGGTTACTGGCGGGAAAGTCATCCGCGAGCCCCTTTCTGTTTCTCTATAGATGAAGCGCAAAGATTTGATTAAATATCTTTTACAAAATAAATGCGTTTTTATCAGAGAGGGCGCGAAACACAGCGTCTTTTTTAATCCTTTATCGAAGAGATCTTCAACCTTGCCCCGGCACAATGAAATTGATAATATTTTGGCAAGGAAAATCTGCCGAGACCTCGGCGTTAACGCGCCTTAATTGTAAGATAAAATTGTTAAATATATGTTAACCACAGATCAAAAATCGAAAATCATCAAGGAGCACAAAGTCCACGCAGAGGACACGGGTTCGCCCGAAGTCCAAGTCGCTTTATTGACCGAAGAAATCAAAAGGCTTCTTTTGCATTTAAAAAAGCACCGAAAAGACGTTCATTCGAAGCGCGGGCTTCTGAAAATGGTGTCAAAAAGAAAAAAACTTTTAAGTTATCTTAAAGACGAGGATCCGAGACGCTACAATAAAACGATCAAGGCCATCGGCCTCAAAAAGTAATTCAAAATTCAATATGTTTACCAGACACAAAGAGCAGCGAGTGGCCATTCTGATTGACGTGCAGAATATGTACCACTCGGCTAAAAATATTTACGGCAAAAAGGTTAATTTTGCCGAAATTTTAAAAACAGGCGTCAGCGACCGAAAACTAATCAGGGCCTTTGCTTATGTGGTCAGGACAAAAACCGGCGAAGAAAAGCCTTTTTTTGAAGCTTTGACCACTTTGGGGTTCGAAACCCGAGTCAGAGACTTGCAGGAATTTTACGGCGGCATGAAAAAAGCTGACTGGGACGTCGGCATTACGATTGATGCCGTCAAAACTGCCCCGGGCGTCGACGTGATTGTGCTGGTTTCGGGCGATGGCGATTTTATCCAATTGGTTGAATACTTAAAAAACCAGGGCAAGCGAGTGGAAGTTATGGCTTTCGGCAAATCGACCTCCTCACACTTGAGAGAGGTGTGCGACGAATTCATCGACTTGGGAGAAGAGCCCATTAAATTCTTATTAAAAAAATGAAAGAACAATTCAAATTAAATATCGCCGATAAAGACCTTGTAGTGGAAATCAACGATCTGGCCGAGCAAGCAGCGGGCTCATGCATGGCGAGGTACGGCGATACCGTAGTGCTCGCTACGGCGGTCATGTCTAAACTTCCCCGAGAGGGCGTTGATTTTTTTCCTTTAACCGTTGAATACGAAGAGAGATTTTACGCTGCCGGAAAGATTCTCGGCTCGCGCTTTATCAGGAGAGAAAGCCGGCCGTCCGACGAGGCGATTATCACCGCCCGGGCCATTGACCGAGCTATCAGGCCGAGATTTCCCGAAACCTTCCGCAACGAAGTACAAGTAGTCGTTACCTGTCTTTCCTGGGACGGCGAAAATGATCCCGACATCGTCGGGATACTCGCGGCTTCCGTTGCTTTAGGCATTTCCAATATTCCCTGGACGAGCCCGATTGCGCCTTTAAGAATCGGCCAACTAAACGAAAAATTCATCGTCAACCCGACCTATGAAGAAAGAAAAGGAGGCAAGCTCGATATGGTTTTAGTGGGCCTTCAGGAAAACAATCAAGCTCTGATTAATATGATTGAGATGGAAGGGGAGGAGGTGCAGGAGAACACCGTAATGGAAGCTTGCGAGCTGGCCAAACCACACTTGAAAAATTTAATTGATTTTCAAAACGAAATTATCAAAAAAACCGGCCGGACGAAAGAAGCTGTTGCAGAGCCTGCGATCGACCGTGAACTCGAAAAAGAGTTTAAAGACTTTTTGGGAGACAGGCTGGAAAAGGCCCTGTTTCAGGTAAAAAAAGCTGACCGCGAAAACGCGCTCCAAAACCTTGAGAATAACTTAGCCTACTTTATTGAAGGCAAATTCCCGGGCTTAGGTAAAACAAAATATATCAAGGATTTTTTCGAAAAAGAAATTAACCGACTCGTCCATGAAAACGCCCTGCGAAGCGGCAGAAGAGCCGATGGCAGGAAATTAGACGAAATCAGAGAAATTAAAACCGAAGCCGGGATTTTGCCCAGAACCCATGGCTCCGGCCTCTTTATCAGGGGCGAAACCAAAGCCCTGGCCATTCTAACTTTGGGCACGCCAAGCGACGTCAGGCTTATGGAGGGCATGGAAATCAGAGGAAAAAAGAGATTCATGCATCATTATAACTTCCCGCCGTACTCTTCGGGAGAAGTAAAGCCCATGAGGGGCCCGGGCCGGAGAGAAATCGGGCACGGGATGCTGGCCGAAAAAGCGCTTTTGCCGTTAGTGCCAAGTTTTGAAGATTTTCCATATACTATGAGAATAGTTACCGAAATTCTCTCATCTAACGGATCAACTTCTATGGCTTCAGTTTCAGCGGCAAGTCTTGCTTTAATGGATGCGGGCGTGCCCATTAAAGCTCCGGCAGCGGGCATTTCTTTAGGACTAATGAGCGACAAAAACGGCAATTATAAAATTCTGACCGATATCCAGGGGCCGGAGGACCATTACGGCGATATGGACCTTAAGGTGGCAGGAACCAAAACCGGCATTACGGCTATCCAACTGGATGTTAAAATCGCCGGCATCAACGAAGAAATTTTTAAAAAAGTGCTTGAGTCTGCGAAAAAAGCGCGTTTTCAAATTTTGGATAAAATTGAAAAAACTTTACCCAAACCCCGTCCGGAATTATCTCCTTGGGCGCCGAGAATCTTCACCTTGCAGATCAAACCGGAAAAAATCAGAGAAATCATCGGCCCGGGGGGCAAGGTAATCAACGAGATTATTGAAAAATGCGAAGTTTCCATTGACATTGAAGACACCGGCCGGGTTTTTGTCACCGCCGAGAAAGAAGAGGCTGCTAAAAAAGCCATTGAATGGATCAATAATATCACCAGGGAAGTCGTGGTGGGGGAAATCTTCCAGGGAAAAGTAAAAAGAATCTTGAATTTTGGCGCCTTCGTGGAAATCCTCCCCGGCCAAGAAGGTATGGTCCATATTTCACAGCTGGCCGATCGCAGAGTGGAAAAAGTTGAGGATATTGTTAACATCGGCGATATCGTGCCGGTCAAAGTCATCGCTATTGACGACCAGGGCAGAATTAATCTCTCAATCAAAGAGGTTAGAAATGAATCAAGACAATAAGAACCTCGCTTTCAGCGAGAACCTTGGTTTCTCACTATGCTCGAAACTAATCAAAAAAAGGTGGCCAACCTGATCGACCAAAAAGAAGAGAAGGATTTTTTGGCGCGCGAAGAAATTAAAACCATGGAAAAAGATACGTCAAAACTTCGAGAGATTGAAGCGCGCCAGGAAAGAGAAAGGGTGGGCAAGATTAAAACGGAAGAAGAGATGATCGGGGAGAAGGAAAGAGAAAAACTTGCCGAAAAAGCTTCTTTAGAAAGGAATCTAGCAGAAAAAGAAGCTCGAGAAAGAGAAGAACGGATTAAAAAGATGCGGGGAGACAGAGAGACAAAAGAAAACGCGCAAGCCCAGATCAATACCGAAAAAGCAGAATCAATTACCGGAGAGTTTCGAGGCGCTTTAAAAGAAACTCAAATGAAAGAAGAGGAATTAAGAAAAAGATTTTTGGCCAGAATTGAGGCCAGGGCCGAAGGCATAGAAGAAATTCCCGCGCCCCCGCCATTAAAGCCGACGCCACCCGTCGTGAAAGAGGAAAAAACTTCAGAAATTACTCAAACTTTTTTAAAAAAACCGGGTTTTGGCCAAAAGATTTGGATCAGAATTATTCTATCTTTGCTCGCCCTGTCAATCCTGGCGCTGGCGGCCACTTTCTCATATTGGTATTTTATTGTCAGAGAAAAACCGCCGACTGAAGAGCCGAAAATTACGACCCCCGTTAATCCCGTTCCCGAACAAAAAGAATTAATCATCCCTCCTCCTCTGTTTTATCTTGAAAACTCCCAAACATTAAAAACGCCTCAAACTAGCGAGGTTCCTTTCTTGCTCTTCCAGGCGCTGCAAGGCAAAACAACCCCGGGCTCTCTAACTCGCATATTACTTGAAGACACAGAAAACGTTAAAATTCTTGGCCTAAAAGAGTCTTTCGACTCCTTCGGCATAATCCCTCCCGAAAATTTTTACAGCAAACTCTCGGACAACGCCACTTTATTTATTTACTCTCAAGAAGAAGGCAATCGCTTGGGGCTCGCCGTTAAAACTAACGACCGAGCGGGCTTGACCAGCATTATGACGTCTTGGGAAGAAACAATGGAAGAGAATCTTAAGGGCCTTTTTGAGCTCTTGGGCAAAGACGCGCCGGCGCTGTACTCTTATTTCCGAGACGCTCAATATCAGGAAACGAATTTCCGCTTTCAGACCTTCAGCCGCCAAGATGTGGGCATCGTTTATGCGATTTTTGACGATTATTTCGTCTTGACTACTTCCTGGAAAAGCATGGAAAAAGTTTTGGATAAGCTGAAAGAGGCGCCCCTGTCCCTGGAAAATATGACGCTGGCAGGAAAAATCGGCCAGCTTTTTTTTATCGGCGTCAATGGTACGACCTTAACTCCGGAGATGGAAAAATTAATCGCGAGCATCCAGCCCGGCGGCATCCTTTTATTAAAAAAGAACATCGTCAATGAAGGACAGACCAAAAAATTGATTCGAGATCTTCAAGAGGTTTCGTTTAATAATTACGGTATTCCTTTATTTATCGGCGTTGACCAGGAGGGCGGAGAAATCTCTCCGGTAAATTTTACCAGAGAAAAAACTGCCCAATCGGAACTGAAAACGCCGGCCCAGGCTTATGCCGTAGGATTAAGCAGGGGAGAGGAGCTAAAGGACCTGGGTATTAACCTTAATTTGGCGCCGGTTTTAGATGCAGCCCAACCCAGTGATTTTGTTTTCGGTCGGGTCTTTCAGGCAACAGATTCGGAATCCAGCGCTCTTGCGAAAGCCCTAATCTCCGGCCAAAAAACAGCCAGCGTCTTAACGGCGATCAAGCATTTCCCGGGCTACGGCGCAATTGCTTTTGACCCCGAAAAAACACTGGCAATTTTAGATAAAACGCCCCAGATCGATCTTTTTGAGATAGCGGCGGAAGCCAAGCCCGAATTCGTAATGACCTCTAATGTGATTTATTCCGAAATCGACGCAGAGTTGCCGTTTAGTTTTTCCGAAAAAGGCATAAAATTACTGAAACAAAGCATGGGTTCGGAGCCTTTAATTATAACCGACGATTTGCCCCAGCAATCATTAATCGATAAATTTTCTTTGAGGGGCGTGGTAACTTTGCCCATCAAAGCCGGGGCCGATATCCTGACTTTTTCCACCAACTGGGAAACAACGCTGCCCGAAGCCATTCGTATTCTTAATGAGGCGGTTCAAAACGGGGAAATCTCCAAAGCGCAAATTGACGATTCGGTCTTAAAGATTATAAAATTAAAAAGGGCCTACTATCATTATGAATAAACAAGCTGTCAAAGAAAAATTAGAACAAGAAAAAGCGGCCATCGAGAAACAATTGGGGACTTTCGCCACTAAAGACCCGAACCTTAAAGGCGATTGGGATTCTAAGTTCCCGAAATTTGACGGCGATTTGGAGGGAGCGGCTGATGAGGTTGCAGAATACACGACCCGTCTACCCGTGGAGTTCAGCCTAGAAACAAGGTTGCGCGACGTAAACTTGGCTTTAGAAAAAATAGCCGGAGGCAAATACGGCAAATGCGAAAACTGCGGTAAAGATATTGAAAAGGAAAGGCTGGAAGTCTACCCCGCCGCCCGTTTTTGTATGAAATGTCAAGGTTAAATCTAAAGATAGCCGAAAATTTTGCCCAGAACATATAAAACAACGCTAAGCAGCAAGATCCAAACGATGGTAAATTCTGACATAATTACTTAGCAAAAGGATTCTTAGCTCCGCTGACGCCGAAGTGCACGTGACAGCCGGTTGAATTGCCCGACCCCGGCATGCCCAAGGCTCCGCCGACCAAAGCGATAATTTGGCCTTGAGAAACATAATCGCCCGTTTTAACAAAGCTTGTTTGAAGATGCCCGTAGCTGGTAACAACGCTATTGGGATGTTGAACGGCAATAGTGTTGCCCGCCCCGCCAAAGGCCCATTTAGAAATGGAATTGGTTAATTTAACCTTCACCACCTGGCCGGCCGCGGCAGCGTAAACCGGCTCACCGCATTTACCGTGGCTGAAATCAACGGCGTTATAAAAATGCAATCCTTGGGTGATGCGGCAAGGAGCGGCAATCGGACAAATTAAGTAACTGGAGGCCATAGGAACTAACGGCTGAGCATAAACAACAGCTGGCGGCATCACGCCGTCCGGCACGATTAAAATGTCGCCGGTATAAATATCCCCTTCGGCCGACAGATTATTAAAAACAATGATGTTTTCGGCTGTTGATTTATAGGTTTTGGCGATATCTCCCAGAGTATCGCCGTTTTTCACGTGGTGGAGAACGCCCGAGGTGGGTAAGATCACCAGTGTCTGGCCAAGCTTTAATAAAGAAGACGATGTCAGATCATTGGCCCAAAGCAGGGTATTTAAAGAGATATTAAACTGCTTTGAAATAGACGAAAGCGTATCGCCATTCTCCACCACATATTCGGTGATCTCTTTTTGCGTCCATTCGTAATCAGACGCTTCCATTAAGGCTCCCAGAACCTGGGGAGTAACCATAATCGGAGGAGAAACGGAGGCTAAACTATTTTGCTGGATCAGACTTAAATCGGGCGATTCTTTAACTTTGGCCCCGGGAGTCACGAAAGAATCTTCGGTTTGGTAATTGGGGTAAGCAACCAGCAGGTTGGCGTTGCTGATAGCGGGAGAAGCAGGATTAACCAGGGAAATAATTGAGAACAAGCCGAGACAAATCGCCCCTAAATAAAAGAAGGGGTCTTTTGCAGATCCTTTAAGTTTTTTCCAATACGTCCAGATCAAGTTTTTGAGCTCTCTCTTACCAAAAATAACCATAAATTGCTCCTGCCTATAGGATACCACCGGGATAAGATTCGGTCAAGCATTTTATCCACAGTCTTAAGCCCCATAGCTTGAGGTCCGACCTCACAATATTATGCTAAAATATATCAATGGACTTAACTTCTAAGCAAAACGTCGAACTTCTCTTAAAAAAGCATGGACTTCGACCTCAAAAAAGGCTTGGCCAGAACTTTCTTATTGACAGAGACCTGCCCCAGAAGCTTGTGGCTGCCGCCCAAATCGACGCCCAAGACACGGTTTTGGAAATAGGCCCTGGCATCGGCGCCATCACCCAGGCCCTGGCTCAAAAGGCTAAATCAGTTATCGCCATAGAAAAAGACCGCAATATGGTTGAAATTCTCAAAGAAACCCTGAAAGAATTTAAAAATGTAGAAATTATCTGCGACGATGTCAGGAGGTCGGACCTCCCCCTTAATTTTGGGGGAGGTCCGACCTCCCAAAAATACAAAGTCGTCGGCAACTTGCCGTTTTATCTTACAGCTCCGGTTATCCGGAAGTTTCTTGAATTGAGTGAGGCCGGGCCTCAATCAATGACGCTGGTGGTGCAAAAGGAGGTAGCCCAAAGAATTTGCGCCAAACCTCCCAAAATGAGCATTTTAGCCAATGCCGTCCAGTTTTACGCTGAAGCCGAAATTGTTTCCTATCTTTCCAAGAAATCTTTCTATCCCGAACCGAAAGTTGATGCGGCTTTAATCAAAATCATTCCTCGACCGGCGCCGATGGGGGACAGTAAAATGTTTTTCGAAGTGGTTAAAGCTGGTTTTTCTCACCCCAGAAAGCAGCTAATCAATAATTTATCAAAAGGATTGAAAGTGGACCGTGAGGTGGTTGAAAGCTGGCTTCTAAAAAACAACACCAACCCGCAACAAAGAGCCGAAACTTTAAACGTCAAAGATTGGGTTAATCTAGCAGGTAGTTTTTAAATGTCCTCTAACGCTTGACAGACTATTTCACATATGATACACTAATGTCATAATTATGAAAAGCAAGAAAAACCTTCTGGAACAGCTGAAATCATTACCCTACTTTAGTAAAAACACTGTTTATCAACTCGGCAAGCAACTAGGGCTTGAAGATGCGACGGTTGACACTTATATCAGCCGCTTTTTGAAATACAAAGAAATTTTCCAGCTCAAAAAGGGATTATATGTATCTGCGGATTTTTTCGATAAAAACCGAGGCGATCTTTCATATTCGTTCTATCTTGCCAATATCATCCGCACTCCTTCGTATATAAGCTCCTGGTCGGCCCTCCAGTATTATAACCTTATTACGGAATCAATACATTCGGCTACTTCGGTAACACCTAAGGTCACAAGAAATTATCAAACCAAGGCAGGTAATTTTGCGTATCAGTCAATCAAAAAAGAACTTTTTTCGGACTTCTCTTCGGTGAAAGGAAACTTTGATTTTTTTATAGCTTCGCCATCGAAGGCGCTGTTCGATTTGCTGTATTTTAGAACGCATCAGTTCCGCGGCGTCCCGTTGAAAAAGATTAAAGCGCTGGTTGAGGAATTGCGGATAGATATCGACGAAATGGACGAAAAAGAGCGGGCGAAATTTTATTCAATGATCAAAAAGCGCTCTCATGAGTGAACAAATTACAATAATTTTAAAAAGGAAAATCGAAGACCTGGCCGCTTACGGCGGAATTGACGTGGAGACGCGCCGCAACGCTCTTAAAGAAGAGCTGCAGTTTTACATTCTTAATTTTATTTATCATCACCCGGAATATAACGCCTGGATTATGTACGGGGGCTCCGCACTGCGCATCATTCACGGGCTCAATCGTATGTCGGTTGATTTGGATTTCGAAATTTCCCATGAGGCAGCTGACAAATTTTTGGGGAAACTGAAGAAGGAAATTGAAAATCACTTCATAAACACGTACGGCGCCGAAGCCGATTTTCTCGCAGTAAAGAAAATCTCCGGCAGGGGATTGCTTCTAAAATTTCGCGTTGGCGAGGAATTAAGTCTCGGGCATCCTTCAAAACAGATTCATGTAAAAATTGACCTCAATCGCTTTGTCGCTCCGAAAATCGTAACCGAACGCCGACCGATGAATCGCGACCAGTTTTCTTTTGTCATTACAACTTACAATATGGCTGCAATGATGGCGAGCAAACTCGCCGCCATTTTCATGCGCGGAACTCGCGGCGTAGGGAAAACCACTTATGAAGAAAAGGGTCGCGATATTTATGACCTCCTTTGGTACATGAGCAAAAAGGTCGTACCGGATTTTGATTACCTCACAGCTAAAGGCATCGATGTAAAAGATCCTCGCGCACTATTTGATAAACTTACGCTTCAGATGAACAAAGTAAACGATGAAAATCTCAAACAAGACCTTTCCCCCTTATTTACGGATCGGATCTTTATCGAAAATTGGCTCAAGAATTGGCGGGAAAGCTATCTGCGGCTTCTTGAAGAATATAAAATCAATACCGTCACGACTTTGACTAACATCCAGATAAACCAGCATCTCCAGACCGACAATTTTTCATTCACATATACCTATAACACCGAGGGTGGAAAGCTTATCCATATACGATACGTCATCAGTGATTTTTGGGTTGATTTTCGCGATGGCGATTTGCCGACTGCAATAAATAAGAAGCTAGAAGATAAAATTGAATTTTCCAGCAATGGCGCGGGCTCAAAATCAGTCTCGCAGGACAAGATTAAGCAGTACGCAACCCTTTTCTATCAGAAAACCGAAGACTATTTCAAAAAAACAAATCGGATTGTGCTCGGCGACGGTATTATCACTAAAGTTATCCGCATGACGGCCGAAAACTTTAACCCGGAAGAACAGATCGTGCTTAATAAATCGGCTCTGCTTTCCTGTGAGCTCGACGATTTGTTAAAATAGAGTTTTTATTCGGCTGCAAAAAAACAAGATTAGCCCAATTCAAAGAG
>Ga0209542_10004174_pt1 | contig 29971 bp, 33 predicted proteins | sample RifCSPhighO2_01_FD_184028 | JGI IMG/M metagenome (GOLD analysis project Ga0209542, IMG submission 184028) | Soil microbial communities from Rifle, Colorado - Rifle CSP2_plank highO2_0.1 (SPAdes) (version 2) | ecosystem: Environmental > Terrestrial > Deep subsurface > Rock core/Sediment ... | reverse complement strand
AGTATGTAAAGCCGGACAAGGTTCATGTAATGGTGGACGGTAGGATTGTCAAATCGGGCGGCTCTGAGCTTGTAAAGCAGATAGAAGAGCATGGCTATGGGGTGTTTGCATGAAAAAGAGCTTTCTGGACATCAAGCAGGACAAGTTCGTGCCTGACAAGATTGATAGCTATGAACACAAGTTCCAGAAGGGATTGTCAGAAGAGGTTGTCAGAAAGATCTCTGAGATAAAGTCTGAGCCGCAGTGGATGCTTGACTACAGGCTGAAAGCTCTCGCGCAGTTCATGGAGATGGCCACGCCGCAGTGGGTTCCGAGGGTAAATGAGGTTGATTTCGATTCCATAACTTACTATCTGAGCACATCTGAGAAGCAGGCCACAAAATGGGAGGACGTTCCTGAGAACATAAAGAAGACATTCGAGAGGCTTGGAATACCTGAGGCGGAAAGAAAATTCTTAGCGGGAGCGGGAGCGCAGTATGAAAGCAACATGATCTACCATAAGCTCAGGGAAGACTTGGAGAAGAAGGGCGTGATCTTCTGCGACATGAACACAGCTGTAAAGGAGCATCCTGAGATTGTAAAGAAATACTTCGGAACGGTTGTTCCTTTTAACGACAACAAGTTCGCTGCATTGAACTGGGCTGTCTGGTCTGGTGGTAGTTTTGTTTATGTTCCCAAAGGGGTCAAGGTTGATCTGCCTCTTCAGGCATATTTCAGAATTAATGAGAGGAATGTCGGTCAATTCGAGAGGACTCTAATCATAGCGGAGGAGGGAGCAGAGGTTCATTACATTGAGGGTTGCAGCGCTCCATCTTATTCAAGCAACTCCCTGCATACAGCTGTTGTGGAGATAATAGCAAAGGCAAATTCGCGTGTTCGTTATACAACCCTGCAGAACTGGGCAACCAACGTCTTCAATTATGTCACAAAGAGGGCATACGCATATGAGAACGCTTACGTCGAATGGGTGGATGCTAACGTTGGTTGTCTTGCAAAAGGCACTCCCATTTTTACAAATCCTTCCATTAAAAACATAGAAGATATCAATGTAGGTGATAAAGTAATTACTTTCAATGAAAGTACAAAAATGATAGAAACCAAAAAGGTACTTGGTACGAAGTTTTCCGGAATAAAACCCGTCTATAGTATAAGTCTAGGAAACGGAAAGAGAGAAATAGATGCAACGCAAAATCATCCCTTTTTAGCAGTTAGATATTTTCCAGACAGAGCATGCAAATTAACTCGCTATGAATTACATTGGAAAAACTTAGAAGAATTGAAGGTAGGAGATTTCGTTTTAGTTGCAAAAGAATTACCTGATTTAGGTAAGTCATATGAATTACCTACAATAGAAACAATCAGAAAAATTAAAGGTAGGAACCAATATGGTGCAATATATGATATTGATACAACTTACAAATATAATAAAATTAAAATTCCATCTGTGACTAATGAGGACATAATGTGGTTGTTCGGTCTAATTGTTGGAGATGGGAATATCGTGATAGAAAAGAGCAAAAATAGGAATAATAGGTATGGAAGAATTGTATTTTCTATCCCTAGAAAAGATAACGCAAGAGAAAAGCTTTTGAAAATAATGAAAGACATTTTTATATTAGATAAATATTACGAGAGAAAAGACGGCGTATCTATAACATACAACAGTTTACCTTTGGCAGAAACTTTTGAAAAAGCAGGCTTTAAGGGAAATGCACATACAAAACGAATCCCTGAGTGGATCTATGGTTTACCGATTAGCCAGAAACGAAGTTTCCTTGCGGGCTATCTAGAAGCTGATGGAAGAATTAATAAAAACTCAGCACGTCTTAAGTGTTGTAACAATCAACTTATGGAAGATTTCCAGAAGTTGTGCATCATTTCTGGGATAGAATCCAATAGAATCAAAGAGGAGATTGAAATCAAAAAAATAAAGATGAATAAAAATGCAGAAGAAAAAGAATATAGAAGCTATGTGATGCATATAAGTGAATTATTTAAGTTAAGAGAATTTTTCTCTGAGAAGACTAGAACTAAAGTCCCGATAAAAAAGGAAAATATATTTAAGGAATGGCATTTTACAAGAGGAAGAAGAATGAAACTACCTAGCCATCTTGCTCTACTTAAGATAACCAAGATAGAAAAAAAGGCAGAAGTTCCGACATATGACATAGAGGTAGAAGGCAGTCACAATTTTGTTGCAAATGGAATATTTGTCCACAATAGCTATGCGACAGCCAAGTATCCCTCCGTCTATCTTCTAGGCAGAGGCGCGAAGGCTGACATTCTCTCTGTAGCTTTCGCAGGCAAGGGGCAGATTCAGGACGCAGGCGCAAAAGCACTGCATTTCGCTCCGAACACCTCTTCGACAATCCTGTCGAAATCTGTTTCAAAGGACGGCGGGAAGACTGTGTTCAGAGGCCTTGTCCAGGTCTTCAAGGGTGCGAAGAACACGAAGTCTCACATGAAATGCGATGCGCTTCTTTTGGATAAGGATTCCACATCAGACACAATACCTTCCCTGAAGATCGATGAGGATGAAGTTCAGGTCGGGCATGAGGCTGTTGTAGGAAAGGTTGGAGAAGAGCAGCTATTCTACCTGATGAGCCGTGGCTTCACCCAGGAAGAGGCTGTCACAATGATAGTCTCAGGATTTCTGCAGCCATTCACAAAGAAGCTCCCGCTCGAATATGCGATAGAATTCAACAGGCTTATAGAGCTGGAGATGGAAAATAAAGCGGGGTAAAGCATGTTTGATCCAGTCAAGGTAAGGAAAGACTTTCCTATCTTCAAAAGGAAAATCAATGGAAAGCCATTAATTTATTTGGACAACGCTGCTACGACCCAAAGGCCAAAGGAAGTTGTAAAAGCGCTTGAGGATTTCTACTTCAATCATAATGCCAATGTTGCTAGGGGTGTTCATACTCTTGCAGAAGAAGCTACAGAGATGTATGAGAAAGCAAGAGCAACAGTCGCGAAGTTCATCAACGCTGACCCTTCGGAGATAGTCTTTGTCAGGAACGCAACAGAGGGCATCAACCTGATTGCATACGGATATGCGATGCATGCATTGAATGCAGGGGATGAAATACTTCTGAGCCAGATGGAGCATCACTCCAACATCGTTCCATGGCAGTTCCTCCAGTCAAAAGGAATAAAATTGAGGTTTGCAGATATTGATGAGGACGGAAAACTAAAGATGCCAGACTGGAATCTAAATAGCAAAGTAAAGATAGTCAGCATAACACAGGCTTCAAATGTTTTAGGAACAGTCAATCCTGTCAAAGAGATAGCAAAGAGGGCGCATGAGAATGGCTCCATTGTGATTGTGGACGGAGCGCAGTCTGTTCCGCACATGCCTGTGGATGTAAAGGACCTGGATTGCGACTTCCTGGTCTTCTCCGGTCACAAGATGCTTGCTCCGTTCGGAATAGGAGTTCTTTACGGAAAAAAGAAAATGTTGGAGAAGATGCAACCATTCATGGGCGGAGGGGACATGATAAAGAGTGTTGGCCTGTTTGAAACAACCTACAACGATGTTCCGCACAAGTTCGAGGCGGGAACTCCGAACATCGCTGACGCCATAGGTTTGGCAGCTGCTGTCGATTATTTGAATAAACTGGGAATGAAGAGTGTTCAGACGCATGATAGAGAGCTGGTAGAGTATGCAATGAAGAAACTGAGCTCTGTGAAAGGTATAACTATATACGGCCCGAAAGATTCCAAAGCAAGGAGCGGAGTGATATCATTCAACTTTGCAAACATCCACCCCCACGATCTTTCAGCAATACTGAACAGCAGGGGCATAGCTATAAGGTCTGGTCATGCATGCGCTCAGCCATTGATGAAGCAGCTGAAAGTCAACAGCGTAGCCAGGATCAGTTTTTATATATACAATACAAAGAAGGACATTGACGAGCTTGTCAAGGCTTTCGAGTATGTGAGAAAGGTGATGAGACTTTGAACGATGTGGAAGCGCTTTATCAGGAAGAGATACTTGAAAACTTCAAGCATCCCAAGAACTATGGCTCTATGAAAAACCCTGATGCCCGTGCGAAAGAAGATAACCCGTTCTGCGGAGATGAGATAGAGATATTTCTGAAGTTTGATAACGGAAAGGTCTCTGATGTCAAGTTTCAAGGTTCAGGCTGCGCAATTTCCCAGGCATCTGCCTCCTTCCTGACAGAGCACATAAAGAATAAAACAATGGCCCAGCTGAAGGCAATGGAAGAAGACGAGATGCTTAAGCTCGTAAAGGTTAACCTGAGCATTGTAAGGATGAAATGCGGCCTCTTGGCGTTCTGGGCCTTGAGAAAGGCTCTTGAAAACAAATAAGCTTTTTAACGACCTCTGCCATATACAGCTTATGAAGTACTTCGGAGCTGCAGTATTCGTACAGCTCTTGTTTTTGTCACAGCTTGTGATAGCTCAGAACTCTGCTTCTGTCATTATGGACATAGAAAAGGACAGCGTAACAGACGGGGCAGGTTTGAACATAGGGAGACCATTTTCATATATAGAAGACCTGGGCTCCAATGAGAAGCTCTTTTCCTTTAGCATTACAGTGCAGAATGCGGTTGATTTCAGTATTAAGATAATCCTGCCAGAAGATGCGAAAATAATAGACAAAAACGGGCTCCTTGTCTCCAGGCCGGTTTCCATCTCCACGGATGGAAGGAGGATATTCCTCGAATGGTCCAAGGCATTGTCGGAGGGCGAAGAATATACGATATTCGTCCAATACAAGACTAATGGGTCTTCATCCTCTGATCTGTTTCCTTTGGTTATAGCTGCTATCCTGATCATCGGGCTCGTCATAGGATACAGCTGGAAAAGGTTCGAAAAGGAGAAAGCAATATCCCAGATGCTCTCGGAGGACGAGAAGAAGGTTGTAGAACGCATTAGGAAAACAGGGGAAATGCTGCAGGAGGACATAAAAGAGTCCACAGGATGGTCGAAGACGAAGATATCCAAGATAGTGAGAAGCCTGGAGATGAAGAATGTCATTATAAAAGTTCCTTACAAGAAGACTAATAAAATAAAAATAAAATAGGAGGTTGCCCTCCTAAAAGTTTGGTCTACTGATTGGAGGAGTTGCTTTCGCCAGTATTGCTCGTATTTGTGTTTTTTGTGCCACATTCGCCAGAGTGCTTTATTTTAACACCAGCCACTTCTGCTTCGCATGAATTTCCATATGTTTTGCCATCAGCGCCGCAAACCGGCTGATAAACTGTTACGCAACCGCTGCTAGATTTGTTAGTTTCTCCAGATCTCTTTTTCTTCAGCTCTTCAAGCCTCTCTTTCAGAGCTTCCTTTCTCTCATCTAGTTTTTCTTTGATCTCTGCCTTCCTTTCTTCTAATTTCTTCTCAATGCCCAAGAATCTTTCACCATTCTTGGCAATTTGTAAGGCAGCGGTAGCCTGACCCCAGGCTTCTCCATACTTCTTGGCTTCAAAGGCCTCTTTTGCTTTTGCGAGATGCCTTTCAGCATTCTCCAAGTACTTCTCTACGCGCGTTGCATTTGCAGTTCCAGCCTTCTCCTTTACATTAGCTATAGCCTTTTCAGCGAGGGCTATTTTTTCTTCAACCTTCTCCAGAACATGCTCCCTGAGCTCCTCCTTGTCCTTTACAACCTTTTCTGCTTTTTCAAGGAACTTGGTGGCAACCTTTGCAGGGACCTCAACAGTAATGGTTTTGTTTCCCACTGCTATTGTCATGTTGACAAGTTCTCTGTGCTCTTCGATTCTCTCTGCTATCTTTGTTTGTCTCTCAAGAGATCTCTTTATTGCAGCCTCAAGAGCAGGCTTGGCCTGATCTGGCGCGCTTTCAAGCACGCGCTGCAAGACGAGCACATGTTTATGCGTCTCATCTGTAACCGTCTCTGCAAAATCTGTTACGTTCTGTCCGCTTGCCACAGCTTTTTCTTCATCAGAGTCCGCAGAACCTAGTTCGTTCTCGTACTCCTCCTGTAGCTTTGCCACGTACTGGCTTTTACCCTGCTTTGCTAACTCTCTTGCTTCCGCAAGCCTTTCCTTAGCAAGCTGGTAATGGAGTTTGGCTTTCTGAAGCGAATCGAATGCCAACAAGAGCTGTACATTCTCTACCGCCCTGTCCAATCCATATACAGGACTGTCAGGCGTGAATCCAGCTCCAACATCCAATTCCTCAGATGCTTCCTCTGCAGCTGCAACCGGCATTGCTATGACCAATAAAGCCATCACCAATGCAATTGCTGCATTTTTCATTTTTTATCACCGGAGCGATATTGGTAAACGCGGTATATAACGGAACGTTGGAAACCGTTGATTTCTCAGTTTTTTATGAGCTTGTTTGCAAGAAAGAAGCCATAAAACGGTTTCTTTCCGTTTCTTTAATCTGTTAGATATGGCTTGAGAAATATAGTCTAAAAGAAACATACTTTCTGCAATCAAAATCTTTTTATATGGCAAAAAGATATTCGTTTAAGCTGTTTGAGATTTTCCAAATGACAACAGTATGATTTTCCATTTTCTGGTCCATCGGCTCAAGAGTTACGGGGTGGATCGAAATCTTATATACAAGAGTTACGAATATTTAGCATGCCTGTTTCTGCTAAGGGATCAAGAAGAGAGAGGGAATTGATAGAGTTCTTGGTTAACAGGGGGTATATTTGCCATAGAGTGGCAGGATCTGGAAAGGGAGAGGATGCTGTCTGCGATCTAGTTGCGGTGAAAGGCGGTAAGATAGAATTCATAGAATGCAAAAGCAGAAAGAAGGTCTACTATACAAGGGATAATAAAGAACAGTTGGAAGGTTTGATTTCTATTTCAAAGAAGGCGGGGGCAGTTCCCATGCTGGCTGTCAAACTGAACTATAAGGACTGGGTGTTTTTCAATCTCAATCAGGGAATACCTAACAAGGTTTCTTGAAAGTTTAAATCAGAGTTAATAGCATATAGTTTATGAAATATTCTGTGCTTGTGGAGACATACGACAAGCTTGAGAAGAATCCAGGAAAGATTGCAAAAGCGGAAATAGTCTCCGAGCTTCTCAAGGAAACCGACTCCGAGCTTATTCCAAACGTTGTATTGCTCCTCAACGGGCTTGTATTCCCGATCTATCGCCCCCAGGAGACCGGGGTTGCGCAGCAGCTCGTCATAAAGACAATAGCAAAGAGCTATGGAGTATCTGAAAACGAGGTCGTGAAGAAGTTCAAGAGCTCTGGCGACCTTGGAAATGCAGCGGAAATCATTGCCAAATCAAGCAAGAATATAATGATCAGCAAGAAGGAGCTGACAGTGGAGAAGATTGTCCATAACCTGCAGGCCCTTGCAAGTCAGACGGGTTCTGGCTCGCAGGACAAGAAGATCTCCCTGATCAGCGAACTCCTTTCCCAGGCGTCACCCCCTGAGGCAAAGTACATTGTAAAGACTATCCTAGGTCAGCTTAGGGTTGGGATTGCCGAAGGAATCATAAGGGATGCAATCTCCAAGACCTTCTCAGTCAGTCCTGAGTCTGTCAATCATGCTTGGAATATACTCTCAGACTTCGGTGAGGTCGCTGCCATAGCAAAGGAGAAAGGAGACAAAGGTCTGAAGAGCGTGAAGCCTGAGCTGGGCAAGCCAATACAGGTTATGCTTGCAGAGAAGGCGGAATCGATAGAAGATGTTATTGAAGAATATGGAAAGGTGATAAGTGAGAAAAAATATGATGGCGCAAGATGCCAGATTCACAAGAAGGGGGACAGGTTCTGGCTCTATACCAGGAGGCTCGAGGAGATTACGAAGCAGTTTCCAGATCTCGTGGAGCTGTGCAAGAAGGGAATAAGGGCCAAGGACTGTATCATAGAGGGGGAGATCCTTGCAGTGGATCACAAGACAGGCAAGCCTCTTCCATTTCAGAGGCTCTCCCAGAGAATCCACAGGATTTACGACATTGAAAAGACTATCAAAGAGATACCTATACAGATGAATCTGTTCGATGTTATGTATGCCAACGGGAAAGTTCTGTTCGACCTGCCGCTGGAGGAGAGGCATAAGATTCTGGAGAGTATAGTAAAGCAGTCTGACAGCTTCAGGCTAGCAGAAGAGGTTGTGAGCGATGACTCCAAGGTTATGGAGAAGTTCTACAAGCGTGCTCTAGAGGAAGGGCAGGAGGGATTGATGATGAAGAACCCGAAGGCAGGCTATACTTTCGGAAGGCATGTTGGCGGATGGTACAAGATCAAGCCTACGATGGAAAACCTAGATTTAGTCATCATCGGTGCTACATGGGGGGAAGGCAAGAGGGTGAAATGGCTTACAAGCTATGTTCTTGGTGTAAGAGATTCTTCAGGAAGGTTTCTTGCCTGCGGCATGATGTCCACAGGCCTGACAGAAGAGGAATATGAGAAGATGACAAAGACTCTAAGACCTCTAATAACAAAGGAGAAGGGGAAGAACGTTGAGATAAAGCCGAAGGTTGTTATAGAAGTCGGTTATCAGGAGATCCAGAAATCCCCGACATATGAATCGGGTTATGCGTTGCGATTCCCCCGCTTCATTCGGGACAGGACAGCAGACAAATCCCCATCTGAAGCTGATGACATGAAAAGGCTTCTAAACCTGTACAAGAGCCAGGGAAGAGCAGGCTAGTAAAGGTTAAAAAGTCTAGTTTCCAACAGTTACTATGGACCAGGAGTTAGAGAACAGAATTTTTAAGATCGAGAGGGAGCTGAAACAGAGCAGCGAACTTATAGCAGAACTTTACAGGGAAAGCGGGAATCTTACCACAAGAAACGCCAAATTGATAAAGGACATGGAATTGGAAATAGACAGAAAACTGAAGAATATTTCTGAGTCTATTGGCAACATACCAAAGGCCGATAAGAAGCGGGAGGCAGAGAGCAAGAAGATAGCGGAACAGCTAATAATTATAGAATCCCTAAAAGCAGAGATGGAGAAAGTCAAGAGACAAACAACGCTCATGTACAGAGCCCTTGACGCATTGACAAAATACCAGAGCGATCATCCTCTGGATGAGCGAATAAAGAACGTTGCCAAGGAGGCAGAAAACCAGGTGTTTCTTCTGCGTTCCGAAATGGATGGGATGGCGAAGTCTATAGAAAAATCCATGCATGATATGAAATCCTTTGGCAAGGAAGCCCACTCAGCAATAGAAGAGCTTGACAACTACAAGAAAGATACAACCAAGAGCTTAGGCAAGGATTTCGATGGAATAGACAAGAGAATACAGAGCATTAACAGCGCCTTGAAGAATGAATATGATAAAATCAATTCGCAGACCTCCTCGTTCGCATCCATGCTAAATAATCATAACTCCTCCCTGGAGACTATCAGGAAAAGACTGGGGAGGATAGAGGAATCTGCTTTAAATGCAAAACCAGCTGACCTTTCGGAGATCAAAGGCGAAATAGCCGCATTGAGAACTAAGCTGGGCTCCCTGGAATCCAGCATCTCCTCCTCCCTAAAGAAAAGCGTATCAGAATTCGCAGAGCAGATAAAATCTGATGAGAAACAGCTATTCAAATGGGAAAGGGATATCCAGATATCGAAGAAGGAGATAGAGCAAACCAAGGACGGCATAGAGAAGCTGAGGTTTGAGATGTATGACAGGGAAAGAAAGCTGAAGGCGGATACGAAATCCTCTGCCAAGCCCGCTCTTCCCGCAGAGTTCAAAAAACTGACTGAGGAACTTCAAAGGAAGGAGAGGGAAATGGAAAACTCCTCAAAAAGACTAATAGGCGAGATGAAGAACTTCGCCAAAGAGAAGGAATTCAGGGACCTTAATGATATGGTCAGGATAAAGCTGGAGCGGATGGAAAAAAATCTGCGGGAGATAAGCGATAGCGCATCAAAGCAAAACGGCGTGTCAAAGGAGGAACTGGAAAGCCTCAGGAACGAGCTTGCGCTCAGGGTGGAAATCAAGATGAAGGAAGTCGAGCAGACCCTTTCGAGGGTGGAGAGTTCGCTGGAAGCATTTGCAACAAATGGCGACATGGCTCAGAAGAACATTGATCTTCTGAAGTCAGATATCATAGAACTGTTCCAGAACAAACACAACGAATCAAACAAGCTTATCGCTTCTCATATAGAGAGATTGCAGAATAGATTAAACGAACTGGAAAAGAAAAATAATTCTTGACGCAGTGGGATGCTTTACTGCATTGTACTAGGATAATCTAATTTTAGTAATTAGGAGGTGATCCAGCCGCACCTTCCGGTACGGCTACCTTCTCATAAGAGTGCAGCCAACACAAACACTTCCTCTCATTTCACCTCCGATCAGCCATTGCGGCTTCCGCCTTTCTTCTTTTCATCGAGGAATGGTATCAAACAAACTGCACCCCTGTTATGACTTAGCCCCACTCGCGGATCCTTGGCTCGACTTAGCTAAAACTAAGCCTCACCAAGAATCTACTCGCATGGCTTGACAGGCGGTGTGTGCAAAGAGCAGGGACGTATTCAGCGAACGATTATGACGTTCGCTTACTATGGATTCCGTCTTCATGTGGGCGAGTTACAGCCCACAATCTGAACTAGGCTTAGGTTTAGGCGATTAGCTTCGCCTTACGGCGTCGCATCGCATTGTCCTAAGCATTGTAGGCCGCGTGTAGCTCAAGGCACTAGGGCCATACGGACCTACCGTCGTCCACTCCTTCCTCCACTTTAGCAGTGGCGGTCCCATCAGAGTGCTCTCGCTAACTTTGGATTGCTCCATTGATAACGAGGTGGCAACTGATGGCGTGGGTCTCGCTCGTTAACCGACTTAACGGCACGCCTCAAGGTACGAGCTGACGATGGCCATGCAACACCACTCAGCGCGTCAGGTAAACCCGTTAGGCTGACCCTCATCCTGCTGTCGGCCTTGATAAGATGTCCGGCGTTGAATCCAATTGAACCGCAGCCTCCACCCATTGTGTGCTCCCCCGCCAATTCCATTAAGTTTCAGTCTTGCGACCGTACTCCCCAGGTGGCCCGCTTAACACCTACGCTCCGGCACTACATATTCGCGTAGAATATGTAACACCAAGCGGGCATCGTTTACAGCGTGGACTTTCCCATTTTAGGGAAGATCAGTCGGATAAAAGGATAATATCGGAAAAGTTTTTGTACATTTTTCTTGCCAGTTATGTCAATTTTATACTCACCTGTTTTGCAGGTGCTAAGGTATGTTACTATTCCATCTTTGCGCAAATTAGTCCACATGAACTCAGCTGCCGTTTTATTATAAATTCCTAGACCAACTCTTGGTTTTCCATACCAATCATATGGGCCAGAACCTTCGGCATCAAAGAGCCCTGCAATAAATTCTCTTTTCTGTTTCTTATTCATACGTGGAGGTTTAAACGTTTTTGATTTCTGCTTCCTTGTGGAAAGCAATCTTGTGAAATCTTCTTCAACACTTTTTCTCCATATGTACACAAAATTCATTTTGTGACCATCTTCGTATGTGCGTTTCTTTATTATTGCAGATCCATATAGACGTTTGGCAATCTTGGCAACTTTCCTCACAAAACTTCTTGATTTTGTTCCTATGGCAATTCCTCTGGTTTGAAACCATCCATCACCAGCAAACAAACCAAGTAAATAATATTTGCTCCTCATTCCAATCCTCTAAATCATGTTATTCATGACCTAAATACTGGGGTATCTAATCCCATATGAGCCTAAGCTCTTATCATCTTTACATCAAAGGATTAGTTTGCTCCCCACGCTTTCGAGCCTCACCGTCGAACCCGTTCTAGGCTATCGCCTTCGCTACCGGTGGTCCTCCACGGATTAAAGGACTGTTAGCGCGACGACCGAAGTCATCACAGCCTTTAACCCCATCGGGTGGAAGGTCCTAGTTTTCTTATTGGCTTAAATATTTTATAAAATCTGGCTATATCTTCTCTTCTTGAAATAACAAAATATGGAACTTGGCCCATATAACGTCTTATATCTGAGCTTTTGATTTGTTGGCTTTTAATAAAGACTTTGCATTGTCGCAAGAATCGTATGCTCTTGCTTTTGAATTTCAATTCCCAATAGACCCCCAGATTACCACTTGAAGTCCTCATTTTTCTGGGATAAATTGATCCGTCTCCATCAAAGTAACCTTCTATAAGATGTATCTTTTCGAAACTGGTTAGATTACTTGATAGCTCTATCTTAGCTGCTTTATTGCCCATTGGTATTTTGAATTTTTGCATAATCAAAGTAGCAAAACTTTTGTCTGTGAAATAAACCTCATTCACTCCATTGCGATATTTATCTGAGATTTTGTTTTTGGTGAATTTTGTTAATTTATTTTTTACCTTTTCTCTGAATTGCTTGTCTTTTATGTAAATCAGTATCCCGTAATCTCTTCTGATATGCCCATCTGCTATTATCAGACCGGCAATATACGCCAAATTCTTTACGTTCATCACTGATTTCTATCATTGAATTTATTTAAGCCTTACTCTAGGACACTTCCATTACCCGTGGAATACCATAGCCCTCTCCCGGTTCCAAGACCAACAGTATCCTCAGCACGCCTGACAGTTAGCTGCCAGATTTCACCAAGGACTTGTTAGCCCGGCTACGCTCCCTTTGTCCGTCAGAAAAAGAAGAAATCATACTATCTAACAAATCTTTTTTAAACATTCCTTTCTTAGGCCCTCTTACTACCCTGCATCCATCAATAAAACCTATCTCGTCTTTAAATTTTAGAAAATTATCAAATCCATATATTTTAATTTCATTTTTCGCCATTCTGCTCTCAATACCAATTTGCTCCAACATATGCATATAAAAATTCTTGAAACGCTCATTGGTTGAACCAAGTGTTATTCTTCTGGCGTAGCCTCCATTTTTATTTTTTGTAAATTTTACATACCCCTCTGCTGAAGCTACAACTTTCAAAAAGAGTTTTATAAGTTCTTTGTCTTCTAGAATAAAAGACGGTATTTCTGCTGCTTGTTTTTTAACTCTACCATCTTTTATAGGTATTTTGCAAATCTCCATCAGTTTGGTTGCCAATTGTTTGCATCCTTTTCTGACTTGGAAATTATTTTCATGTTGAGTTATTGTTGAAGACAAATCAAACTCATTAAGCGTTTTTTGAAAGTCTGAAAGAAGGTTTTGATCTTTGTTATAGAAAACCAAATAAAGTCCATCGTCGCCCTCTTTCTTTATGCTTCCGTCTGTGAGTATGTATGCTATGAGTTTTGTCCAAGATAGATTTTCATGCATACAGCTCACTTCATGATTTTTAGACAGTCTTTCTATTTATCTCTTTGCTGACTTTAGACCCAATAATCGTGATGACCATTCGGAGCGCAGGTATTACCGCGGCGGCTGGCACCTGTCTTACCCACTCCTTATTCGCCAAGCTGTTTAGACTTGGCAAAAGATTATGTAGAACATAATCACTCAGAGTTCCCCTCTCACGCGTTAGCGAATTGGAAAGGTTTCGCCCCTGCTGCGTCCCGTAGGACCTGCCTTCATGTCTCAGAAGGCATCTCGAGGCTCTCACTCTCATGACCCCTACCCGTCACAGGTTTGTGAGTACATTACACTCACAACAGCCTGATAGATCGCAGTCCAATTCTGAGGCGTCGTAACTTTTATCTCCGATGCATTCCAGCATTCAGAGATTATGGGGTATTAGCCTCACTTTCGCAAGATTATCCCCCACCTCAGAAGATGTTAACTACGTGTTACTGAGCAGTACGCCGAGTGCTTAACCACTCTGGACTCGCATGGGTTAGTCGAACTCTGATAACGGTCATCTCCGGCAGGATCAACCGGAATTGTTGGGATTGCACGTCCCTGTCCTAATACAATTTTTCAGCACATCCCACTACATCAACCAAAATAGCTACTTTCAGTCTCCTATTTTCCCATAATCTGGAAACGACCATTCACAGGCGGCGATGCCGTCTCAGGATCAGACGCTTGATCATGGCGTAAGAATAGCTTCTTACACTAGTTTATAAATCCCTCGAATGTTCTTAAAGCTTTCGCCGCTTGGTTTTGCTGACTCCCGAGTTCAGAATTCAGGCACTATTTCGTTTCAACAATGCAGCCAAGGCTTTCAAGTTTCTTTGTCGCCTTTGCCAAGTCTTTTTCTTTCACAAGAATGTGGTCTGTTGAATAGGCAGAAATGGCAAAGATAGGAATTTTCTCATCTGCGAGGGCTTGAGAGGCTTTTGCCATGAATCCAACCAACCCGAATGGCAGAACCATATCAAAGGTCAATATTTTCCAGCCTTTCTCAGTCTCAATCGCGTCTTTCTCATTGAATTTGGACTGTTCAATTATTACGGTTGTTTCATTCTTGTCAACAATGTTGGCAAAAGCGTCAGGATGGGTTTTCTTTGATTTCACAACAGCAAATGTTTCTTTCCAAACATACACTTTGCCATTTCTGAAGTAGTCTTCTGCATTCATATTAAACTTGAGATGTCTGGCATTAAATAATTAACGCTTTAAGCCGACCAACATGAAAGCTTTTTAATAGGAAATAATCAATCTCTGGAATGGAAATACATGACCTGATCGTTCAGGAGATTCGGTTTAGGGATTATGCAAAGGATTTTATCAGAAAATACGAGTTCCGCTACGGCCATCTTTCCGTTCTGCTATTTTTTGCCTTCCTGGCGTACGCGCTTATACCCCCGCCGTATCTGGATCTTCTCCAAAGCTGGATAAGGGACCTTGGCTCATGGGGTTATCTGGGGATATTCATAGCAGGTTCATTCTTCGCCTATGGATTGACAACCCCTATCGCAATTGTCACTCTCTTTGTGTTCGGAGAGTTCTATCATCCTTTGATAATCGCTGCCATAGGCGCAGTTGGGGCAGTAACTAGCGATATGACAATATATTTTCTTTTCAAGAAGGAGCTTTCATCAAAGGCAATAAAGATCGAAAAGATCTTGAGCAGGAAAATCCACTCAAGGCTTGTAAAAAGAATTGGCCGGGCCCTTGCGCCTCTTGTTGTGATTTTTATCCTTGCATCGCCGCTGCCAGACGAGCTCGCCGCTGCGATAATGGGGTCTATGCGATTCGATGCGAAGAAATTTGCGATGATCTCCTATTTAGCCAACTTCATAGGCATACTAATTATAGCGACATTCGGAAGCTCTGTACTGTAAAATAATGGGGCCGCTACTGGGAGTTGAACCCAGTCCTTAGGCTGGCTGTTTCCTTTATAAGGAATCCACAGGCCCGCATGCTGCCATTACACCATAGCGGCCATGATATATCTAGGCTTATGTCTCCTTTTATGCTTTACATTTCCATAACGGCGCTTTAGCTTTCCATGCTATTTTTAAGCGGCCTCTAAGAACTATTAGCATGAAAAACAAGACCGGTCATTACAAACTGAAACGCACCCTGGGCCTGTGGGAGCTCTGTTTTTATGGAATAGGCATAATTCTGGGCGCCGGCATATACGCGCTGATAGGCGTCGGCGCGGGGATAGCTGGAAACGCAATATGGATTTCATTTGTTATTGGCGCGATATTGGCAGCGTTCACAGGACTGAGCTATGCAGAGCTGTCATCAATGTATCCGAAAGAAGCTGCAGAATACAACTACACCAAGAAGGCCTTCGGCAGGCAGAGCCTGTCCTTCATAATAGGCTGGCTGATGGCTGTGGCCAGCGTGATAGCTGCTGTCACTGTCGCCTTCGGCTTCGCCGGATACTTCACATACTTGGTTGGGGGATCCATACCTCTGGTGGCCGCTGTCTTCATTCTGCTGCTCTCCCTTCTGAACTACTGGGGCATGAAGGAGTCTGCCCGGTTCAACATAATTTCCACGATAATAGAGATGGGCGGCCTCATAATAGTAATACTTGTAGGATCTCTTTTCTTCCTTTCATCAGGGATTGCAATTGACCCGTTCGAAACCCCAGGAAACTTGGGTCTGTCCGCTATACTCGCTGGAACAGCCATAATATTTTTTGCATTCCTCGGGTTTGAGGATATAGTGAATGTTTCTGAGGAGGCAAAGAACGCGAGAAAGAACGTGCCAAAGGCCTTGATAATAGCCATAATAGTTTCAACGATCCTGTACATACTTACATCATTCTCTGCAGTGAACATCCTGGGATGGGAAAAGCTCGCAGCCAGCAAAGCTCCACTTTCTGAGGCTGTAGGTTCTGTTATACCCAACTCGGGATTCATCTTCTCCCTTATAGCGCTTTTCGCCACAGCAAATACTGCCCTTATTTTGCTGATAGTTGGCTCAAGGATACTCTACGGTATGGCATGCGACAATGCGCTTCCAAGAAAATTTTGCATCATAAGCAGTAGAGGTACGCCCCTTTACTCGATAGCTCTTGTGGCTATAGCAGGCATAGTTCTGAGCTTCATAGGCGACATCAAGACTGTGGCAGCAATAACAGACATAACATTATTTATCATATACTTCGCTGTCAACGCTTCGCTGATAGCGCTCAGATACACGATGCCAGGCTTTAAGCGCGGCTTCACGGTTCCGGTGAGCATAGGCAGGTTCCCTGTCATACCATTTCTAGGTCTCCTCTCCTCGCTCTTTATGCTCTTCTATTTTGAGACAAGCATAGTCATAATGGAAATAGCGCTGATAGCTGCAGGCTACATAGCATATAAAATAGCATCTTCAATATCAAGAGGGAGTAAGCCATGAACAAAAACCTGCTTATCTTTATAGCCGTTGTTGCCCTTGTTGTTATTGTCATTGCTGCACTTTTCCTGTCCAAGCCCTCCTACACTCCCCTGCAGGAGAGAGGCAATGTTAAAGGGACTGGAACCGTTGAGATCATAGAATTCAGCGACTTCCAGTGCCCTGCATGCGGGGCGGCATACGAAGAGGTCAAAAAACTGATGGAGCAGAAAGGCGACAAAATCAGATTCACCTACAAGCACTTTCCGTTGACAAGCCACCCTTATGCATACAAGGCTGCGGAGGCTTCCGAATGCGCTGCAGACCAGGGGAAGTTCTGGGAGTACCATGACAAGCTCTTCGATAACCAAAGAAGCATTACGAAGGAGAACCTGATAAAATTCGCTGAAAGCCTGGGGCTTGACTCTGACAGCTTCAAAAAATGTTTGGAGAGCGGTGCCATGTCAAGCAGAGTTGAGGCTGACATGTCTGAGGGCTTTGGCAAGATAGTAGGCGCAACGCCGACATTCTTCATAAATGGCAAGAAGTTCGAAGGCGCCCTAACAGCTGAGAAGATGGCGCAGGAGGCGGGTGTATGAAAAGATTATACCTGATTGTAATCATAATCGCGCTTGCCAGCTCGTTCATTGGGTCCGCAATAACCGGCCTGTTTCTTGCAAAGACAGAAAATGACCTGATAAAGGATTTTTATTATACTGAAGAAGCTGTTCATGTAAGTCCCCATAGCCTGAGGGGAAAGATGGACAAAGGTGTAACAGATTTTGTGCTTGTAGACCTGAGAAGCAGGGAGGAGTATGAAAAGGAGCATGTAATCGGCGCTGTGAACATACCAGCGTATTCAGACAAATACACTTCCGCATACGGGGAGGTGAACAGGATAGTCTCAGCTTTCGAAGCCTTGCCAAAGGACAAGGATATAATAACTTACTGCTACAGCATGCCATGCATGACAAGCAGGAAGATAGGAAAGATGCTTGCGGACCATGGGATATATGCCAAGTACCTGAACATTGGCTGGAATGAATGGAGATACCATTGGACACTATGGAACCATGAGTTTGAATGGAACACGACAAACGTGACAGATTACATAGCTGCAGGGCCGGAGCCGGGCGTTCCAAAGATCAAAGACTCGACATCACCCTGCAGATTGGGCGAATTTGGATGTTGATTAATGCTGTGTATGATATTCGAACCAGCATTAGAGCCCGCTATTAATTTATTATGCTAACCAAAGGTTAGAAGTTTGTCTGAATCTTCCACTAGTTTCAATAGCTCTGCCATGGTAGAAATTAGACAAACTTTGCTTCCTTTCTTCTGCCTGGATTTTAAGCAAGTTCCACAAGCCAATATCTGTCCTTTATTTTCAATGAAAGAATCGAGTTGCTTTTTTACATCGTATTTCTCATTCTTTGCCTCTTCCAATTCCACGCCTTTGTTTATTAGGAAGACTTTTACTTCGTGATTTGCGATTAGCGCTGTAACTCCAAACCTGAAAGCATTCCAGACAATCTCTGGTTCGTTTGTACTTATTACAATACCAATTTTCATTTTTTCACCATTATTTTACAAACCTGTTTAACATATGGTGCGGGGGGCAGGATTTGAACCTGCGAACCCCTAAGGGACAAGGTCTCTCACAAGCCAGATTCATTCTGAGCTTCGCCTAAGCTTCGCATTAAATATCTTGCGCCGTTGACCTGGCTAGGCAACCCCCGCATAAGAACTAATGCACCAGCAGAGTATAAAAAATTACTTTATGCCCTTCAGCTGCTCCTGCAATCTCTTTATCTCTCTCTGGGCTTCTTCAATGTGCTGCTCAACAGGCTGCAGTTTTCTTTCTTTTATGAAAACCTCGGAGCCCGGAGGCCTGACAAACTCCTTGTCAAGTTCGCTCAGGAAATGTGATAAGCTTTCTAAGTGCTGGTCTACAACAGAATCTGTTTCCAATTTCAACTGGTCTATCTCCCTTCTTATTTCTATCAGCTGTATTGTGTTGGAAAGGACGCCCTTCAAGGTGTTCATGTCCTCAATGATCTCCTTATAGCGGTCAACCTTAACGAAGAGCGGAGCAAACCTTGGCCTTGACTCAGATCCAAAGTTCATCCTGTCTTCTATCTCAACCACCTCATGCGGCATTGGCGCTGGGGGCATCGGCATCTGTTCCATCTGCATCATCTTCCTTGAGCAGACAGGACACTGCTCCGGTATAAGATTATGTTCGCACAAGATAGGCCTTGCCACCTCATTGGCAATATCCTTCATCTCATCCTGTTTCTTCTTTAAAGGCCACATAAAAACACTCTATAAATAATCATATGATTGATATTTAATGTTATCCTAAGCCCTGCAGATTTATATGATTTCCCCCGAACAGCTCTCAAAAATAATAGAAAGTCTCGATAAAACAATTTCTAATGAGGATTCAGAAGAGTTGGAAACACATTTAGAAACAGCATGCAAAGGCGAAGCATTACAAAAGTAATGGTGCGCCGACAGGGATTTGAACCCTGATAGCCAGCTTGGAAGACTGGTGTACTGCCGTTATACTATCGGCGCCTATGTTATATTTTCATTTTCTATTTTTAAATTGGCGCTCCCAGCGCGATTTGAACGCGCGTTGCAGACTTGAGAGGCCTGCGTCCTTGACCGGGCTAGACGATGGGAGCACAAGAAGTCATTGTCTTATAGAGAATAAAAGCCTTTCTAATAAAGGAAAAGTAGGTCTAACAAAATGAAGCGGAATAAGCTAAATTCTTAACACTTGCATTTCGCAGGAGCTTTGTTGCAACCTTTGCACATCTTCCCTTTCATCTGACCCTTGCAGGCCTTGCATTTCATGAGAGAGATTAGCTTAGCTGAGATATAAAACTGCTTTAAGACCAAGCAGTAGAAAATCAGCCTTCTTTGAAGCCGTTAAAGAACTCCCGTTTGCCTGTTCCAACAACTTTGTAAATGGAATCCTCAACCAGAACCGCTTGTGTGTCGTAAAGCGCCACGATTGGATATGCTGTATTCCTTGCAGCTCTTTCTATGGTTGGACGATATTTCTCCTCGAAATGGGCGCTTATCAAGAACGGGATCAAGTTAAGCCCTGTCAGATCTTTAAGACCTATCATGTTCCTGTCTTGACGTTTCCATGTCGCAGCTTCAATCGTAGGGCAGACTATATAGCTCCCAGCGCTTACACCAACATAAAACTTGCCTTCTTTGAGAAGCTCCGGCAGCAGTTCGCAGAACCCGCTTTTTCTTGCCCAGTGCAGGAGATAGAAAGTGTTCCCGCCGTTCACAAAAATGATCTCCTTGTCTGATAGTGCCTGGCGCGTGTCGCGCGGCGTCTTGCCTTTCAGATCCATTTCTTCTATGTTTTTTATCCCGCACCCCTCCAGCTGCTTCTTGTAGATGTCCATCCATTTTGGATAATACGTCCCCTCGCCGCGAGCCGCTGTCGTTATAAATGATACCCTTTTCCTCTCGGGAGCTTCACCAAGGCAGCTTAGGAAAACGTCTTCCAGTTCAGGCTGGATTCCTTGCGAGGTGAGTAGCAGTCTTCGATGCATAAGCAAACCTTTCTATAATGGTGGACTGGACGGGATTTGAACCCGCAGCCTCTTGCTTGCAAAGCAAGCGATCTTCCGTTGATCTACCAGCCCATAGTCTAAATTTATCTGACTTGACTTTAAATAAGTTCTAATAAAGGAAAGGAGGGACATAGTCAAAAATTATATATAATATAGGCTACTTTTTGCCCAAAACTATCTCTATCGAGGAGACATTAAGCTTCTCCCCGCTGTCTCCTGCAATCTCCTCTGTATCGATCTTTACGTTCCTGACCTCCGTATCTGCCATGAACTTGTTCCTGACTATCTCGGCAATGTCGACAGCATGCGATATTGAACGCCCCCTGGCCTTTAGAATGACCTCTTTCCTCCCTTCGTTGAACTGCGTTACGCATGCAAGAACATAACTCATCGCCGGTTTCTTCCCCACATAAACTATGTTACTATCCGGATTCCTCTTCTCTGCCATACTAAAACCCCTTTAAGTCACTGTATTAAGATGAGCATCCGCAGACTCTTACGTTGCAAGCTTCTCTGAAATCATTAAGCTTTGTTGTGTCATAGGTAGCAGCATAGTAGTTTATGCAAAGCGTTCCAAGGTTGTCCTGCCCCTTGCTCGTTGCAGTTGGCTTACCAGGTCCGGGATTGGACGTACCATCCTTGTTTGCATCAAACTTAGGTATTTGAACGCTGAACACCGCATTAGCATCAGAGCATGTTCCCGCTCTCAGCAAGTCCTGGCATGCATTCGTTGTTATAGACTGCAAGGTAATTCCAGAAGCAGGGCCGCCGAATCCTACTAAGTATAAGGCCACGACCCCCAGAAGAACTATGACTGCTATTGCAATCACTACTAGCATATTTACTGGTAATTCGAGTCCTTTTGCCACTGTATCGCCTACCTTTTATTACTGAAGCTAAATATAAAGCTTTTCCTAACAACCGCAGAGAGTTCTGCAATCCTGCTGCGTCTTCTTGTTGTAGTATTGGTCGCATAGCCTTGTGAGGGTATCGTCGCCTGTCTTAGGCTTGCCGTCAGGTCCCAGGCTTATATCCAGATTATTTATCTCATCTGTATTTGTATCGCACCCAATCTCTACGAGCTTCTTGCAGGCAGTGTTCTTTACAATATCAAGCTGGAAGGAGCTCTTGCCCCCGCTGAAAGTCCCTGTGAAAAGGAAGACAACGCCAACGAGGACGACAACAGCTATAGTGAGAACAACAAGAGCGTTAACCGGTAGTTCCAAGCCTTTCAATAAAACACCTAAGGTGTAGTTGCTATCTCCGCATATAAATAAGTATAGGGAATTGTCTTTCCCCCCTTCTCTATTTTCTGCTCCCCTGTGACTATCGGAACCAGGCACCATTCGCCTTTTCCGTCGCAGCTCTTGTCTGTTATTTTGACAGACAGACTGCTGCTGGGCTTTGAAAGCTCCCACTCAACATTCGGATAGTACTCCTTCAGGACATCCTTCATCTTATTAAGCACAGCAATTTCATCGCCCCCGCCGCTCGTTCCGTCCTGGCTGTCCAGGCCGCACCTGAATGCAGCAGAGATCCAGTTCTTTATCGGTATGGAGCACGCGCCTCCTATTCCCTTGCATACCCCGTCCTCCTCCGCAGTTAAAGTGCAGCCAAACTGCGGGGCTCCGTCCTTCTTCCTGACATCAAACTGCTGCCCCTTTAAGATAGAGCCGCTGATTCTGGCCTGATCTGCCCTGTAGTTTTCCTTCTCAAAGAGGTTCCTGGAGATGAACGCCAGCTTGAAAAAGCTGGAGTCTATTGTAACAAGAATCTCATTCTTTATCCTGGCCTTGGAAGTGAAATCATCGCTGTTGGCGGTTATTCCCTTGGTTCCTGCCAGAACAAAGCAGTTGCTCTCTATAAGGCCGTTCTGGCCGCACTTCTCTGTTATGAACAGGTTGTCCCTCTCGAATGAGATGCTCCTCTTGCCTGCAAAAGAATCCCTGTAATAAATATCTATGCCTCTTCTCAGGCCGTTCTCCAAGTCAGAGGATGTAGGAGTGCTATATGTCCAGTCACTGTAGGCATTCAACTCGTCAAAGGCCGCTCTTTTGGCTATCAGCTGCAGGGAGCTGTCAAAGCTCTTCTTTACATTCCCAGTGAAGGTCATCAGTGTTATGCTGTCCCTTGTCTCATCCACTATAGCTTTTGTGAAATTATCGGTCAGACCTTCCCAGTATAGCACAAAAACTGCTATAATCAGTATAGACAGTATTCCGATCCAGCCCACGGCTATGCCCTTCATGTTCCAACCACCAGCTCCAAAGTCTTTGCCCCCTCTGGCGTATAGAGCGGAACAGATGCCTTTTGCACAACAGAGCCAAGCGTTCCTCTGCTATATAGAATTATCTCCGGGCTCGCTATCCTGACAAGATAGGGTCCGGAAATGTACTTGCTCATTATCCTCTCTGTGGTGTATCCTGCGTCTATGTCTTTCCCGTGCAGATTGACGTTCCTGTTATTCTGTATGGCTGCAGCAGTAAGTATCTCCTTCATCTGGAAATCTGATAAGGGGTCTGTTGTTTCAAGCAGGACAGACAACGTGGAATCGTATTTTGACGGGAAATAAAGCAGATAGAGATTGACATCTATCTGACCGATTTGATTGAAGTAGGCTGTGGTTATCAAAAGGAAGGTCAACATTATTATAGACAGCGCTAGCATTACAAAGAGCGCGAAAAGCTGAGCCAAGAATTTTGCCATTAGACGCTCACCTTGATCAGTCCAGGAAGAACATCGCCGGATTCCATTATTACCGATACGGGGAAGTCTACTGTAGCCTTTCCTACAGCAGTTCCGAACTTCCATTCCTTTATCTTCCAATCGTTCTGGATATTGTACACGTCTATCTCCACTGAATAGGGATCTGGATAGTCAAAACAGGTTATCGTCTCCCCTAGCTGTTTGATCCTGGATTCTACCAAAAGCCCTTTTATTGGCCCCTCGCCCCCTCCCTCTGCGATGCAGCTTGCCCCCATCAGCGCATTCGCTATTTCCACCGCTGATGCAAAGTTCCTGTCGTTGTGAACAGAAATGTTATAACCAACGAATATCAGGAATGCTCCCAGAAGGAATATGGTGGTGAGTATGAGCTGTATGATTGTCAGGAAATCTTCAGAAAGTTCAAATACGCTCATCAGACACCGACCTCTATCTTGCAGGCAGGAGCAAGCGTTTTCTTCAATGTGATCCTGCCTGTCTTTCCCTTTGCGAGCTCAATCTCAACATCGTCCATCTTGCAGTCCCCGATAAGCAGCGCCTCTGGTTTCAGGTCAGCATAGTCCATCTTCAAGTAGGCCTGCGTCGAGGGTTTAACCTTGATCCATTTGAAGCCATTCTCCTCATAGACTGATATCTTGTGCGGCACGCCGTTCGTCTTGAGATAAGTCTCATACTCTCCTTGGGAATTTGCAGCGCTGTCAACGCTTGATACAATGAAGCTCTGTATGACTATTGGTTCCACAAGTGTTTGAAGCGTTACAGTGTTGGATACAACCCCTTGTGGGGAGAGGACAACATAGAGCAGCAGGAATGCAACTACTAACTCCCCTATCAGCTTCAGATAAACCGCTGGAAGCACTCCCTTCATGTCGAACAACCGCAAGTTTTCCTGCAGGCATCTTTGTCATCTGCCCCTGCACCGAATTCCTTCTCGCAGAACTTCTGCAGCGTGTCATCGCCTGTCCCAGGCTTCCCATCCCCGCCCAGGTCATTTGCCCAGAAAACCTTTATGTCGGAAGGATCCGTGGAGCAGCCTCTCTTCGATAATTCCATGCAAGAGCTCTCTAGGACAGCTTCCTTCAAGTTGCATGTAGGCGCAGCTTCCTTTGCCTTGTCGTAATTCAAGTCCTTCCAAGGTTGTCCAGGCCATGCCAAAGTTGTTTCCCCCGCAACCTGTATGAGCGAGCATGGATCAGCCACATTAAAAACAGTCTTTACTGCGGTCCAGGCCGCACCACCTGGTATAGCGCTTTGTATTACAGTGCAAGCATCGCTGCCAGTCCAAACAGCAAGATAGCTGTTTACCAAAGACTCGTCAGCAAAGCAGTAGTTGGAAGCTGTTGTCTCGCCTTTGTCATTCTTTATGTCGCACTTCTGGAACGAAACAAAAGTCGTGTTAACGCCCTGATAGTCCGTCTTCCATACCTTAGCTATTGCAAAACAGGGGGACACGACATGGAACCTCGGATGCTCTGGAGGATGAAATAGCAACCCTTGTATAGGCGTGTATGCCAGAATCTGATTCACAGGCCTCCAGTTCCTTATAAAGTACTGGGAGGTCGCATCGCTCAAAACAAATGGGCTTTCCAGCTGTGCATTATGATCATACAGGCACAATGAATTGGCTGTGCACTGCTCTGTCAAAAGCGACCCTGCAATTCCCTTTGCATACCATCCTGTTGGAACAGATACAGACGATCCCTGAAGATATATCATCTTCTTCCCCTGAAGCCTTCCGTAGTTTGCAAAGGCTGAGATTGGAGCCATGTCCGCATTCTGCTCAAGATATCCTATCAACAAGAACAGTTCTTCCTGGTCCATGTTCTTTGCGCTTACGTAATTGTCCAAGTAATTTGCATTTACCCTGTAGGCAAACTCTCTCTCTGTTATGCCTGAAGAATGCAGATCTTTAACCTTCTGTATAATATCTTCTAATTCTTTCCTCTGGTAGCCGTATTCTATCCACTCCGCACTTCCCTCCTTGGGTATTATGCCGTCATCTGTCATCTTTTTGAATATAGTAGAAACGTCATCCGTAGGACTATCCCTTATTATCTTCATGGATGCATCATAGACAATCTTCTTTGATCCCTTCGGCACAATAACGAGTCCTGATGTCCTTTTCATCACATCGTTTATGTATTTTGAGTAGATCTGCCTGCTTACATAGCTGTCTGAAGGAAGGCCGAGGGACGTTAAAATCTTCTGTTTTAGTCTTGTGAATGGGTGCGTCTTCTCGAGGCTCTTGAGAATCTCCGGATCCTTTCTTATGTGACTACCAAGAGCATCCGCTAATCCATCCACCTCTGCCGGGCTGTTCACGGTTTTGTCGATATCATAACCTACTTTCTTCAGAGCTGTTATCCTTGTCTTGAAATTCTTTATAGAAAGCTTGAAGCTCTCCCACATTCCAGTCTTGGTCATGTCATAGTCATTGACAAGCTTAGAGAGCTCCCAGTCTGTTGAGTATATTTTTCTTAAGAGATCCTTTTCATTTGGCGTAGCCAGGTCATCGATGTAGGTTCTGAAATCTTCCGCAGGTATTGTCTCGAATTTCTTAAAGCCTGTTGGCACCTCTCCATTTAGATTTATAAGCCTGAACTTATCAGCCACGCTCTCCCCAGCGTCTTTCCACTTTACAACAATAATCTTCTCCACCTCTTGCCCGTCTTCGAAAACCGTTACCTTTACAGGGGTTTTGACCCTGCTCAGAGGCAGTTTGCCATCTTGAGTAATCTTGTCTATTTTATACCTCTGTATTGATGCTCCTGTAAACCTGACTTTGGTCTCGCTATGTATTACTCCACTCTCCCTCAGGATATTCACAGCTGACACGGCACGCGGTTCATTTATAACATCTCCGAATATCTCAGCTGATAGGTATCTCTGTGTGGCCTTTGGATACCTATTAAGGTATTTTGTCAGTTCCTCCGTATTTTTGAATTTTATATCAAGCTCCTTCCATGCCTTCCTCAAAGCCCTGGCAGCCTCCAAGCTCTTCTTTACAGTACTAACTGATGCCTTTACGGTCTTGGCAAGGAGCTTCGTTCCTTTGTAAGTATATGTTGCTCCTTTCAGAGCTCCCAGAAAAACCAATCCTGCTGCCGCTCCCCCGCTCCATGGATAAGCCTCGTCCCACATTCCCGCTGTCTCTACCGGTCCGTCTGACTGCAAGAAACCTTTCGGAAACGTTTCATAATAAAGCTGGTATTCTGGAAAACCGCCCAGAAAGCCTATCACAAAGGAGAGTTCACCGTTCTGCTGGCAGAGAAACACGGGAACAGTCTTGAACTTCATCCTGTCTACAGGAATTCCGTCCCCCTCATACATCGGGAAGGAGCCTGCGTTCACCTCGTTGAATGTTGAAGCGAAGGCTGCGACTGTTGCGTTCGCCTGAGCGCTGCAGACAGGCGCTCCGAAAATTGAGTAGAGAATCAGGACTACCAGAGAGAATAGAATAACAGCGGCAACGATCCTTATGGGTTCTGAAAATGCCATAGAGAAGATAGCTTATTCTGATACATAAAGATTAGATTCCCAATGCAATCCTGACTTCTTCGGAAGGTTCCCACTTGGCCTCGAGATCAATGTCTATTTCCACCTCCCCCACATCCTTTACCTTCTTTATCTCCTGAATCATCGACTCCTTAAGCTGGGAAAGATATGGACAAAAGGGCGTTGTGGGTATCATCCTGATATGAACATTGTTTCCTTTGATCTCTATATCCCTCTCTCTGACAAGTCCCAGGGTCCAGACATCCATCCTTATTTCCGGATCCATGCACTTCTTTAAGGCTCCTATAATGCTCTCCTTACTTACCAAAGAAATCACTGAAAAGTGTCCAATACCTTCTTGAACTCGGAATAGGGATATGCACCAGGCAGCTTCACTGGATTAATAACTTTGCCATCCTTGACCTTGCCTATAAAGAAGGTTGGAGTGCCTGTCACGCCTGCCTTCACACCGTCCTGAAGGTCCTTCTCTATTTCTGTAATATACTTGTCAGAGCTCAGGCAGCTGTTGAATGCCCCCATATCAAGACCTATTTCGGAGGTCCATTTCTTCACATCATCCTCAGAAAAAGCTATCGTAAACTGTTGGGTAGCATCGCTTATCTTCTGCTGCTCGGAGAAGATCTTGTCATGCATCTCTATGAACTTGCCCTGCTCATTCGCGCACTGTGCAGCAACAGCAGCTACAACAGCCGAAGGATGCGCGTTCTGTATAGGGAAGTCCCTGTATACCAGCTTGACCTTGCCTGAAGCTATCTCGTTCTTGAGAAGACTTGGAATAGTCTCCTTCCAAGCCAGTCTGCAGTATCCGCATTGGAAATCGCTGAACTCGACAATCGCTATTGAAGCATCCTTGCTTCCAATAGCCGGGTCATCGTCAAGAGAAACCCCTGTCTGTTCGGTTGCTGAGGTCTCTTGTGTGTTCTGGCTGCCAGGGTTAAGGAACAGATAGGTGGCTCCGATGCCTATCGCAAAAGCGATAGCGGCTATCAGAACAATCTTAAGTGTGGATTTTTTTATTGTAACAGTTTCACTCATACCCAACAATCTGCTTCGGATTATATATAAAGATAGTGAGCCCGGAGGGATTTGAACCCTCATCAGCTGGTCCGAAGCCAACTGCACTATCCTGGTTATGCTACGGGCCCATAAAATAGATTATCTCTGACCCTTTAAACATTCATCTTAAATAGTTTTACATCCATGATTTTGTATGACTAAAAGAGAGCCTGAATGGGAACATACAAGAACAGAGATATTTGTAAATACAAATCGTGGGTATGAAACGGTAGTTAGATGAAATTGCCAGCAGAAGAGGAAGAAGAATCAGTAAGCATATCATTTCAGAATCCCTAACTCTATAATTTAATTATTTCCCAACAAAAATCTTCTCAAAAACCTGATAAATTATATTCTGCAATATATGGATTAGACAATAGTAAACGCTTTAAATACAACTAATCAAGAATATCTTACTACAACCTTGTGTAACGTTAACATCGGCAAATGTCAACGTGAACATTCACACAAAACGGCAATCTTGTGTGAGACACAAAACAACTGAGTTTCTTCCGGTCACTCAAAAGTCTATTTCTCTAAGGATATGTTCACATAAGAGGGTATAAAAGCATTTCGCTTTCGCGAAATATACGTCGATGTGCGCAATGCACACCGCTTCACATTCGTACTTTTAAAATGTGTGCCCGGCACACGCTGTTATAACAAACAAAAATCTGAAAATAGGTGAATTTTTATGGATACTGCAGTAAGATCTGCATTCGAAAAGGCCTTTGGTGGACAGCCGGCATCAGCCTATGCTGCGCCAGGGGTACAGGGAAGAATCAATGAAACTCAGTCTGTTGACTGGGAAGCAAAGGTGCAAGAAGAATTTGACATACAAATGCACAAAGCAAAAATAATGGTAGTCGGTTGCGGTGGCGGCGGTTGCAACACTGTAACAAGACTAACAGAAATGGGAGCAGCTGGCTCCGAGATAATAGCCTTCAACACAGACGCAAAGCACTTGTCAATAACAAAGGCCCACAAGAAGCTTTTGATCGGCAAAGACACAACAAAGGGACTCGGCGCTGGCGGATATCCGCAAGTCGGACAGAAGTCCGCTGAAGAGCAGAGGACTCAGATCAAGCAACTTCTCGAGGGGGTAGACCTTGTCTTTATCACTGCCGGACTGGGCGGTGGCACAGGAACAGGATCTGCACCTGTGGTTGCTGAAATCGCAAAGAGCCTGGGCGCAATCGTAGTCGGGGCCGTTACAATGCCTTTCAGGATGGAAGGAACAAGAATCCAGAAGGCAGAGGACGGTCTCGGGAAACTAAGAGATGTAACAGACACCGTAGTCGTTATCGAGAACCAGAAGCTGCTGGAGTACGCAGGAAATATGCCTCTCGCGCAAGCATTCGCGCTGGCGGACGAATTGATCTCGATGATGATCAAGGGTATTGTCGAGACAATCACAGTGCCATCTCTGGTCAACCTGGACTTCGCTGACGTAAGGACAATAATGAAATGCGGCGGGGTATCGGCTATCTGTGTAGGTGAGTCTGACTCACAGGCTAGAATAAAGGACGCTGTGCTAAAGGCACTGAACCACCCACTGCTTGAGGTAGATTACTCAGGAGCGGCTGGAGCGCTGGTGCATGTGGTCTGCGGTCCTGACTGTACGCTGGCTGAGATAAACGAAGCTGGTGAACTAATCTCCAAGAGACTCAGCGCAGATTCGCAGGTGATATGGGGAGCAAGAATAATGCAAGAATTTACCGGTAAGGTGCAAGTTATTGCAATAATAACCTGTGTAAAGTCGCCATACTTGCTCGGCCCAGTCGAGAGACAAGCGGCTGCAAGATCTGCAGAGAGCGAACTTGGTATACCAGTCTTGCTAAGGTAAGAAAGATGGAAGTAAAAAAGAGGGGGCCTGAAGGCGAAGAAGAGGCCCTCTTCTTCCTTATTTTACCGAACAAGAACAACTAGTGGTAACTATGGAAGAGCATTTCGTAATAGAGGATGTTGAGTATGTCATCGTCGACGAGGACTAGAATAGAACTCATAGCAAGCCCGATGGCTCTGGGTCCCTTCTATGAAGAGGCTGAAAGCCTGAAAGGCGACGAAGATATGAACAGTTGGCATACTCCCTCAGAGGCTCTTCTAATGGGAATCTCTACAGAAGGCGTAACTCTCTACGAGAGAAGAAAACGCTAACCCAGTTTTATTTTTTAAACTCTTTTTGTTTTTGCCTTCATTACAGTCTTGTGGAACTCAGACTGCCCAATCTCCTCATAATTCATCACTTCATCAACAGAGTGCCTGAATGGAGCCTTAGGCTTCTCAACAGGCCAGCCGACTGTTATTATCGCGCAGGGCCTATGATACTGGTCGCAATGGACCGCGGCGGACACTCTGGCTTCGGCAAACTCCCCTATCCATGCAGTCCCAAGGCCGAATGCCCTTGCTGCAAGCCTTAGGTTTTGTATGGCGCATGCAACATCCTGTATGCCATATAGCCTCTCCCCCCTTTCAGCAT
>Ga0209542_10004173_pt1 | contig 29973 bp, 33 predicted proteins | sample RifCSPhighO2_01_FD_184028 | JGI IMG/M metagenome (GOLD analysis project Ga0209542, IMG submission 184028) | Soil microbial communities from Rifle, Colorado - Rifle CSP2_plank highO2_0.1 (SPAdes) (version 2) | ecosystem: Environmental > Terrestrial > Deep subsurface > Rock core/Sediment ... | reverse complement strand
GCCTCGCCTGTTTCATCGTTTGCTTGGACGTACTGCTGAACACTCTGTTCTGCCGCCACCAGCCGAAGACGGCGAAACACCGTTTGGTTGGAGCTAAGCTCAACTATTTTAACGGGTTTCGGTTATCTCGTAAGTCTTTAGCTGTTCGATGATTGGAGCGACTGATTCATCAGTGATATCGGACGGCTTGATTCTACTATTAGCAAAAACTTGCTCCTCAATCTTGTAGCAAGCGCTGCTTAGCTCTTCCCACATGCCGGGCAGAATCCACTTATCAGAACGATCTTTGTACCTTTGCTGACCCTCTGTTAGCCGTTCCAGTATGCTGACCACTCCGTGAGGGCTGACTCTGGTGTCGGCGTAGTCGCAGAGCTTAGCTTCTAAGTCATTACTTTTAGAGTTTTGGACAGCTTTATTAAAGCCGATAGCGCCAATACATTTCAGAACATCTTGGCTGGCACCAAGCTCTTTAGCGATTTCGATTGATGCTTGGTGCTCATTATCACCGTATTTCTTCTTAAACTCAGTCTGGACAGTTTTCCAATAATCCTTACCCTCAGGCTCCAGCCATTTAGGGTTTTTGTCTAAATCAAATTTAATTATGTTGCCCATATCATGGAGTAAACAGGCCTCAATAATAGTTTTGGCATCAACTGGAACGGTTAAGTCGTCGCATATCTGCTTGGCGACAGCTGCTACCCGCAAGTGATGCTCCTGAAGAGACTTGGTAATTTTGTATTTTTTATAAACCTCAGTGATTTTCATCGAGTCTCGACTATTTCGACACGAGTCGGTTTGTGCAGTAGCTTGATGGCCCTAAATCTATAGTCTTTATCAAGCTCTTCAATAATAGTTTCGGCCACCCACGTTTTATCAAGAAAATCTTTATCCGCTTTAGCATCGTCATGCTCTCTCATGACTGAAGGAGCGACGACTAGCACTTTACCGACGCGCTCATCCTCGGCCATACCGCTAGAAAAATGTCCTTCCCCCGCTTTAACGAAATTAAAAACCACCAGTCCTTTTCTGGGTTCATATTGGACCGTGGAAGTAACAGTCATCAGCTGGGCCAACTTACCCTGCTTTATTAGCAGAGAACGCACAAAGAACATCAACCCCCGCCCGCCAACGCTCAAGCTGGCATCAATCTGCTCAGGCGGGAGGTCGGTAATTGTCCCGGGTGGATAAAGTCCGGCGACGTAGTGCAGACTGTCAATTGGCGGAAGACCTTTCACAAAGTCATCAATTGCTTTTGGCAGGTCGGTTTGAGTTAGGTCAAACTCTCTGATGTCCAGCCCGCTGTCTTTTGGCGCATTGCGGCCAGTAGCAATAACCTTGTGGCTGTCCTCGGTTAGTTTTTTAGCTAACTCCAGCCCTAAGCCTGAACTGCCGCCTACTACTAGTACATTCATGGTTCAATTATAGCCGACGAGGCAACTGGTATAATAAAGCCCCGTGGAATGGCAAAGAGATAGTAGCCGTAATCAAAAAATATTCGAAGACGAAATAATGGATAGTTTTTTAGCACTTCCCAGATATTACATCTATGGAGACACGGTTCCCGGCATAGAACCGCTGATAATTATCGGACGTAGTTCTTCATCATCGAACGAACTAGCGGCTGGGTGGCTGAGACAAGTTCTTGAAGGCCTTCAACCCGAGCAAGAACACCCGGCCTCTCAGCGGCAAACCCCAGACGCAGAAACTTAATGTGCTTAGCGCTGTAAGCACCTTCCTCGGCTAGCTTTGGCACAAAGTGCATCCGTTCATGAATGAAGTCATAGGACTCTGAATCAGCCAGTTTATCACCCTTAACGTCACTATGCAGATTAGGCTCATGGCCAGTGAGCTTTAAGAGCTGCATGTTGAACCACAAGCTGATAAGCTTAACTTCTAGCTTGTGGTAGTCCAAGGCTTCAAATGAACCGCGCAACAGATCAAAGTAGCCGCTATCACATGACTCTTCGGTGTTGCGATTAATAAGCCGCATAAACTCGTAGCCCTGATTGGTACGATCCAAATCTTTAACGATGTTGGCAAAGTGTTTTATCAGTCTGGTGGATATCACGGTATTTAGCTCACCTCGACCGGAAACTAATGTCAGATGGCTGACGCTAAATAGCTCGATGCCGCCAGCCAGTTTGCTAGTACTTTTGCGGACAGCCTTGGCGATAGCCTTGATCTTGCCATGGTCCGGAGTCAAAAAAATCATTATCCGGTCGGCTTCGCCAAAGTTAGTCCGACTCAAAATGATACCCTCGGTCTTGATAGTTTTCATATCTTAAGCACGGACGGCAAGAACATTCACGGAGCTTATAACCTCAGCCAAAGTTGACTTTGGCTTGTAGTGAAATGCGGAGATATCAAGATCTTCCAAGGCCTGATCTAGCCCCAGCAGCTCCTGCGGAGCCAAGCTGCTGTACAAAACAACCGGTAAAGATTGCCACTCCGAGTAGCTGCGCAACTCATACAAAAATTCAATGCCGCTATGACCAGCGGTGATCAGATCCATAACGATTACTTCGGGGCTATCTTCATCAACAGACTCAATGGCCGCTTGCAAATCCTGGTGCCAAATAGCTTTATGTCCGGCCCGACGCAAAGCTAGTTTAAGGTTCTCAGCCAGCACCTGATCGGCTTCAATCACCAGCACTTGTGACACTACGAGTTTCCTCTCGCGCCGATGTTCAATGGGCAGGTGTCGATTGTCAATGGATAGTCAATGAGCCAATGGTTCAATGCATTGCTGCATTGACTGCTTGAGCATTCATTGAGCTTTGAGCATTGAGATTTGAGCATTCCTAAATTAGGTTAAGTTGTTTACTAACCGGCACGGCGGTAGCCAGCCCATGCATATTGCGGTGGGCTGCCGCCCGCAGAGGCTGCCACATGGCGGCGCACAGGATATCAGCAATTAGCACACCGCCGGCAGAACCCGCTGGTAAGGCGCTTAGAGGCTGGCGAGCCCGGCCGGATAACGCCCGGGCGCCGCGTAAAACCTTGTCACTCAGGCCAGTCATACTACTAAAGGCGCCGGTAGTAATCACATTATCAGCTGTCCGGTGGGCTCCCAGCATCAGTCGGTACTTTTTCTCTTCACTCATCCCGGCTTGGGCGCGTATTAAGCTGGCTCCCAGGCACTGCATGGCGGCTATTAAACTTGGTCTATGAGCGAGCACTGGCGTCAGTCGAGGCTGGACGTCAACTTCTATAACTGTTTTGTACTGATTGGCGTAATCGTTAAGTTCATGAGCGACTTCGGTCAAAACTGCTCCAACAGTTACCGGTTCCAACGGTAGTATTTCATTGTCGGCGTTAAGAGCCAGCCGGTAGGCCTCGACCAGTTGAAGACCAGTCTCTGAGGCCAGGAGCATTTTTTTTATGTGCTGCTCGTTGGCCTTGGCGGTCAGGTTGCTTTTGCTGCCAACTACCTCAAGAGTCGTTTTTATCTGCAACAGCGGCAGGGCTAAATCACCACTCAAGGATGCGAGCAGGGCCATCGAGTCAGTCAAATCCGAAGAACGCTCTGCCCTTTTTTTTACCATACCCTCTTTTCGAACTTCCTAATCTTTCAACTAGTATACTCGCCGCCGACTAACGCGGCAATTTACGTTTCACATTTTACAATCCGCTGAGATTTTATGGTAGATAAGTAAGCGACGGCAGGATAATGTTGTCAAAGTCGTTAAGATAGTCAGTGGACTCGGTGTAGATCTTTAGTGTTTTGTCTCGGACTTTGATAACTACTATGGCGCCAGTTTTGTCCGATGCGATAGGGCCGTCAAACCGGGTACCCGCCTGGACGTTGGTGACACCAACCATTTTGGGGGGTATGTAGGCGGAGGCTTTCAGGCCGCCCTCTTTATTTTGTTTGGACAAAGTGTTTACAACTTGGGAGTAGTCGGTGTTGAGCATTTCTACCCGCAGGGCGTAAGCCGACTTGGTGTTAAAACCGGGTACCTTATCTGGGTGAAAGTAAGCATTCACTTGTTGATTATTGGTGCCCTCGTCAATATAGGCGCTCCAGGTTTTAGGATATGAAAAGGCGATACTGCCGGAAGTAACCGGGCCTTGATACGACTTGGTGGGACTTTTTGACTGCTCATCGAATTGCTTTTGCAGCTCGGTGGCCTGCGCTTCTTTGGCGGCTTTGACAGCCGCCGCTATTTTGACATCGGCCTTGTTTTTGTAGTCTTGCCGGCCGGAAAACGCCCAGAAACCAAAGGCTAAAGAACCTACCAACACTAAGGCCAGCAGAACAATAATCAGCGCGCTTGAAGCTAACCCAGATTCAGATGATTTAGACATGTTTATACGCTTATGGTAACCGAGTCAACGACTGTGCGCAAGACGGCCATAGTTATACAAATATAGAGCATTAACTGCGTTTGCCGGCCTCCGGCCGGGAACTTTAAATGCATAACTTACTACCTTAACCCGTTTATTCTTGAATTGCCCACTCAGGTAGTGATCGAGCCGTTTCATATAACGATCTATCAAAAAAACAAAAACGGCGTCAGCACCGGAGATATCAGCGCGCCAGAAATTACCGCAAACAACCTTAACTCGCCCGCCATAACGCCGCGTACGCAAATAAGCAATAGCCGCAAGTGCCGGGTTTATCTCATACCCAACCGCCCGATAGCCGGCTTTAGCGGCGGCAACCAGCAATCGGCCATCGCCGCAGCCCAGGTCATAAAGCACCTGCCCCGGTTTAAGATCAAGCAGCTCCAAGGCAATCTTCTGCTGACGTCTAAGCGTGGGGACATAGGGCGCGCCGACCAGTATTACAAAGCTGAACATAAATAAAAGAGCAAAAACCGTTAACCAGACAACAATCATTGTATTTGGGAGTTTATCCTTTTAATTTTTATTTGGGCGGATTTTAAATAATCTTCCATATCGGCTATCAGTTCGTTAACCTGCTCATATTTGGCCAACGCTTCGTCCAGGTCGGGCTCGGCTTCATCGAACCAAGTCAGCAGCTTTTCCAACTCAGCGCTCATCTGGCGGTAGGATTTAGCAGACTTAAGTTTTTTACTTTGTCTTGGCATTTTTACTAAGTGAGCGCACGACAGACTGTATTGTACCATCCGATACTCTGGCTGCCAGCTCATCACCTACCTTGACCTGCCCGACTCTCATCACCTGACGACTAGCAACCGTCAAAATAGCATAGCCCCGCTTAAGAGCGGCTTGCGGATTAAGGAGCTCCGCCAAGCGGCGAGCGCTGTCCAGTCGGGACTCTTCGTTAATTAGTAGTCTTTGAATGGTATTCATGATGCTCTCTAAGCTCCGAGCCGCATAAGCTACTATATCTTCATAAATAGTATTAAGCCGTTTGGCTAAATCGGCTTGGACCTGCTGGTTATTCTTTAGTTCCTGATTCTTGTCCGGTGTAAGCAGGGTGGCCGCATTACTTGGCGTACTGGCTCGCATATCGGCAGCCAGCTCGGCTAGTGAGACGTCAACTTCATGACCAATAGCTACGATGGTAGGCGCCCGGCTGGCCGCTACGGCTCGCACAACGCGTTCATCATTGAAGGCCGCTAAGTCATCTAAGCTCCCTCCACCCCGCGTAATGACCAGTACGTCGGGGATCTTGGCCCGCCGGTTGAAAGTTTCTAAGGCTACTGCGATCTGGGTTGGCGCTTGCTCACCCTGTACATAAACATCTATCAGCTGAATTTCCAAACCGCTCCATCGCTCCTTAATAATCTTTATAAAGTCTGAATAAGCCGCTGAGGCCCCGGCGGTAATTAAGCCGATTGTCTCAGGAACTGGCGGAAGAGCACGCTTACGCTGTAGTGCGAACAGGCCCTCGGCTTCCAGCTTCCGACGCAGCAGCTCAGCGGCCTTTTTTAGAGCTCCTTCCCCAACCGGGATGATAGATTGGACATTAATCGTAAAACCAAAGCGCTGATGCAGTCGAGGCACACCGACGACCCGGACGGTCAACCCATCTTCCAGCGGACCGGGCAAATTATAGACTGTTCCAAAAAAGCGCACGCTGGACTCTTCATCCTTAAGGTCAAAATAGACCCACCTGTTTTTTGAAATCCTAAAATCCGACAGTTCACCCTCAATTACCACCACCGGCCAAGCAGTCTCCAGAGTCTGATTAAACAGCGCTACAAACTCAGTGGGCGTCAGTGGAGTGTCGTGCATAACTCTTAAGTAGGTCTCGGTTTGGGCCCCAAACCTTTGCTGATGGCTCTATGATAAAAGAAATAACCCGGTACCAGAACCATCGTCATAGACAACACACGGTACATAATGGTGACTGGTATAGAGAGCGAGGCCGGAATACCGGTAGCCACCAGCACACCAGTCATCAGAGCTTCATAGATGCCAATACCAGCCGGTAAAACCGATATCAAGCCAGCAAAGTTGGCAACCGAGTAAGCCAGTATCACCGCGCCGACGTTAACCAGCTCACCAAAGGCCAGATAAACTACGTAAAGCTTGGCGATTTCGGTGACATTGGCCACCATGGTGTGAATGAACGGCCATTTCAGCTGGCGCCAATTGCGCTTCAGAACTACGTAGTTTTCGTAAACATTATTGAACGCTACCTCGGCGCCCGCCAAGTTAATGGTCTCGGTGCTATGACGCCTAAACAGATGTATGAAGCCGTTGGCAACTCGAGTTAAAAACAGCAGAGTAGATGAGATACGCTTACGGCTCTCAATTATGTAAACACCCAGTACGGTCCCTACAATTAACAGCGTGATTAAAGAGCCGGCCACCAGCATCACAAAGCTGCCGGCATGTCCGCGGGCCGCTAAAAGCAGTACTCCTAAAATAAGCAGTGGCTGAAAACTTACAAACAGCAGTAAAAGTTTCATGGCTTGTGCTAGTGTCGCCTTAGCGCCGCTGACGCCAAGTCCGCGCATTCGAATTGAGAAATAGGAAATACCGCTAACTCCCCCACTGGGTAATATCTGGTTTACGAAGTTTAGCTCATTAGTAACCTTAAACATTGGCCAGTAGTCAGTTTTTTCGTCGAGGATTTTGAAAAAACTACGGTACAGCCGCACGTAGGCATCGTAGTTTATGATCTGCAGCGGGATTAAAAGTAGTAAGGCGAAGGTGTTAACTTTGCCAATGTCATTAAGTACTTCACGGATCTCATCGCGCAAGCCCCAAATCAGCAGGGCTAAGAAAGCCAGCGTAATAATGGTAAGCATCAACCGCCAGCGGGCTTTTTTCTGTTCGGACATAGACAGATATATAATACCTCAGGATGAGTGAGTTTAAGGCTAGAACCGTTGCGATCTTGGGCCGCCAGCCGGAGTTCGGCGTGTCTGAACTAGAAAGTCTATACGGAGCTGAGCGTATTAAGCCAATCGGCGGCTCGGCGGCTTTGCTGGACATTGAAGCAGGTGAAATCAATTTCAAGAACCTAGGCGGCACTATCAAGGTCGCCAAAATTTTGGCTGAGCTGTCAACTAGCTCATGGATAGGTATCGAAAAATATCTGATAAAGCAGGTGCCGGTTCACCTAAAGCATGTAGCAAGCGGCAAGTTTACCCTAGGTCTTAGCGCCTATGATTTTAATGTCTCGCCTAACCAGATCAATAAAACCGCCCTAAGTGTAAAGAAGGCGGCCAGACGCCTACCTGCCGGTAGGCAAGGCTCCATGCGCGTTGTGCCCAATAAAGCCGCGGCTCTTTCCAGCGCCCAAGTTCTGCACAATAGATTAACTACCAAAGGAGCTTGGGAGCTGGTACTTGTCAAGCACCGGAACCAGACCATCCTGGCTCAGACTATGTTCGTCCAGGACATTGAGGCTTACGGAGCCCGTGATCAAGCCCGCCCGGCTCGAGACGCCAAGGTGGGCATGCTGCCGCCTAAATTAGCCCAGATAATGATTAATCTGGCGGTTGGTCAACCAGACCCCATGAAGGCTAACGGTTGGGATAAGGCTGAGGGTGTAAGAAAGTTTATTGTACTGGACCCCTTTTGTGGAACGGGAGTGATACTCCAAGAAGCACTGCTTATGGGCTATAGCGTATACGGTACCGATATTGATGAACGACTGGTGAGCTATACCAAAAAAAACTTACAGTGGCTTGTTGGCAAATACCCCAATATCGAGGGGCGCGTGATGGTTGAAGCCGTGGATGCCACCAGCTACCTATGGCCGCGGTTTAGCACGGTGATAACTGAGGCTTATTTAGGAAGACCGCTGAATAAGCTGCCTGCCCCCAGTGAGCTAAATAAGATAGTCCAAGATTCTAATACCATCATTAAGAAATTCCTGAAAAACCTCCGGCCTCAGCTAAAACCCGACCGTAAAGCGGTTGTCGCCGTACCGGCTTGGCAAATTAGCAGCCGCCGCTTCAAGTTCCTACCCTTGGTTGACGAATTAACAGATATGGGTTATAGTATAGTCAAGTTTAAGCATGTTGATCCGGGCGGGCTGGTTTATTGCCGTGAGGATCAAATTGTAGCCCGTCAGCTACTGGTGATAGAGAGGTTATAGAATCATGGCCAAAAAAGAGCGCGACTGGAGTAAAGATCATGGTGAATACAGAAGTTGCCTTACAGAGGCATATTCGAGAATCCTCGAAGACATAGGCCCGGCAGACGATCCCGGAGCAGTCGTTATTCATACTATTAACGGACTGGAAGAGGCTGGGCTTTGCATTGAGGGGAACACACCTGATGACGTAACTGTCAGGACGTTAATGCAGTTAAGAGAAAAGGGATTTACACACGAGGAGCTGTTGGCGCTTGATAGAAAATCCTTGAGCCAGACCACGGTCGTAGCTATGGCCAAAGCCGGCCTGCTTGATACGGAAGCCTGCAATACTTTGGTAGAATAGAAGCAAGCTATGAGTAAGATTAAAGCTGGCGGCGCCAGCAAAAATGTCCATGATAGTCCCGGTCAGCGGCTGGGTATCAAGGTTCACGGCGGCGGAAAAGTCAAAGCCGGCGATATTATCGTCCGCCAGGTTGGTATGACCAAACGTCCGGGCCCCGGTACTTTTATGAGCAAAAACTACACCATCCATGCCGCGCGTGAAGGAATAGTTAAGTTTACCGCCCGCAAAGTTAAGCTGTTTTCCGGACGCAGTGCTCCCCGAACTGAAGTTAGCGTAGAATAAAACTTATTTTTCAGTATCGTTGGGAGTTTCTGGCGAACCGCCGGATGGTTCCTGGCTTGAGCCGGTCAGTATCTTTTTGATAATAACCATCACGTCAGCGATGGTCACCTGCGATTTAATCAAATAGTCATCAGCTCCCAGTTTTTTAGCCCGATCTACATCGCCGCTCTGTCCGCGAGCCGTCAGTATCACAATCTTTATGTCGCTGCTTTCAGGAGTATTTCGTAAGATATCCAGCACATCAAAGCCGGACAGGGCCGGCATCATCAAGTCCAAAAGAATCAGATCCGGATGAAAGTCCAAAGCTGTTGATAGGGCATGTTCGCCATCGGCCACCCGGCGGACAACGTAGCCTTCGCTGGTTAGACGTGTGGAGTAAACACTGGCCAGATTGTCATCATCCTCTACCAGTAAGACTTTCTTAGAGACACCCCCCGCATCATTCATGCAACTTTTATGCTAATGGATTATTTAACTATTAGCAATTACAGCTTTAATAAAGCCTAAGAACATGGGGTGCGGCCGATTGGGCCGGGAGCGAAATTCCGGGTGGGCCTGGGTGGCCAAAAAATAGGGATGATCAGTAGCCTCTATCATTTCAACTAGGTGCCCATCAGGAGATAGGCCGCTAGCCTTAATCCCCCACTTAGCATATTTAGGGCGATAGGCATTGGCGCACTCGCACCGATGCCGGTGGCGTTCAATAATATTTTCCTGGCCGTACACCCGACGCGCTAAACTGCCCTGCTCCAGCTTTGCGGGATAGTTGCCCAGGCGCATAGAACCGCCGGTGAAGGCTTTATCTTTTTGGTCGGCCATATAGTCAATGACCCGACTAGCGCCCTTCTCATTCAGTTCAACGCTTGTGGCACCTTTAAGACCGGTGTTACGAGCAGCTGCGATAACAGCCATTTGCAGGCCCAGGCATAGCCCCAGATAAGGAACTTTGTTAGTCAGACTGTACTGAGCAGCAAAAATCTTACCCTCCAGCCCCCGGCGGCCGAAACCTCCCGGTACCAGGATTCCATCAAGAGCAGTTAATGCGCTGCGTAGGTTTTTATCCTTCTCCAGACTTTCAGCGTTAACCCATACAATGTCGATATTAACGTCGGCCGCCCAAGCCGCTGAGCGCAGAGCTTCAAAAACTGACATATAAGTGTCTTGGTTATCGATGTATTTTGCGATAATCCCGACTTTGATTGTGCTCCGGTAACGAGTTGAGGCACTTTTAACTACTCTTTGCCAAGAAGCCAAATCAGGTTTTTGAGAACGCAGCCCCAGGCGCCGACTGACGACATCACCGATACCGGCGGCTTCCAGACTAAGCGGTACTTCATAAATGGTCTTAGCGTTGGGCAGTAGGGCTATGGCTTCCCTCTCTACCCCTGTGAACATGCTCAACTTAGGCAGGACTGATTTGGGCGGCTTTAGCTCACTACGGGCAATTAGTGCATCGGGGACTATCCCCAGACTGCGCAGTTCCCGGACAGCATTTTGAGCCGGTTTGGTTTTAAACTCACCACTCGCACCTAGATACGGCATATAAACAACGTGCACGAACAGACAGTTATCCGGACCCAGGTTAACTCCCATCTCGCGGATAGCTTCTATGAAGCTCAGTGATTCGTAATCCCCTACTGTACCGCCAATTTCAATGATATGGACATCGAAACTCTTACCTGTAGCCGCGATAGTCCGTTGGATATGGTCGGTAACATGCGGAATAAATTGAACCGTCTGCCCAAGATATCTACCGGAACGCTCGCCGCCGATAACTTCGGATAGAATTCGGCCGCTCATCAAGCTGCTGGCGGCTGTCAGCTCAGTATCTAGGAAACGCTCGTAATGACCGACATCCAGGTCGGTTTCAGCCCCATCATGGGTAACGAAACACTCCCCGTGCTCAGCCGGATTTAGAGTTCCGGCATCCATATTAAGATAGGGGTCGCACTTTTGGATATTTACAGAGAGGCCGCGGGCTTTTAAAAGACTGCCGATTGAGGCGGCGGTGATACCTTTGCCGACGCCGGATAGTACGCCGCCTGTGACAAATATGAACTTAGTCTGCTTGGCCGATCGAGCCACGCTTTTGCCTGATCCTCCTGTACTAATAACTGCTTACGATATTAACATGAACAGCAGTCAACTAAAAACCTTGAATTACTTGACTAGTTAAGTAACTGCGTGGCTTTGTCTTTTTGAGGATCTTTCGTGGTGTCGCCGTTTTGCGAAGACTCAGCAATAAAATCAGGCGTTATGCCCTCTTTGTCGATGTTTTTACCGGCTGGCGTGAACCAGTGCGCGATGGTAACCTTGAGCTCGCTGCCGTCTGAGAGTTCATCAATACGCTGGACACTCCCCTTCCCAAAAGTTTTAGTTCCAACCAGCTTAGCAGCTTTGTGGTCGCGCAGCGCACCAGCAGTGATTTCACTGGCGCTGGCGCTGCCCTTGTCTATCAATACCACGGTTGGGATATTGCGCAAGGTACTGGATCCACTGGCCTTTTCGATGCTGACAGTCTGGCCGCCGCGGCGCTCAGTAACTACAGTTGTACCTTCCGGCAGCCACAGACTGGCGATATCGACTGCTCCGGACAGATATCCGCCCGGGTTCCCTCGCAGATCCAAGATAACACCTTTAACTTCTTTATCCTTAAATTCTTGGGCCGCCCGGCGCGCCTCAGGGGCAGTATCCTCGTTGAATTGGTTTATTTTCAAATAGCCTATGCCACCCTCAATCTTGTACTCAACTGACGGCAGGTTGATACGGGCTCTGGTAATGGTAATCTCAAAGGGCTGATCATTACCGCGTACGATGGTTAATGTCACTTTGGTGCCTTCCGCGCCGCGAATCTGCCTAACAGCCGCAGTTATCGATAAATTAGTGGTTGATTTGCCGTCGATGGCCGCGATCTTATCCTGAGCTCTTAAACCGGCCTTCTCTGCCGGATAGCCGCTTAATGGTGAAACCACGATAATCTGACCATCAGAATTTTTGCCTAGTTCAGCGCCGATACCGGTAAAGCTTCCGGAAAGAGCTTCATCAAACTCCTTGGCCTCCTGGGGATCGAAAAACTCCGTATAAGGATCACCAGTGGATGCTACCAAGCCCCTCTTGAGACCATCTAAAAGCTTAGCGGAGTCTATTTGCCCGTCGTAAGCCGCTTTGAGCTGATCATAAACTTCCTCAACAGCCGAATAATTAAGATCTTCGGGTAAAGACTGACTGGCGTTATTAGCCAGCTGGTCCCTTATCTTTAAATCACCACGACCGGCCGCGAAGCCCAAGCTAAAGATCATTAAAACGATTACGAAGGCTACCAGCGCTTTAACAAGCGGCCTCCAAAGGCCGGCCTTACTTAAAGTCGGCGGTTGCGGTGATTGATTGCTCCTAGCCGACTCATTTTTTCTAAATTTCAGCAACGTGGGTTCACCTTTGGGAACATTATAACAGTAGCAGTTTAGTTAAAAGAGCTGAGAAGATCCTTACGGGAAGTGGATGAATACCAGATTGCCTACCGGCATCTTCGGTACAAACGAATAGGTCCCCTGCCAATTGTGATTGAACTGGCTGACAGCGATCGAGCCGTCATCGTGAACGGCTTCAACGTACATAGAATGGCCATAATAACCGGAATTAGAAATCGCCACGTCACCGACCCGCGGGCTACCGTCCACCGGTATGCCGGCGGCTCGGGCGTTATCATCCCACAAATTAGCATTACCACGCCCGCCCCAATATGGCATGTAGCGGCCGGAGACTGCTACCCGGTAAGCCGTCCAGGAAACGCATTCACGATTGTACATACCCCAAGTATCGACGATGCTATCCATTGGGGCGTTGCACCAACCTTGGGGATAGATATCGCAACGGCTGTTCTGGATAATCTCACCGCCGCCAAACAGCGCGGCGTTGGTAATGGCCTGCTGTCGGCGAAGCTCGGATATTTTAACGTTGTTATCCTTGATTTGCTTGTCATAGGTGGCTTTCTGGCCTTCTGTAAATGATAAAAGCTGACTTTGTTGGTCTCGGGCGGCGGCTAGATCAGTCTTTTGCTTTTCCAGATCAGCTAACAGCGATTGCAGAGTACGCTGTTGTTGTTCCAGTTCAACCTTGAGAGCAGTTATTTTATCGACGGTGTCTTTGACCTTATTTTGAACCGAGATCCGGTACTGTTCTTTATCAACAAACTCACTCAAGTTTTTGGAACTCGCCAGGATCTCCAGCGTGCTAATCTGACCCTCCATATACATGGTCTTGATATTCAGGCCGAGCACGTATTTTTGGTGGTCGAGCTCCTTCTGGTTGGCGTCTATCTGGACCTGTAAGTCATCACTCTGCTTCTGGGTGGCTACAATAGCTTGCTGTAACCCGTTAATTTCACCCTCCAGCTTGTTGATGGCGTCTTGATAGCTATTAGCCTGTGTCGCTAGAGAGTTAGAGGCGGCTCGATTAGAATTATTTTGCTCTTGTAAAAGACGGATCTGCTCGTCGAACTGATCAGCCAGTACATAACCTCCACCGCCAACAACAAGAACAACGGCGGCTACAGTTACAACTAGTTTAGAGGTTAGCCTAATTTTCATTTTTTGTTTTGGTATGAACACCTTCAACATAGCATAACCTCGATATAAATTCAAGTTAGTTTTCCCAGGCCCTTAACTGTTAATTTAAAACTCGCACAAATCGGCGCGACGGGGTGCGAGTTTTTATTTAGCGGTTGAGTTTTAGATAGCGCCGCGTAGCGATGGCGGACGAGGCGGCACCTATTATTATACCAGCCAGAAGTTGAAGGCTGAGTATCAGAAGCAAGTTATTCTTGAAGTATTCACCGGAGTATTTGATGTCCAAGAGTCCCAAGCTGCTGGCTTGCAGTGTTGAAGAGGCTACAGCAAACAGCGCCGCGCAGACCAACAGGGAGAAAGCGGCGGCTACTATACCATACAAGATGGTCTCGACCACAAATGGCCCCCGGATATACCAGGTACTGGCACCAAGTAGGCGCATAATCACCAGCTCGTCACGACGGTTGAAAATAGCCATCCGGATGGTGTTAAAGATAATAAGCGCCGATATTAAAGCGAAGATAATTATGCCAACTATGCCGGCCTGCTCAAAAAAACGGGTGGCTCGGGCAATCTTATCAATGGCCTCTTTGCGATCACCGGAGTAGCTGGTGGGGTCAGACTGTAGCTGAGCTATTTCTGACTGATCCAGAAACTCTTTGATTGGCTGCATATTATTGGGGTCTTGGGGCTGGATTAATAGTTCCTGGCTTAGGGGATTGTCCACCTCAGATATGGCGGCCAGCAGTTCCGGATTATCAACATTCTGGGCCCGATAGCGTTTGAGGGCTTCTTCTTTTGATATATATTCGACTGACTCAACGTTCTCGACTTTCTTAAGATCAGAAATTAGTTCTTCGCGCCGCTCTTCGGAAACTGTGTCTTTTAAAAATACCGAGACATCTATACGGTCGGTGATTTCATCAATAGTGTGCGAAAAGGTGGCGTTGGCGACAACCCCAAACAGTAAAATCGTAAGCGTGATAGCCATCATGGCAATGGCGGCAATCGCCAGCCAAATATTGCGACCAAAGGAGACAATGCCGTTTTTAATAACCCGTTCGAATGTAATAAATCGTCGTGATGTCATGAGGATCTATACTGGCCAACGGCCCGATCAGAGATTATCTTTCCATCCTGGATAGTTACTACCCGGCGTTTGAGGGTATTAACAATGTCTTGATTATGGGTGGTTAAGAGCACAGTGGTACCAAAGCGGTTAATTTTTTCCAGAACTTTAATAACGTCCCAAGCATGTTTGGGATCTAAGTTGCCTGTCGGCTCGTCGGCAATCAGGATTTTGGGTTGACGGACAATGGCCCGGGCGATAGCTACACGTTGGCGTTCACCACCGGATAATTCCAAGGGGTAGTTATTTTCTTTTCCCTTAAGACCAACTATATCCAGAACCTTTGGCACGGTGTGTTTAATCTCAGCATTAGATAAGCCGGCAATTTCCAGAGCAAAGGCCACGTTTTCAAAAACTGTCTTATTGTTAAGGAGCTTAAAGTCCTGAAATACCACTCCGATTTTACGTCGCAGTAGTGGGATATCTTTATCTGATAAGTGCTCATAGTCCATTCCGCCAACAATGATTTTGCCGGAGGTTGGTTTTTCCTCACGAGTCAGCAGCTTGAAGAGCGTGGACTTCCCCGCCCCGGACTGACCGACAATAATGACAAATTCTTTAGGTTCAACATGCAGTGACACCCGCTCTAATGCCGGCCCTCGTCGGTTGTAGGTTTTTGTTACGCGATCCAATAAAATCACGCCTACAATTATAGCAAAAGCACTTTAGCCAGAGCTCGTAGGTAAGCGTTCGAGCCAAGCGTCAATAAAACGTTCAATATGACCGTCTAAAACTTTTTCAGGATCAGAAGTCTCGTAACCAGTCCTAAGATCCTTAACCTGCTTATAGGGGTGTAGGACGTAGCTTCTAATCTGATTTCCCCACTCTGCAGATTGACTAGGGCCTTTCAGTTCAGTCAGATTTTTGGCGTGCTGCTCCAGCTGGAGTGCTATAAGTTTGGAACGTAATACCGCCAGAGCTGTTTCCTTGTTTTGGAGCTGGGAACGCTCATTCTGAATAGCTACTGTTATACCGGTTGGCAGGTGGGTTACTCTTACGGCTGAATCGGTAGTATTAACACTCTGGCCGCCAGCTCCGGCTGAACGGAAAACATCTATTTTTAAGTCTTTTTCAGCGATTTCGGCCTCTTCAGGCCTATCAATCAGTGGCACAACCTCGACCTTAGCGAAGCTGGTTTGGCGCAAGTGGTCAGCGTTGAACGGACTTAGCCGCACCAGCCGATGAACGCCATGCTCCCCCGCCAGCTTGCCGTAGAGAAAGTCCCCGCCGGACAGTTCAACTGTCACGCTCTTTATTCCAGCTTCCTCGCCGACAGACTGATCAACAGTCTTAACTTTGAGTCCGCTAGATTCTGCCCAGCGGGTATACGTCCGAAGCAGCATCTGCGCCCAGTCCTGAGCGTCGGTTCCTCCGGCTCCCGCATAAATACTTAAGATGACATCATGATCATCGTAAGGACCGCTAAAGCGCAGATCGTGCCTCATAGCAGTTAGCTGTTGGCTGATAGCTGTTAGCTTCTCCGTTAGTTCTTTTTCCATACTGGCATCACCAAGCCTCATCAGCTCTTCCAGCTCATCGATTTCCTGCTGCAGTTTTTGCCACGGTTCCACACGGCGGGCCAGACTGGCAGCCTCTTTACTTATTGTTTGGGCGCGGGGGGCATTCTGCCAAAAATCAGCACTTTGCATCTGGGCCTGCAGCCTAGCCAGTTCTTCAGCAAGGTCAGCCAGCTCTATTTTATCTAACGAAGAATCAATCTGCTTCCGCAGCTCCTTAACCTGTTTAGCCAGTTCTTCCATACTGGCTATAAGTATAAATCACTTGGATGACCAGAGGGGTTGGATTTGGTCGTTAAGGTGCTCGGCCAATTCCCTTCGGCTAGGTGATGTAGTAAGAACTCCTAAGCCGCCAATTTTATCACTAAACATCCGCTTGGTTACTTTGGTTATACGTTCACGGCTGACAGCTCGGATTCTTTCCGGAATAGCATGATAATTATTAATGACTTCGTCAAAGAAATAGCGTCCCCCGTAACCGGCCATCGTGCCGCCTACCGTCTGCCCACTGCGCTGGTGGCGGCCCAGAAGATACTGCTTGGCAGCGTCCAGGTCCTTAGAGCTAATATCACCAGACCGTACTCGCTTGAGTTCACGGGCAATAATTTCGAATAGCGCCGGCGCGTTCTTGACCATGACCTGAGCTCCAAACCACCAGCCGGTATGCGAGCGGGCCACGTCCACCCCTGAATCCATCGAATAGACCAGTCCGCGCTCACGAGCCTCACCTAAGATGCGTGAATGCAGAGTTGCAGTCAGCATAGTATTGACCATTTCCAGGGCATCCATGTCGGGATTAGAAAATCGTTTTAAGGCAAAAGTATTAATGCCAAAATAGACGTTTTTAACAGACGCCCTGGCAATAAAAGCCGGCCTACTTAGATGCAGCGGAAGCTCGTTGGGTAAACTGAATCGCTCTGCTCCCTGAGGAAGTTGAACTGACTCCAAGGCTTTACGAATCTTAGCTTCCCGCCCTTTAAGCTCGCCGGCGATGATAAAGCGCATATTGCGGGTGGTATGAGTACGCTCATAATGCTCTATAAGATCCTTGCGCCGGACGTTCTTCATCATTTTTAAACGCTCACGGTCGGTCATGGCCAGCAGTCCTTGAGCTTCATTCATAGAAATAGCCAGAGTTCGGAAGTGATTATTGGAACGAGCCACTAGCTCATCTTTGATATTTCCAAACTCAGCTTTGAATTCTTCGCGTAAAAAAAGTGGTTTACTGACAGATAGCAGCAGCATATCAAGGATGCGGTCCCACTCAAAATCAGCACACTCGGCTTCATAGCCAACGCTGACCACACTGGTATGGGCATTAGTGTAAGCCCCGTTCTTCTCAAACTCGGCCTGAAACAAACGGGCTTTTTTGAACTTCTCATTGGCCCCTAACACTACATGCTCCATTAAATGCGGCACTTCCCACTTTTCGCGCGGCACCAGATATTCGCCGGCACGGAAGTTTACCTCATAGTCCATAACCGTAGCTCCGGGCACATTTATCAATAGTCCCCGCGCTCCATTACCCAGAACTATCTCTTTAACAGAATGCTTCAATTCAATTTTCCGTTTACTGTTTACTGTTCACAATGCTTTTACCATTTTCCGTTAACAATTGCAAACAAATCGCAATCCTGAGCCGCGAGCACCGTTTCTAAAAAGTGGGTTGCTAGCGCCACAGGCGATAGCCTAAGCAAACCCAGTAGAGCGCACACTTTTTGGAAAGGTGTGCGGGAGGCTCAGGCAGGCTAACAACAATGCAATTGCTATTTTTTCTTTTTGCGGGCTTTCTTCTTCCGCTGACGCTCGGCCTTACGGCTCTTACGCCGAGCGGCTCGAGACCTTGACTCCATCACTAACTCGTCTGTTTCCGGTGTGAAATCAGTCTCCTTGAACTCTTCAGCCGTTGTCACTTGAGCGGCATTATCTACCGAGCCGCGAGCTGCGCGGGTCAACTCTGTCTCCACGGCTTGGGTTAGCTCCTGCTCATTTAAAGGCTGGGCATGCATAATAGACCTGACTACGTCATGGCGTAAGTTATTCTGAAACTCATCAAAGATACGGGTGCTTTGGCGACGGTACTCCACCAAGGGATCGCGCTGTCCAACACTCATCCAGTGAATACCCTGACGTAGATGATCCATGCTTTCCAGATGCTGCATCCACAAATTGTCTAGTACCTGTAGGTAGATATCTCGTTCCACCTTACGCATCACGTCATCACCGAAAGCTTTCTCCTGAGATGTATAGTGGGAGGAGGCGGCGCTTTTCAGTTCAGACTCAAACTTATCAGAGGGGCTATCGAAGAGCTTATCCAGGGTACCATCGTCGAACGGAAATACCTCAGTCAAAATCGCTTCAAACCGCTCGCTGACGGAGTCCGGATGCTCTGACAGAACCCTGGCCTCTTCTTCAATAAGTTTTGAAATACGGGGCTTAATATCATCGCTAATCAGTATTTCGCGCCGCATGGCGTAAATGGCTTTTCGGTGGCGGTTCATAACATCGTCGTATTGGACGACATTTTTACGCATATCAAAGTTGAAGCCCTCGACCTTCTTTTGGGCGTTCTCCAAACTCTTGGTTATCATCCGACTCTCAATTGGTGTGCCTTCGTCAACCTTAAGTCGATCCATGATCGAGGCGATTTTATCTCCGCCATAAACACGCATCAAGTCGTCTTGGCACGATACGTAAAACTGAGTGGCTCCCGGATCACCTTGGCGGCCAGAGCGTCCTCTTAGCTGGTTGTCGATACGGCGCGACTCATGGCGCTCGGTGCCTAATACGAACAAGCCGCCCAAGTCGGTGACTCCCTTGCCCAGTACGATGTCGGTACCTCGGCCGGCGATGTTGGTGGCTAGTGTCACGGCGCCGGGATTCCCGGCTTTAGCGACAATCATCGCCTCCCGTTCATTATTCTTGGCATTCAAGACTTCGTGCGGCACCCCAGCCCGTTTGAGACTGGCGGAAAGCACCTCGTTCTTTTCAATGCTGACCGTTCCAAGCAGCACCGGTTGGCCTTTCTCATGCATGGCTTTGACCTCGGCGGCGATAGCATTCATTTTCCCTTTTTCAGTCTTATAGATCCTATCCGGGCGATCCTCGCGAATCAATTTACGATTAGGCGGCACCTCCACGACATTGAGTTTGTAAATCTGGTGGAATTCCTCGCTCTCGGTGGCCGCCGTGCCGGTCATGCCGGCCAGTTTTTTGTACAAGCGGAAGTAATTTTGGAAAGAGATGGTGGCCAGGGTCATGGACTCCTGCTGGACTTCCACGCCCTCTTTGGCTTCGATGGCCTGGTGCAAGCCTTCGTTATAGCGCCGGCCGCGCAGTAAGCGCCCGGTAAAGTCATCAACGATAACGATTTCACCCTCGTTGGTGACCACATAATCTTTATCACGGTTAAAAAGTACTTGGGCTCGTAGGGCTTGCTCCAGATGGTAGATGGTCCGGACATTATCGGTGGAGTAAAGGTTGGAAACTCCCAGCGCTTTCTCCATATAATCCACACCGCTGTCGGTAAGAATCACACTGCGGCGCTTTTCGTCTTTTTCGTAATGCTCACTCTCTTTGAGCGGACGCACAACTTTGGCGAATTGTTCATAGGCCGCACCGCTGGCGGTAGAGGGAGCCGAGATAATCAGCGGGGTACGGGCCTCATCAATTAGAATGGAGTCCACCTCATCGACAATGGCGTAATGCAGATCGCGCTGGCGCAGCTGGTCAACTTCGCGGACCATGTTATCGCGCAGGTAATCGAACCCAAACTCATTATTGGTACCGTAGGTGATGTCAGCTTGATAAGCTTCCTGACGGGTAGCCGGCCTCAGGTGCTTCATACGCTCGTCAAAATGCTCTTTATTTTCATATTTCGAATCATAAATATATGACTCATCAGGAATTATCACCCCCACTGAAAGTCCCAAAAAATCGTAGATTTGACCCATCCAGCCGGCGTCACGCTGGGCCAGATAGTCGTTAACCGTCACCAAATGAGCGCCTTTGCCTTCCAGGGCGTTGAGGTATAGCGCCAGTGTCGCCACCAGCGTCTTGCCCTCGCCAGTTTTCATCTCCGACACATTGCCCTCATGCAGAACCATGCCACCGATCAGCTGAACGTCAAAGTGGCGCTGTTTTAGAGTGCGGGTAGCCGCTTCACGCACTGCCGCGAAGGCTTCAGGCAGGACCCTGTCCAAGCTCTCGCCACTAGCCAGCCGCTTTTTGAATTCGTCGGTCTGAGCCCGCAGCTTGGAATCGGACATCTTTTTGTAGCGATCAGCCAGTCCATTAATCTCATTAACCCGCCGCCGCATACGCTTAAGGGTCGAGGCCTGCGGATCACCTAAAATTTTCTTTAAAAACTTCGTATTAACCACTAGAAAATAAGACTGCCTCTCTAATCAGCTCATAGTATTTTAGCGAAATATCAGATGTTTTTACAGAGTGGTTTGTGCACTCTCGGCCGACTTACTGCTCTTATGTTCTTATGCTTGAAGTTTTCTTTTCATAGAATTACTATTTGGGCACGATCCTAGGCGCAGAGGCTTAGTAGGCTGCGGTCAGGCCCATGCCGGCAAACCGGCTTGGGAAGATGCAAACCCGAACAGCCATAATCCCCTAGGACGGGCTGAGTGGATGTCTCCGTACGTAGTGCCACTCGGCAACCGGGCTGGTTCGGGGATTCGTCCTCGAGCCAGTCCGGCCTTTACCATAACTAATTTATTAACCCGAGCTTCGGGTTTATAATATCGCCTAATGAGCAGTACAGAGACCCTAGGTCCAATATTCGGCTTTCCCGAACAGCTTGGCTCAGTGCTGGCAGAGCTAGCTGAGCAAGCTCCTGACCCTGATGACGAGAGCGCAAGGAGATTCATCGGGCCAACTGCTTCCGGCGGTGTTGGAAAGTGGTCGTGTTCACCAAGGCAGTATGCCCAAGCCGTGATTGAGAGAACGCCTTTTGGTGAAGATATTATAGAGTTCTATCGAAAAATATCCGAGAACCTCGGTGACCCAACTGGACAAATGGTGATTGATGATATGAGAGCTGACATGCTCGGCGAAGATCCTAGCCGCCTTGCAGCGCGTTGGCAAATAAGATTCGCACTTTCAGAAGACCCTCGCAGCCCATCCGAAGCTATCTCAAACACCCAGGAATAGCTAATTTATGCCTCTAAAAATACTTGACTTGTTAAGTATTTCCTTCCCTTGACTATAACCTATCCCCTAGCACCTATTCCCTACAGGGTGGTTTGGCCGTTCATGTAGGGATGGAGTGCTTTAGGTAGCTCAACTTTGCCGTCTTTGGTCTGGAAATTCTCGATTATAGCAATTGGCAAACGACTCATTGCTCCTGCAGTACCGTTAAGCGTGTGCACATAATTTGTTCCGCCTTCGTCAGTTCGATACCTAATATTTAATCGCCGGGCCTGATAGTCAGTGACGTTTGAACAGCTCATTAGTTCCCTGTAAGCCTTATCGGGCGGGCTCCAGTATTCAACATCATACTTTTTGTAAGCCGCGGCGCCCAGATCGCCGGCGGCAATACGTACCACCCGGTACGGGATTTCCAGCATCTGGCAAATGTTTTCTTCCAGCTCGACCATCTTTTTGTGCCACTGCTCGCTGTCCTCTGGTTTGCAAAAAACATACATTTCTACTTTGTTGAATTGATGCACGCGGTAAAGGCCACGGCTGTGCTTGCCGTAAGCCCCGGCCTCTTTGCGATAAGCCGGACTGTAGCCGGCGTAGGCCTTGGGCAGTTCATCAATAATTTCGTCGGCATGGTAGGCAGTCAATGGGATCTCAGCGGTGGCTATCAAATGCAAATCCTCGCCATCAATCTTATAAATCTGCTCCTCTTCTTTAGTGCGGGCACTAAAACCGGTGCCGTCGATCATCCGGCCGCTCACCAGATGCGGTACCAGCATCGGAGTATAGCCATTTTCAGCGATGACTTTCATAGCCAGCTGGGTCAGAGCCAACTCCAACTGGACCAGACTGCCGGCGGTGTAATAAAACTTATTGCCGGCTACCTTAGCGCCGCGCTCAAAATCCAAAAGACCGTGTTTTTCGGCCCAGGTCGCGTGGTCCAAAACTTCAAAGCTTTTGTCGGCAGTGTCACCCCATTTACGCTCCTCACGATTAGCTTCCTCGCCGCCCAGCGGCGTGTCCTCCGGAAAAACATTCGGTATAGATAGGAGGATGTTCTCACGAGGGATAGTCGCAGTATTCATCATTTCAGTCCAGATCTGGCTTTCTTTTTTTTTGAGTTCAGAACCCCGCTTTATCTGTTCATCTGATGGTTTTTTGCCACCGGCCGCCTTAGCAAGCTCATTGCCTTTGCGCCGTAACACCTCAATTTCTGCCCATAGTGTACGATGTTTTTCATCTAGACTTAGTAGCTTTTTAACATCAACCTTGTAGCCCTTCTGTTCGGCTTTTTTCTGTACGAGGTCGGCGTTCTCCCGGATGAATCTGATGTCCAACATGCTCCTTATTATAGCCACTGCAGTGAAAATTGTTATCATACTTGAATGAAGATCAAGGAAGCGTTCCGCTTCTGTCCACGATGTGGAAGTCCATTCCAACCAAGAGAAAACTACTTAGAATGCAACAGGTGCGGTCTGCATTTTTACTTTAATCCCAAGCCATGTACCGCTATTGCGCTAATCAATGATAGAGGTGAGTATCTACTCGTAAAACGAGCAGTTGATCCGGGTAAGGGCTTGTGGGATTTGCCAGGTGGATTTGTTGAAGAGGGTGAAACATTTGAGGAAAACGCCGTGCGCGAAGTTCAGGAAGAATTGGGGTTATCAATAAAACAAGGTGATCTTAAGTACGTCGCAGCACATACCGAGCCCTACTTATTCCAAGACATTGAGTATTTGACCCTAGCTGCCTGTTTTGTAGCTAAATACCCTGATGGCGAATCTCCAAAACCAGCCGACGACGTTGCTGACTTTCATTTCTTTAAACCTGGCGGTCTGCCAACAGACAAATTCGCTTTTGCCGCCATGCACAAAGATTTTGAAGCGATTGGTAAGTTCTTGAAAACCAATAAACTTTAGCGCTTTTTTATAGCCTCAAGGGTTAGCTCGGTGCGGGAGCGGGCGTAAGCGCAGTATTCGCAGTCGGGTGATTCTTTGGGAATGTCGCCATCCAGGCATTCTTTGATTTTTTTAAGCGTGGGTTCTACCCATTTGTCGTTGCCTTTGTATGGAAACACATTAGTTCTAAACTCGACCCTGTTGAAAAAACCATCCGCTTTAGCGATGCCGTTAGCATACACAAAATAGCCGGTGTCGCTAACTTTATGGCCTTCGCCTCGCAGCAGCCACTGGTAAACTTCCATTTGCCGGCGATAGCTGTCGTGCCATTTCGAGTCTTCCAGGTCGGTAATTTCCTTGGCCTTGGCCGTTGCCTTATAGTCCACAACTACAAGTTCTTTCTTAGAATTAACCCAGACATCGTCCACACCGCCGGAAATTAAAAGATTGGTCGGTTTGTGCAGACGCTGAACTCCCGTAAAAACATGGCGCCAGCGCTCCAAGTCTTTATGGGCAAACGGCTTTGCATCCACTTTAAATTCAATTTGCCAGGGGTGCTGCTCTCCCTTTTTACGGTACAAATCGAATTCTACTTTAAGCAACTCGTCGATTGCACTGTTTATTAAAAACGGTGGACTGCTGGGCTGGTTGATTTTAAGCCTTTGAGCCAACCAAAAGCACCGCGGGCAGCGAATAAAATTTTCTATCCGGCTACGACTAAGCTTGTATACCTCTTTCTGGCCGGGCCTATATACCGGCGATCTCTCATACGCCATCCGCTAATTATAACTGAAGGTCAGCCGGCGAGCAGGACAGCTATCATGGAAATAATTGCTAAAGCGATGGCGATTAGGACTACGTATAAAACCGGTCCTGTAAGATTACCCATGGTCTTACTATACGCTCTTTAATGATTGGGATTGGTGCCGTCCAGTTCGTGAATACGTTTATGGTCCAAGCCGTAGTAATGGGCTACCTCGTGCCAGACGGTATGTCTAACATGCTCTCGCAACTCTTCTTTACTGCGACTGATAAGCTCAATTGGCCTTTTAAAGATGGTAATTTTATCAGGGAGGATTTTGGTGGTACCCATCCGCCGCGGCAGAGGTACCCCCTCGTAGAGCCCAAATAACAGATCATTCCAGCGCATACCTAACTGCCTAAGCTGAGCCTGAGTTGGCTCATCCTCTACGATGAAAGCTACATTATCAAGATGCTTTAAATAGCGCGGCGGTATGGCATCAATACCATCACCAACTATTTTCTCAAATTCTTGGTCGCTAACTTGAAGCATAACTTACAGTGGTGCGTAATCTATATGGCACCCCGGCACCAAAAAACTTGAAGCTCCACAATCTGATTGCAGACTGTTCCGCTCAGGTTTTGGTACGGGGCAAGCATGCCTAAAATTATTATTTGACTGGTGCATAGTCGATATGACAGGCTCCTCTCCCAGTACGCTCGGTGTATTTCTGGTGATAGTCTTCGGCCACCCAAAACTCTCCGGCTTTCTCCAGCGCCGTCACGATTTTGCTGTTAAACTTTTCTTTGTTCAATTTATCAGTCGCTTTTTGGGCCTGAGATTTCTGCTCATCATTCAGGTAGAAAATCGCCGAGCGGTATTGTTCACCAACATCCGGGCCTTGGCGGTTCATCTGGGTTGGGTCATGCATTCGAAAGAACTGTTTTAGAAGAGTTTGGTAGGTAACCTTTTTTGGGTTATAAGTGATTTTGACTGCCTCGGCATGGCCGGTCTCTTCATAACTGACCTGCTCGTAGCTGGGATTATCAACCTTACCGCCGATGTAGCCTACCTCTGTCTTGGTTACACCCGGCACTTGGTCAAAATAGTACTGGACACCCCAGAAACACCCCGCCGCAAAAATGGCAACATCGCTTTTCATAATTTAATTTTGCTGAGGTCCCCGTCTAAGACTGCTGTGCTCATACCGTAAACCTCTTCGTGATAGTGGTGGTCTTTAGGAACACCATGCAATATAAAGATCGGTTTGTTGAGGTAATAGGCTAGTCCCCACTCCATGGTGGTATTCGGCCCAATATATCTAGGGTGGTCTGGCTTATCATCGTTAATAATTAAAATGGCATCGCCTTTGGCCACTTTATTAAAGTGTTCACCCGCGAGACTGCGCTTGCGGACAAAGAGCTTGGGTTCACGGTACCAAGCCTTCACTCTTGGCACGTCATAATTATTCTCTTTCTTCATTCGAATGGCTGTCGATGGTACCACGGCAGTGTGTCCTAGTTTTTCCAGCTCTTCGGCAAGCTCGTTAGCCCGCTTATAAAACGCGGCGCTACAGCAAATAACAATTGTCTTTTTATCTCTCACAGTTCAATTATAGCTTGGAGACGGAAGGGTTGTCTTTAATATAGAAACGCCATGGTTTATCAACAGCGTTTTTAATACCGATCCTAGGTCCAGCTACAATGTCATCTGGACTTACTATCATCTCTGGTTGTTGTAAATAAATACTTGACTTGTTAAGTATTGTACCAGAAAGTGCTGTATTCCTGATTCCTAGGGCTTGCGCTAACTTTGCAGGACCGTTGGCTAAGTTTTTGATGTCTGCTATCCCACGATTTTTCTTCATAATTTCAATTCCAGAAAGAGGTTCGGCGGCACGAAGCAGCACCGCCTCCCCTACCCCGGCGCTTCCAACAACTATATTGATGCAGTAATGCATGCCGTAGGTGAAGTAAACATACAACCGACCGCCAGTCTCAAACATCGGTGCTGTTCGAGCTGTTCGCCACTTAAAGCTATGGCTGGCTTCATCATCTTGATGATAAGCTTCAGTCTCAACGATTTTTAGCTTAACCACCCCTTTTGGAGTTTGGCGAACTAGCGTCCAGCCCAAAAGCAGCGGCGCCGCCTCAATAGCCGGCATAGAGAGTACTTCCTTTAAATTCTTAGGCTTCAAGGCGGAGACGTTTGATCAGCCAATCCCTCGGCAGCATGGCCAAAAACCAGCCAGCCCGAGGGCCGCTGGTTTTGCCAATCAGCGCCCGGTACAGTGGATTAAATAGTTGTTGGGGCGTGAAACCGTCACTGTCTTTGAAGGCGTAGACGGCCTTGTGCAGCTCTTCTCCGTCAGCATCGGTTGGCATTTTTTCAATTTTGTCAGCCAATCGCGATAGATAGTTCTTCTCGGCATCCGAAAATTGAGAAGCATCTACGGTTTTAATCAGCTCGAATTTGACATCTTCGGGAGCCCACTTATCTAACCAGCCATCGATAAAGTTAAGCTCTTTCTTAATTACCCCAGCTTTCCGGGAAGCTGCTTCTTTATATTCGGTACGACCTATGATCTCTAAGGTCTTTTGCGGATCAAGCAAAGCCGCCTGATAACTCTCGGCTAGTAGGCTGAACGGCACACTACTAACTACCGGCTGGGTCACGCCGGCTAGAGATGCCTTGACGAGCGGATCATCTGGCTTCTTTTGCAAAGCTTCAGCGAACTCATCGATAAGGCGGGTCACTCCGGCTACCGGATCGAAGGACAGTAGTTTGTCCGGCGGGAAACGAAGAATAAAGAAACGGATGACTTCAGGCGGCAAGACAGCTACCGCGTCGGCCATGGCTAACCCACCACCTGCGCTGGCGCTAATTTTTTTACTCTGTCCGGCCTGGTTTATGAAATTGTATGGCACCGGAATCGGCGCTGGGGCATTGAAGACCTGCTCCATCAAGGCTACCCCTGTATCATAGCTGCCGCCCTTGGTGGCATGGTCACGCCCAAAGGGCTCAACATCAACATCTACCAGCCACCAGCGAGCCGGCCAGTCAATCCGCCAATCGAGTTTGACATCGCCCTTGGCGTAGCTGATAGATTGGGCTTTCCCGTCTCTATCTTCATAGGTAACGGTTTTTGCGGTCTTGTCGATGCTAATAAAGCGCCGCTTCTTTAAATATCCTTCTTCATTAACCTGAATAGGCGACCATTCTTCGCCTAGCTTGTGTCCGGAGATCGTCTCTAAAATGTTTCTGACTTTGTCAGATTCCTGTAGTGCTCGTTCAATAGCCGGCACGAAGAAACCTTCCCGATATTTTTGGTGGGAGCGGATGACATCCATCTCGACCCCCAACTGCTGAATACTGGCAAGAAAATCCTTTAGGGCGTAGTCAGCATAGGTCAGGCCGGAGCTATCGGGGGCTGGCATGTCAGCCAAGGGCTGGCCCAAATATTTCTCGTAGCTGTCGGGCAAGTCAGCCGGAACTTTTCGAAAACCATCAAGGTCATCCACAAAATGGATGTGTTTAGCTTGTCGCCCTCGGTTTTTGAGCTTATTGACTATCGCATCGCAAGTAATAATTTCTCGCAAATATCCCATATGATAGGCCCCGGAAGGTGAGATGCCGGATTCTATAATTATTTCGCCATCAGGTTTGCGAGCGGTAGCCTCGTCAGCCACCTTATTCAACCACTCCATACCTAAAAGTATAGCTTAAAGCTGTTTGCAGTTGGCAGTTAGCTAACAGCTACTGGCTAACCGCTACTAGCTAATAGAAATGATTTTGTAGGTGGTGTCGGGGGAATTTTTTAGTACGACCTTGTCGCCTTCTTTTTTGCCGATTAAGGCCTTACCGATTGGCGACTCGTCACTGATCTTACCGTTTAAGGGATCGGCCTCCATAGTACCGACGACTTGGAACTGTTTGTTGATTCCACCAGCGCTTTTAAGCTTAACCGTGGAACCCAGTTGGATCTTATTGTCGCCGCGCGGTTTCTTGATGACTTGAGCGTTCTGCAGGATATGCTCAACCTCGGTTATCCGAGCTTCCAGCCTATCCTGCTCCTCTCGAGCTGTCTGGTACTCGGCGTTCTCTGATAAATCACCCAGTTCGCGGGCCTGTCTTATTCTCTCAGCTATATGAACGCGCTGAGCAATTAAAGTAGTGTGCTCATCTCTGAGCTCGTCTATGCCGGAACTGGTTAAACGGAACAATTTTTTCATTTGGCTACTTAAAATTAATACTTTCCTCTTGAGCAGGCTCCTTAGACCGCTCTATCCGTGGTTAGCTAAATTCTTTATCGGGTTATCTAGTCTTTATCGACTAGGATTTGAGTAACTTTGTCTTTAGGTATCAATTTGGTCTCGGCTGAGCTGCGGCCTTTTTGCTCTACAGCGCCTTCCGCCAGTGTTTTGTCACTAACTACCAAACGGATGGGTATCCCAAAAAGGTCAGCGTCGGCGAACATTTCACCGGCACGCTCATCCCGATTATCATATATTACTCCAACCCCGGCGGCTGTCAACTGCTCGTATAGACGGTCAGCCTCGATCACTGTTCGGGGCTCACTGCCTAGCCTGATGAGGTAAATCCTGGCCGGGGCGACCGCCTCTGGCCAGACTAAGCCTTTATCATCGGCAAGGTGCTCAACAATGGTACCCATGACACGTCCCGGGCCGATACCATAACTACCCATGATGACTGGCTTGGCACTGCCCTGTTCATCTGTAAAAGTCAGACCTAAAGCCTCTGAGAAGCGTGTACCGAGCGGAAAGATATTGCCGACTTCAACGGCTTTTTTCTCTACCAGCTCATCTTTTGCCAGCCCCAGCTCGGCCAGAACTTCGTCGCTATAGACTTCTTTATTTACTGCCAGACGGCGGCCTTCGTGTACAAAAATAGTGTCTTCACCTACATCAGTAACTGTCTGAAACTCGTGGCTGAATTTGCTGAAACTGCCACCCGAGGCAAATGTTAGATAGGTATCCTTGCCAAGTCCCAATCTTTCAAAGATTTTGATGTAGGCCGCTTGAGCCTTCTTATAAAACTCATCATGCTCGGTCTGAGCTCGGCAAAACGAGTAAAGATCCTTCATGATGAACTCCCGGCAGCGCAGTAGGCCGTTCTTGGCTCTAGGTTCGTTTCTGAACTTGGTTTGAAAGTGGTATGCGTAAACTGGCAGGTCTTTATAAGAGTGCACGAAGTTGGTCATGATAGCCGTTAAGGCCTCTTCATGAGTGTTGCTCAAACCCAGTTCCGGGCCTTGATGGAAGCCCTGCCCTCCGTGCAGGCGAGTTTTGAACCAGATATCGACGACTTCGTCGTGCCAGCGACCGCTCTTTTCCCAAAGCTCCTTAGACTGCAGGGTGCTCATGAACATCTCTTGGCCCCCAATGGCATCAATTTCTTCGCGGATGATATTAATCACCTTGTTAAGCGTAATTAACCCCAACGGAAGAAAGCTATAAACCCCGGCCATCTCTTTGTGGATATAGCCCGCTCGAATCAATAGCTGAGCGTTCTTGGCGGTCTCATCAGCCGGCGCCTCCCGGCGGGTTTTTAAGAACATATCCGATCGTCTCATTACCCTTATTCTACATGAAAGCTAGAAGGCTCACATCTGAGCAAAGTGCAAGGCGATGTTGAAGTGCGGAGCGAGGCGTATGAGTAATACGTTGAGCGAGCACTGGAAACGGCAACGACGCAATTTTCCAGAAGCGGTGGCGGAATTCCGGCTTCGCCGGGAGCAGGCCGCCGCAGTGTGAGTCTTCTAGACGAAGTAGATTACAAAGGCAACGCTATTATTTAACCCATGTACCAGCATTGGGCTGTATAGCGCCCCGGTT
>Ga0209542_10004171_pt1 | contig 29991 bp, 25 predicted proteins | sample RifCSPhighO2_01_FD_184028 | JGI IMG/M metagenome (GOLD analysis project Ga0209542, IMG submission 184028) | Soil microbial communities from Rifle, Colorado - Rifle CSP2_plank highO2_0.1 (SPAdes) (version 2) | ecosystem: Environmental > Terrestrial > Deep subsurface > Rock core/Sediment ... | reverse complement strand
GCAAATTCCGTAGCAGGAGTTCGCGCGGGAGCTAAAATTATTGACGCCACTTCTCGAGGCTTGGGTGCCGGAGCAGGAAATTGTCAATTGGAGGTAATAGTTGCAGTCCTTTTGAAAATGGGTTATAAAATCGACCTCGACCTTTTTACACTGATGGATAACAGCGAAAGAATAATTGCTAGACTAATGACAAAGCCACAGGAAATCGGCACGGTCAGTTTAACTTCCGGACTTGCCGGAGTATTTTCGGGATTTGCTCCTCACGCAAAAGCAGCTGCAAAAAGATTCGGGGTGGATCCAAGAGAGATTTTGATTGAACTTGGCAAAAGGAGAATTGTCGCTGGCCAGGAGGACATGATTGTAGACGTGGCGCACTACTTAAAACGAAAGAAGACTACAGTTTCCGATAATCCAATTGAGGCTCTAATATGACAGTTAGTGATTTTATAGTTAAGTTTTTGGCTGATCGAGGTGTCGATACCATTTTTATGGTTACAGGCGGCCAGGCGATGTTCTTAAATGATGCGGTCTACAAAACTCCGAAGATAAAGGCGATCTTTAATCATCACGAGCAAGCTTGCGGAATGGCTGCCGAGGCATATGGAAGAACTAGCGGAAAACTTGGAGTTGCAATGGTAACTGCCGGACCCGGTGCTATTAATGTCTTAAATGGTGTTGTCGGCGCTTTTGTTGATTCGGCCCCAATGATGGTAATATCCGGACAATCTTCGTACTCTACCGTTTCTTATATGAAATCTTCAAAAATCAGACAACTAGGGCTTCAGGGGATCAATATTGAGCCGATCGCAAAAGCTGTAACAAAATATTTCAAAACTGTTGATGATCCTGCTATGGTCGGATATTACTTAGAAGAGGCGTATTTTTTGGCAACTTCCGCAAGAACCGGGCCCGTATGGTTAGAAGTACCTCTTGATATTCAGAGAACAGAGGTAGAGAAAAAATTAGAGAAATATAGAATACAAAAGTCTCAAAGATCGAAAAAAACACTAAAAAAAGAGGTAAAAAAGACATTGGATCTTTTACTTGAATCTAAAAGACCACTGGTTCTGGCTGGTCAGGGAGTAAGAATTGCCAAGGCACAAGAGGAATTTCTGAAAGTTATTTCGAAAATAAAAGCTCCTGTTGTCACAACGAGACTTGGGATTGACCTTATTGCAAGCGACAATCCACTTTTTGTAGGAAGACCTGGACTCTACCCTGATCGTGCCGCCAACTTTGCCGTTCAAAACTCCGATTTAATAATAAGTCTTGGAGCCAGACTTGATACAGGCATTATCGGATATGACCCGAAAGATTGGGGAAGGCACGCGAAAAAAGTCGTTGTAGATTTAGATTTGGAAGAGATAAACAAACCCGGCATAAATATTGACCTTGCTATAAAAAACGATGTCCGTGATTTTTTGATGGAGTTTTCGGAACTTTTAAAGAATCGGTCGGTGACAAATTTTGATAAATGGATTTCTGTCTGTTCTTCTTGGAGAAAAAAATACCCAATGGTGCTTCCTGAATATAAGCGAGAAAAATTAGTCAATTCTTATTACTTTGTGCAAAAGCTTTCAAGGCTCGCAGACACTAGTGACGTAATAGTCGTAGATACCAGTTCTCCATTTCATGTTGTAAGCCAGACTTGGGAAGTAAAGACCGGCCAGAGATTTTTAACAACCGGAGGTATTTCGACCATGGGGTATTGGCCAAGCAGTATCGGCGTCTGTCTTGCGTCTGGTGGCAGAAGGACAATAGTTGTAACCGGGGACGGATGTTTGCAAATGAACATACAGGAGCTGGCGACAGTTGTTGCAAGCAAACTGCCTATAAAGATTTTTGTAATTAATAACAACGGATATCTTTTGATACGTCATACACAAAAAACTCATATGCAAGGGAGATTTATGGGAGAAAGCCCAAAAACCGGCCTTCTGATTCCGGACATTCTAAAAATAGCCGACGCTTATGGAATGTTGGGAGTAACTATTAATAATACTTCGGATGTAGAAAAAAAAGTGGAACAAGTTCTTTCATACAAAGGACCTGTGCTTTGTGACGTTAAATCACCCCAGTGGCAACTGGTTATACCACGGATCTCCTCAAGCAGACAACCAGACGGCTCTATGATCAGCAGACCCTACGAAGATTTATTTCCATTTTTAGATCCAGAAGAATTAAAGTCTAATATGATCGCAGAACTTTAGAACATCCGCGGGGATTATGAACCTCAAAATTTTTATAACAGGTGCAAATGGATTTATTGCAAGAAATGTTATTGAGCAGTTAAGCAGTAAATATAATTTAGTTGTTCCAAGTCACAAAGAACTGAATCTTTTAGACACAAGTGCTGTCGATAAATTTTTCTTGCGGCATAAACATTTTGATGTTATCTTGCATACAGCAATAGTCGGCGGCAACAGAAAAGTTCCCAATACTCCTGAAATCGCAACAGTCAATCTCCGCATGTTTTTTAATGTCGCAAGAAACATAAAATATTTTGGCAGAATGATTCATCTTGGGTCAGGCATAGAGTATGGGAAAGAGAGAGCGTTGAAAAAAGTTAAAGAAACTGATTTTGATAAGTATGTACCCCAAAATAATTTTGGGTTTTATAAATATCTTTGTGGAAAATTTATAGAAAACTCACAAAAGATTTTTAACTTGAGACTTTTTGGGGTTTTTGGTAAATATGAAGACTCCTCTATTCGATTTATTTCCAATGCAATCTGCAAATCAATTCTAGGTATACCCATTACTATTAATCAGAATGTATATTTTGACTATTTATACGTTGATGACTTTGTCCAAATTCTTGATTATTTCTTAACACATAAAGCGCAATATAAATCATATAATGTGGGTACAGGCAAATCGACAGATTTACTTTCGATCGCAAACAAAATCAATAATATTGCCGAACATAAAGTGTCTGTAAAAATCAGGTCAAGAGGGATGGCTAACGAGTATACTTGCAATAACAATCGACTAATTGGCGAAATTGGGAGTTTTAAGTTTACTAACCTTGATCAAGCTTTAAAAGAATTACATCAATGGTACTTGAGCCAAAAGAGTAAATTAAAGGTGCGAAACTTTCTTCATAATCACTTTTAGTGAAAAACACCAGGCTACAACCCGATTTTATTCCTGACAATATAATTGGGCCGTTGTTTAACCTCGTCGTATATTCTTGCAAGATACTCACCGATGATACCAAGTATTAAAAAAAGCATCCCAAAAAGAAATCCCAAGATTACGATGATTGTAGAAATTCCCGGTGCTCCCCTACCGAAAATCAAAAATAGAACAATTTGATAAATTATTAAGGAAAAGGAAACTACAGATAGTAAAAACCCACAAAGCGTTACTAATTTAAGCGGGATGTAAGAAAATGAAAAAATCCCATTTAGTGCCACCTTTAAGACCGTTGGGAAATTAGCTTTAGGCTCACCTGCAAACCTTTTGGCTCTATTAAATGAAACCCCTACTTGTGAAAAACCAGACCAGATGATCATTCCTCTTAAAAATTTATTTCTTTCTGGCATTTTGCAAATTACTTCATAAACTTTTTTGTCGATTAATCGGAAATCAGAAACGTTTTCCGGAAACATGTTGTCTGTCAAAATATTTAGCATTTTGTAGAAGAAGAGTGAATTAATCTTACGTATAATGTTTGAATCTGCTCTTTTTTTTATAATTCCATAAACTATTTCATAACCTTCTTCCCATTTTCTAATAAAATTAGAGATCATGTTCGGTGGATCTTGCAAATCTCCCATCATAATTACTACAGCGTCTCCTTTTACAAAATTTAATCCTGCAAAAATCGCAGCATCTGCGTTTCCAAAATTTTTTGAGAGTTGAAGTATTTTTAAGCGCTTGTCTTTATTATGAATTTTAAGTAATTTTTGAAAAGTTCTATCCTTTGATCCGTGTTCAACTGCTGTAACTTCAAAATTATATTTTTTTTCTATTTTGAAAAGTTGATTTAACTGCCTGTACAACTCATCGATATTCTCTTCCTCATTATAAAGAGGGGTAACAATAGATATTGTTTTTTTCATGGATGTTTACCTAAAACTTGAACAAGTATATAATTTCCTCTATGGATCGACAATTAATATCTTTCATTAAACGCTATTATACTCAAAATCATAAAAAACAAGTCTTTATTCCAAATGTAACCCCAGTCAAAGTTTCCGGAAGAGTCTATGACGAAAAGGAAATCGAAAAAGCAGTTGAGGCTTCACTTGAATTTTGGTTGACCGAGGGGCATTTTGCGGAGGAATTTTGCAAAAAACTTTCCAAATTTCTTGGGGTTAAATATACGACACTGGTAAATTCCGGATCGAGCGCAAATCTTGCTGCATTTTCGGCATTAACTTCTGAAAAGTTGGGAAAGCGCCGGATTCAGAAAGGTGATGAAGTGATTACTGTTGCCTGCTCTTTCCCAACCACTATTAATCCAATTATTCAATACGGAGCAGTCCCTGTTTTTGTCGATGTTGATTTGAAAACAAGAAACGCTCAAGTTGACATGATTGAAAAAGCGATTACAAAAAAAACTAAAGCGATTATTTTAGCTCACACTCTCGGGAACCCATTTGATGTGGATAAGGTTATGAAAATAGCAAGGAAAAACAATCTTTGGGTGATCGAGGATTGTTGTGATGCGTTGGGTTCAAAATACGACGGAAAATATGTCTCGACATTTGGCGATTTGGCAACGTTTTCTTTCTATCCCGCGCATCAAATAACAATGGGTGAAGGGGGCGCAGTTGTCACAAATAATCCCGACCTTTATGTTCTTGTGAATTCCTTTTGCGAATGGGGTCGCGATTGCTGGTGCAGAACAGGACAGGACAACAGATGCGGTAGAAGATTTTCTTATCAACTTGGAAAATTACCATATGGCTATGATCACAAGTACACTTATTCACATATAGGTTACAACTTGAAGGCAACCGACATTCAAGCAGCGATAGGGATTGCACAGCTCGAAAAACTGCCTACGTTTATAAGAATCAGGCAAGCAAACTTTAAATATTTGTATGGCCATCTGAAGAAATATCAAAATCATTTTATTCTGCCAAAATGGGATAAAAATTCTTCTCCTTGCTGGTTCGGGTTTATGCTGGTAATTAAAAAAGACGCACCGTTTAGACGACTGGATATTGTAAATTATCTGCAAAGCAATAAAATCGAAACCCGGGCACTATTTGCCGGTAACTTACTTCGCCACCCTGCCTATCTTCATATAAAACACCGTGTACTCGGAAAGCTAAAAAACAGCGACCTAATTATGAAAAATGGATTCTGGATCGGCGTTTACCCGGGTAATACAACTGTTCATCTGAATTACACGCTATCGAAATTTGATGAATTTCTAGCAAAATATAAATAATAGCCATGATATCTGCCTCAAGATGAGACCATCAAATAAAAAATTAGAGAGGAACTTGACTGGCAACTTAAGCCTGGCATTATCTTTAAATTCCAGTCTAACTATCAAAGACCAGAATTTTATTATTAAGAATATAAAAGATTTCTTTATCGAATAAATGATATCTTACTTAAAAGAACTGTATAAATTCCGTGAGTTGCTTTTCTCTTTAACAAAAAGAGAGATTAAAGTTCGTTACAAACAAACTACCCTTGGCGCAGCCTGGGCGATTCTGCAACCTTTTTCATTAATGCTGATTTTTTCTCTTGTTTTTGGTGTTTTATTAAAACTTGAATCAGATAGTATTCCTTATCCTATTTTTTACTATTCGGCGCTTTTGCCCTGGACTTTTTTCTCAACAAGTTTTTCGTTCGGAGCACTTGCCATAATTAACAACAGCAGCCTCATAACGAAAATTTATTTCCCTCGCGAAACGATACCATTGGCCTCTGTAGGTGCAGCAATACTTGATCTGACTGTAGCCAGCCTTATCTTTTTACTAATGATGATTTTTTATAAAACACCGCTTACTTTTCAATTTATATACGTACTGCCTATAATTGTAATCCTCGTAATATTCACAACAGCCATGGTCTTATTAAGTTCGGCATTGGTTGTCATTTGGCGTGACCTTAAATTCGTCATTCCTCTGGCAATTCAAATTTGGATGTTTGCTTCACCGATAATTTATCCCCTAAGTCAGGTACCGGAAGGGTTAAAAGGTATTTATATGTTAAATCCAATGGCTGTGTTAATTAACAATTTTCGTAAAATCACCGTTGGGGGAGATGCTGCTAACTGGCAAGAGTTGAGTTTAGCGGCAATCGTTTCAATTATTTTATTTATTTTGTGTTATCTATTCTTTAAACAGAAAGAGAAGATTTTTGCCGACATCATATAAGAGATGCCAATATACTAATGAATACTAATCATACTAATAAAAATAGTAAGCTTATCTTTCCCAAATTGTCTTATATAATCGTCGGGGTTTGTTTTGACGTTCATAATGCGCTGGGACGATTTGCTCGAGAAAAGCAGTACTGCGATGAAATTGAACAAAGATTAAAATCTTTAAAACTTCCATACAAGAGAGAACTACGAATCAATAGTTCTGGAAATGTAATAGATTTTCTTATAAAGGATAAGTTAATCATTGAAGCGAAGGCAAAGAGAGTAATAACTAGAGATGATTATTACCAAATACAACGCTATCTACAGACTTTGAACATCAAACTCGGATTTCTTGTCAACTTTCGCAATAGATACTTAAAACCAATCAGAGTTGTCCGAATCGATACTGATGCAAGACGAAAATTTATGTGATTCGTATAATTAGTATCAATTCGTATATTAGCATCGATGAATGTAATTGAATTTAAAAACGTCTACAAATCGTATTCAATAAGCAGATTCAAGTATAAGAGGCTCTCTGATGATATCTCCCAAATCTTTCAAAGACTAGCTACCGGTAAGAAAAGAACAATTCAATCTGAAAAATTTTTAGCATTAAAAAATCTAAATTTTAATGTTAAAAGAGGCGAAAGTTTAGGGATAATTGGTAAAAACGGAGCGGGTAAGACGACTGTTTTGAAATTGTTATCCAGGGTCACGTATCCGGATTCAGGAGAAATAAAAGTTAACGGAAAAATAGGCGCTTTTATAGAACTTGGTGCGGGACTTCACCCTGAACTTTCTGGACGAGAAAATATTTATCTTTACGGTGCAATTTTGGGGATGAGAAAAAAAGAAATTGATGAAAAATTTGAAGAAATTGTTAAATTTTCCGGGCTTAGAAAATTTTTAGACACTCCAATTAAGCGATATTCTTCAGGTATGTATGCCAGACTTGGATTTTCGGTAGTTTCCTTCATGGATCCCGACATACTTTTGATCGATGAGGTACTTGCTGTCGGAGACAAAAGTTTTCAAGAAAAATGTCTATCTAGAATGCACAGTTTTGCAAAAAGTGATAAAACCTTAATATTTATTTCCCACAATTTAGACGCCGTAAAGAAAATATGTGAGAAAGTAATAGTTCTAGATAAGGGTAAGGTTTTGTACGAAGGAGACAGTGGTCGGGCGATTAAAACTTATCTTGATCTTTTTCCCAAGTCACGTTAAGATACTTTCGCTTCAATAATTTGTAAAACTGCCTAAGAACAGAAACGCTCATGAATTGGCAAAATCAGATAATATTTCTAACGGGTGGTACGGGATCATTCGGACAAGCTTTCACCAAACTAATTCTTAGTAAGTCCCCTAAAAGTCTGCGCGTCTTTGATTGTGATGAGTATTCCCAGTTTGAAGTAAGTAATAATCTCAAAAAGAAAAATGTCAGTTATCTGTTAGGAAGAGTCGAAGACAAAGACAGGCTCTATAGAGCAATGCAGGGAGTTGATATGGTAGTACATGCAGCTGCGCTAAAGCAGGTTCCAATTATAGAATACAATCCCTTTGAAGCCGTAAAGACAAATATTTTAGGCAGCCAAAATATTATAGATTGCGCAATAGATTTAGGAGTTAAAAAAACAATATTAATTTCTTCCGATAAGGCGGTTTCTCCAACCAATTTATATGGTGCTACTAAAATGGTTGCGGAAAAAATATTTGTTCAAGCAAACTCTTACGCTGGGGATAAAAACATAAGGTTTAGTGTAGTGAGATATGGAAACGTCATGGCATCAAGGGGAAGCGTGGTCCCCACATTTTTAGAACAAAAAAAGAATGACATACTTACTATTACTGATGAGCGGATGACGAGGTTTTGGATTACATTAGATGAAGGGGTAAAATTCGTATTGAGTTGTATTGAGAAAATGCAGGGCGGAGAAATTTTTGTTCCTAAAATTCCAAGCATAAAAATTATAGAACTTGCCAGAGCTGTTGCACCAAAAGCAAAAATAAAAATAGTCGGTATTAGAGCTGGCGAAAAACTTCATGAGCTATTGGTGAGCGAAGATGAAGCAAGGCACGCGAAGGACTTTAATAATTATTTCGTCATTGAACCCGAATTTATTAGCTGGGGAAAGGCTAGTTATAACAACAATGTTTCGGGCAAAGAACTAGAAGAAGGTTTTCGTTATTCAAGCGACAATAACAATGACTGGCTATCACCATCTGATATTAAAAAACTCCTCAAGCAACTGACCGAAAATAATGCCTAAAATAATTCCCTATGGTCATCAATCAATTGACAGTAGTGATATTCAAGCCGTTGTTCAAGTTTTAAAATCAGACAGAATTACCCAGGGACCAATAATTGATAAGTTCGAAAATGCTTTAGCAAAATTTGTTGGTGCAAAATATGCGGTTTGTGTCTCCAGCGGAACCGCGGCTTTACATGCAGCTTGTATAGCTTCCGGAATCGAATCCGGAGATGAAGTTATAGTCCCTACCCTATCATTCGTGGCTACTGCAAACTGTGTCCTTTATTGTGGTGCAAAACCTGTTTTGGTAGATGTTTATGTAGATACTCTGACAATAAATGCTGAGGAAGTAGCAAAGAAAATTACTAAAAAAACCAAGGCTATTATTGCTGTTGACTTTGCAGGCCATCCGGCCGATTGGGACAAATTAAGAAAATTAGCACAAAAGCATGACTTGATATTAATTGACGACGCGGCGCATGCACTCGGAAGTGTGTATAAAGAAAAATCAATTGGTTCGATTGCAGGTCTAACAGCTTTTTCCTTTCACCCTGTCAAAACAATCACAACTGGGGAGGGTGGCGCAATTGCAACGAATAGTGAAGCATTATATGGGAGACTTAAGAAGTTTAGGCATCATGGAATAGAAAAAGACAAAAAAAACGATAAAAAATATGGTTCATGGTATTACGAAATAAATAACTTAGGATATAATTATCGAATAACAGACCTTCAGGCAGCATTAGGGCTTTCTCAGCTTAAAAAGATTAAAAAAAATATTAAAGTTAGGCGTTTTCTTTGGAATAGATATAAAGAGAAACTAAATAATCTAAAGGCTATAGATTTACCTATCGAGAAAGATAATGCAATTTCAGCATGGCATATTTATCCGATTAGGTTAAATAATAAGGCTAAGAAATCACGAAGGGAAGTTTTTGATTTTTTAAGAAAAGCCAATATTGGTGTGCAAGTTCATTACATTCCCATTCATTTTCATAGTCTCTATAAAAAATTGTTTGGCTATGCAAAAGGTGATTTTCCTGTTGCGGAAAAATATTACGAGAGTGCCTTATCTCTTCCTTTATACGTATCTCTTTCGAAACAAGATCAAGACTATGTAATAAGGAAGTTAAAAGAATCATTATATGAAGAAAATTAAGCCCATTAAAATTGGCAGCAGGTTCGTAGGGACGGGGTATCCAGTCTATATTATTTTTGAAGTAGCATCAACACATGCAAACGATTGGGAAATAGCAAAAAGATATGTAAGTCAGGCAAAAGAGGCAGGGGCAGATGCTTTAAAATTCCAGCTATTTACTGCAGACAAGATTTTGAATCCTCTTACAACCGGGCTTAAAGACACATACGATTACTTTAAAAAATCCGAAACACCAAGAAAGTGGTTCCCTAAGCTGCTTAAATTATGTAAAAGTGCGGAATTAGATTTACTTTGCACACCGTTTGATGAAGAATCAGCAACATTTCTAAATAATATAGGTGTGCCGGCAATGAAAATTGCTTCCGGTGAATTGACCAACCACCAATTTCTCTCCCATGTAGCCAGATTTGGAATACCGGTGATACTTTCGACGGGTATGGCTACAATGGAAGAAATCCGTGCAGCGGTTAAGGTACTTCAGGATAATGGTTGCAAAGATCTTGTTCTATTGCAGTGTGTTTCCGTTTACCCCATGCCGTATGAAGATGCCAATGTTCGCGTGATGCAAACTTTGCAAGAAGAGTTTGGTTGTATTGTCGGCTATTCCGATAATGGGTCTGAGGGTCATATTGTCCCGCTTCTTGCCGTGGCCTTAGGGGCATCAATTATCGAAAAGCATGTCACATCCCAAAAGGCAAGAGGCAATTTAGATGATAAATTCTCCATGTCTGTTGAAGAATTTACTCAAATGGTCAAAAGAATCAGGCAACTTGAAAAAGAGTACAAAGGGCAATCCAAAGACGCTGTAAAGGATTTAAAAAAAGAATTCGGTGATGATGTACAAAAGGCTTTAGGAAACGGCGTTAAAATACCGGCACCTCACGGAACAAAAATAACCAATCCGGGAGTAAAAGGAGAGTTTATTCAAAAAGAAGCAGATGAGAGACATTGGGCAAGAAGAGGGGTTTATCCGGCCCGAATGATTCCAAAGGGTACAATAATCACTTCCGATATGTTGATCGCGCTTAGACCATATATCGGAGTTTCTGCACCTTTATTCAATCAGATTATAGGAAAAGTATCTAAAGAGGATTTACCGGCTAAATATCCTATTATGATCGAGGGGAATAGAGTTAGGAGATTTAAGAAAAAAGACATAGCAAAAACCTATATCCATAATCAAGAGAAACAATTTGTGAAAGTTATTCTACAAGAGGCGACTTTTTAAATTATATGTCTTAAATTAAATGAGAACTAAGAGAGTAGTCGCTATTATTCAGGCAAGAATGGGTTCGTCAAGACTTCCCGGCAAGGTAATGGCACCGATTATTGGCAAACCAATGCTCTGGCATGTAGTAAATAGAGTTAAGAGGTCAAAACTTGTATATAAAGTAGTTGTCGCCACATCGACTCGGTTAGAGGATAAAAAAATTGTTGAATTCTGTAAAAAAAACGGCGTTGATGCTTTTATTGGTCCCGAAAAAAATGTTTTAAAAAGATACTATCTCGCGGCTAAACAATATAGGGCAGACGTAATAGTAAGGATAACTGCTGATTGCCCATTAATAGATCCCAAAATAGTTGAAAAGAGTATAAGAACATTTTTTAAAGGTAATTTTGATTATTTGGCCATTTTAACTGGGGCAGGATCTTTAAAATCTAAAGATAAAAAGTATCCGGACGGAATGGATTGTGAAGTATTTTCATTCCAATCACTTGAAAAGGCTTACAGGGAAGCAACGAGTAACAAGGAGAGAGAACACGTTACGGTTTACATATGGAGAAATCCTCACAAATTCAAGATCGGCAAGCTTGAAAGCACCGTAGATTGTTCGGATATTCGGCTGGTAGTTGACACAAAAGAAGATTTTCTGCTTGTTAGAAAAATTTATTCCAAGTTATACAAAAAAACCCCCAATTTTGGTCTTGAGGAAATATTAAGCTTGTTTAAAAAGAAACCGGAATTGCTTAAAATTAACAGACTAAATATTGGAAAAGAGGGCTATGAAGAATTTTGGAATGAAAAAGAGAGAATTACAAAAATCGTTTAAACTTTGGAAAAAGGCCCAAAGGTTAATACCGACTGGAACCCAAACGCTTTCAAAAGCGCCGAGCCAGTTTGTGTACGGAGTTACTCCTATTTTCCTTGAAAAGGGCAGAGGTGCTTATGTTTGGGATATTGACGGAAACAAATATCTGGACTTTGTAATGGCACTGGGACCTATTATTTTAGGCTATGATTGGCCTCAAGTAACAAAAGCGGTAATAAAGCAGGTACACGATGGTACAGTATTTACTCTCCCCCATCCAAAAGAAGTCGAGCTTGCAGAACTAATTGTCGAGAGCGTGCCTAGTGTAGAGATGGTGAGATTTGGGAAGAATGGAGCCGATGCTACTTCTGCTGCCGTTAGAGTCGCTAGAGCTTATACGAGGCGTGATCATTTTGCTTATTGCGGATATCACGGTTACCAGGACTGGTTTGCTGTAACAACCTCAAGGAATAAAGGTATTCCTAAAATTCTTAAATCATTTGCTCATACATTCGAGTTTAACAACATCAAAAGTTTAGAAAGGATTTTTGCTGAAAATCCCAAGAAAATTGCTGCGGTAATTATGGAAATACCAGGCCAAGACCCTCAAGACGGTTTTTTAAAACAAGTTATCGAAATTAGCCATAAGAACGGTGCTGTTTTTATATTAGATGAAATTGTTACAGGTTTCAGGTACTCACTCGGCGGCGCACAAGAATATTACAAAATAAAACCGGATTTATCATGTTTTGGAAAAGCTATGGCAAACGGTTTTGCTATATCTGCGGTTGCAGGAAAGAGAGAAATAATGAAAGAATTTGAAAATGTTTTCTTTTCTACAACATTTGGAGGAGAAACAAGTGCAATAGTTGCCGCAATTGCAACTCTACGAGAGTTAAAAAAAAGAAAAGCATTCGATCATTTTTGGAAACTTGGCTTATATTGGAAAAATTCCTTTAATAAGATGGCAAAAACAACCGGTATTTCTGCTTCAGTTGGCGGTCACGGGCCAAGAACACATTTTGAATTTAAAGATAAAAAAGGCAGAGAATCGCTACTTTTAAAAAGTTTGTTTTTGCAGGAAACGATTAAAGAAGGTGTTCTTTTCGGTAGTCCGATCTTTATGAGTCTTTCCCATTCAATGAAGGATATAGAAAATACGCTTCTTATCTGTCAAAAAGCACTGAAGAAGATTAAAGCGGCGCAAAACAAAGGAAATTTAAATAGATTTTTGGAAGGAGAACCAATTGGTGAAGTATTCAGGAGAAGAGATTAAACATAGGCTACTGTTAGAATTTAAAAACATTAAATTCAAAAAATCCTTGCTTGATGATGTAAACTACATAGCCGTACTGAGTGCAGAAGAGGTAACTTTGTCGGGGGAGAATGGAGAAAGATTTTTGCAAGTTTTCAATTTAGTTAAGAATGATCGTAAAAAAACAATTATATTTCTAGGCACGAAACTTCATAATCTCAACTTAGAAAAATTTTTAAAAAGAGAAGTTTATTTATGCAAAATTGTTATCTTGGGCTCAAGATCTGACTCAACAACGAAGATCCAAATAAAACAGCTGTCAAGCTTCCTGGGAAAACACAGAGTTATTAACAAAATTCTGATTGTATCAAATACCTATCATTTCCCGAGAATTAAAAGATATTGCCGGATGTATTTAAACTCAAAAGTCAGGACTTATTATATTGGCATCGGGGATATTAGATTTCAAACACAGCGGGTTGATGATGAAATTGAAAAAATTATAAAATATGCCTCTAAAAAAGATTTACCTCTTTTAATATGAAGATAATCGTTGTTGGATGTGGATCGATAGGTTCCAGGCATCTTAAAAATCTTAAGAAACTGAAGGTTCGCGAACTTGTGGCGGTAGATATGAAGTCGCGCAGGCTTAAAGATTTAAAAAAAGAAGTCCAGGGTTTAACCGTTTATAACAACTTGGATGAGGCAATAAGCCTGGAAAAACACATAGATGCGGGTTTTGTGTGCACCCCTACAAGTCTTCATATCCCAGTTGCTATAAAACTCGCTAAGGCAAAAATAAATTTATTTATAGAAAAACCCCTGTCTCACAATCTAAAAGACATTGACAAGCTAGAAGAAATTGTAAAGACAAATAAGTTAATTACAATGATGGGCATGAATTACCGTTTTCATCCAGGACTGCAATTAGTCAAAAAAATAATAGATAATAAAAAAATAGGCGAAATTTTGTCCGCACGTGTGTTTGGTGGGTACTATCTTCCCTATTGGCACCCTAACACTGATTATAAAAAGGAATATGCTGCCAGAAAAGAATTAGGCGGAGGCGTAATTTTAACAAGCCTATCTCACACAGTTGATTATTTAAGATGGATTTTTGGAGACATAAATCTGGTTTATGCCTGGAAAGGTAATATCGGTGACCTAAAGATAAATGTCGAGGATGCTGCTATATTAATTTTAAAAACCAAAATGAATAAGCCAATTCTGGTTTATTCTGATTTCCTTCAAAAAAATAATCAACATGATCTCGAAATAATTGGAGAAAAAGGTACTGTAAAATTCAACTTCCTTTCGGATTGTGTTGATGTTTATTTTGACAAAGATAAAAATTGGCAGAAATTAAAATATAAATTTAAAATCAATGATATGTATATACACGAGGCAAAATTCTTTTTATCAAATGTTAAAAAAAACCAGAATATCGAAATGAACATTACTGGGGGAGTAAAAATGTTAAATATACTAATACAAAGCAAGAATAAGCTTATATAAGTCACATGCATCAAGGCAAAATAATTGACAGAGTAAAAAATTACAAAGTAATTGACTGTATAAGTTGTTGTTTTATCCACGTTATTCCTATCCCATCTGATAAGGAAATATGGCGATTATATAAGGAAGAATTTTATTCAAAGAAGAAACCGAAATATTTTAAAGAGTCAGAAGAAGATTTAGACTGGTGGATATTAACTTACAAGAACTATTATAGAATTTTGGAGAAATATACAAAAGGAAGAAAATTATTAGAAATTGGATCGGGTCCTGGATATTTTTTGAGTTGTGGTAATAAATTAGGATGGAATGTTTTAGGTTTAGAACCTTCCAAAGAAGCGTATCTATACTCAAAAAAATTAGGGGTGGATGTCGTTAATGGCTTCTTTACGGAAGAATTTATACAAAAGTATGGAAAATTTGATGTAGTGTCTGCTATGTTTGTACTAGAACATTTAATCAACCCGCATTCTTTTGTAAAAAATATTAAACATTCATTGAAAAAAAATGGCTTGTTTTTTTTAATCTCACCCAATGATTATAACCCTTTACAGGTTATTTTAAGAAATAATAAAAGTTATAAACCTTGGTGGATCTCACCACCACAACATATAAATTATTTTAACTTCAAATCTATAAAAAATCTTCTTTACAAAAAAGGTTTTGAGGTTATTGATCAATATTCAACATTCCCCATGGAATATTATTTACTCAGCGGAGATAACTATGTAAATAATCCAACTGCGGGCAGAAAATATCATAGTAAAAGGAAGGAGTTCGAGACTAATATGTTTAGATATGGCCCTGAATATTTAAATAACATGTATAAAGCACTGTCTGAATGCGGCTTAGGGAGAGAATTTGTCATAGTAGCGAAATTAAGAGTTTAACAAATTAACATGATGAGTAATGAATCACTTAAGCCTTTATTAAAAAAAATAAAAGTCGTGGGTTTCGATTTTGATGACACCCTTGTTGATGAACAACATTCGGTTCAAGGTAGGTGGAAAAAGGTTTTAAAAAAATATAGTTACTTGTCACCAAATTTGTTAAGGACCTTTTTTGAAGTTTACAAAATTAAAGGTTTTAAATATAAACGACATATTAATTTAACTTTAGAAAAATTGGGGGTTGATAACAAGTTAGTTAAACCTATCGTGGATGATTTTTTATCTTTTCATTATGAAGAAAAATTAAACCCCGGGGCAGAAGAGTTGTTAAAACTGCTAAATCATAAAGGCATGAAAGTTGGAATAATCACAAATGGGAATCAAGAGTACCAAGAAAGAAGAATTACGAGAGCAGGTCTTACTAAATTCCTGGATTTTGTTTTTTATGCTGACAAATTCAAAAAACCTAATCCTGTTTTTTTAAAAAGCTGTCTAAGGAAGTTGGGCATAAAAAATAAATCAGAATTTTTATACATAGGTAATGATTATTTGGAAGATATAAAATGCACTCAAGAACTAGGTATAAGATCGTTTCTTATAGGAGATAAGGTTATCCCTGGAGACTATATTTCTTTTCAAAGCCTTCAAGAGCTATCCGACTTAATCAGAGAAAATGGTTGAAAAATGAAGCAAGGACTCTTAATTATAGGGGGAGGTGTTTTGCAAATTTGGGCTTTAAAGAAAGCTAGGGAATTAAATCTAACAACGTATCTAACAGATGGCTCAAAAGATTGTTTCGCGAGAAAATACGCAGACTTTTTTTATCAGATTGATATAAAAGATATAAAAGGCAACGCTAATCTAGCATTAATGCTTCGTAAAGAGGGTAAAATTTCGGGTGTATATACTCAAGGAACTGATGTTGAATATACAGTTGCTTACGCAGCTTCAAAATCTGGCCTTTTTTCGATTAAACCCAAAACTGCATTAAATTGTAATGATAAATATCTCACAAGGTTAGTGCTTTCAAGAGAAGGCATTGATGACACTAAATTTGCCAAGGTTAAAACGTTAGCTGAGTTAAGAAGAGCAATCAAAAGTGTGGGGTTGCCTTGCTTTGTTAAACCCGCTGACAATAGCGCCTCACGAGGGGTATTCAGGATTAAATCTGTAGCAAACTTAGATAGCATTTTTAAAAAATCAATTGCTAGCTGTTCTTTAGCGAGGCATCTTATAGTTGAGTCTGAGATAAAGGGAGAAGAATTTAGCGTTGATACGGTTTTATATAAGGGAAAGCTTTATCCTGCAGGTATTTCTGACCGCGTGTTTTTAAAAAAGAGTAAATTTGCAGTTCAGGCTGCATCTAGAACTCCATCAATGCTGCCAGAAAGCAAGCAAGAAGAAATGTATAATTTAATGGCTAGGGCCGCGAAGGCTCTCGGAGTCGATAACGGAGCTTTCAAGGGAGATCTGGTCTTAGATCATAATAATAAAGTGAGAGTAATTGAATTAACGGCAAGGACTTCCGGTGGGTTTGATTCTCAAGTGAGAAAACCTTTAAGTTTTGGTATAGATTTAATAAAGGCAACGATGGATATAGCGCTTGGCAAACCATTAGACCCAGTGGATTTGATTCCAAGATGGATCAAATGGTCTTCCACTATTTCTGTATTCCCCAGCCCGGGTAAAGTTAAAAAAATAACTGGGACCGGCGATCTTCTTAGGATTGAAGGGGTCAGCGAGATAATAGTGCTAGTTAAGTCCGGAGACGTTATAAAACCTTACACGGATAGCGCGAAAAGGACAAACTACATTATTTGTAAAGCTGATACATTAGAAGAACTGAAACTAGTGGAGGAAAAAGCATTAAAAACTCTTAAAATTGAAACACAAAGATAAATCGATGAAAAAAGTTCAAGTAGGAATTAATGGTTTTGGCCGATTCGGCTTGCATTTATTAAAGTATTGGCTCGATAGAGCAAAGAAGTCTAATTTCATTATAAGTTATATTAATGATGATTTTCTAACAATAAACAACGCTTTGAAAATAATAATTAACGATAAATCTGTCGTATTTAATAAGTACAAAGTAGGCATGTCTAAAAATTACTTAAGTATCCTCGAACCGGACGGAGATAGATATACTATTGAATATTCTAATAGAAACAAGAAAGATGCTACTTGGAAAGGTAAGCCGGAAATTGTACTTGAATGTTCCGGTAAGTGCACTGTCGCTAAGGATTCTCGAGAGCATTTATCTGGAAATACTCGCTTGGTAGTTATCTCAGCTACTTCATGGGACAGCGAAAAGACTTTAATTTATGGCTTTAACCAAAATGAATATAAAAAAAACATGAAAGTTATTTCATACGGGTCATGTACGGTAAACGCATATATACCCTTAGCCAACTATTTAAATAAGAGGTATGGGGTAATAGAAAGTGACGTGAATGTTATTCATAATATCCAGAAATACAAACTTAACGATTTTAATACACTGAATAGGAAATTTTGTACCCTTGAAAAATCGGCTCTTAATCTTCTGAATTTTTTGGACGAAAATAATTTTCTCGTTAATTACACAGTTATCCCCTACAGTGGCGTGTCTATGCTGGATTTCAGGTTTAAATTGAAATCAAAGGTTAATAAGGAAGAATTTATCGAAGATTTGAGCGAAACTTTTATCAATGGCGGTCTAAAAGGTCTCTATGATTTCAGTGAGTTTGATGTTGGTCCCGAGGTCTACAACTGCTCAACATATTCCGCAGTATTAATTAAGGAAAATGTAAAAGTTCTAAAAAACAACATTTATATGCAAGGCTATTTTGATAATGAAAACTCGGTAAATAGGTATTATGATCTTGTCAACCATATCTGCTCCAAAAAAAATTAAAATCATCATTTTTATTGAATATCAGCAATAATAATTCATAGTGAAAAGGGCTATATTTTTTATAACTTCAGTTGCCGACGCTAAAAAAGCCATAAGCATTAATAAAAAAGCACGATCAGCAGATTCGCAAAATATTTTTGTGTCTGCTGACGCAAATGTAAACATATTTTTGGAAAAAAATAATGTTTTATTTCGGGATTCTTCAGATTATTTTTATTTTAACTCCCGAGTTCAAAAGTTAAATAATAAAATTTCCGATTTTGTTACGAAATGGTATTTAAACAAATCTATTAAAAAATTCCTCATGTTTGGAAATATTAATTTAGGAGAAATTATAAGTTTTTCACTACATAATTATCTTTCTGAAATTGCGCATAGCGATGAAATTGTAACGAATATGTTGAAAGAGGAAAATCCAAATTTAATATATTTATCTAGAAGCTGGGTTGAATTGCCTTTTGCTAGGTATCAATCAGAAAAATTTAGCTTGCAAAATATCATACTTTATAAAAAAGCTAAAGATTACGGTATTACTGTAAAGATATTCAGAAACACTCATAAATATCTTTTATTTAATGAATTAAATATCTTATTTAAAACTCTAATCTTATCTGTAAGAAAAACAATTTTAGAGATAAGAAATAAATCTTTTAAAATTACTGCTGAAAAACTAGTAGTTTTGGCTAATTACTATCAACTCGAAAATTTCATTCCGTTTATACTAGCGCTGAAGAAGAAAAAAGTTCCGTTCATGGTAATTGGTAAGATCCATCATTACCAAGAAAAAAAGCTTTATCAAAAGAAAATTTCGTATATCAACATTGAAAACAATAGCCAGTACTACTCTTCCCTGCTTAAAACTAATTTAGTGTTAGCATTAAAATATTTATTACTAATGTTAATGCTTAAAAATCGCATTAAGCATACATTGGCTCGATTTTCAAATCTATATTGGAATTTGCTTTCCCCAAAATTCACTTATTATTTCTCTTCTGAGTTTCCTCTGTTAGTAAAGAATTTAATATGGGCAGATACTTTTTTCGGGAAAAATACGGATGCTTTAATTACTATTGCTTCAACAGACAACTTCAGTAAAATTTTTTCTATTTTCGCCCTAAAAAAACATATAAGTGTCTTCGAACTTCAGCATGGCATTTTACTTTTTGATTTAGAAAATATTCACCGCCTAAATAATTACTATGTTTTATGGAGTAAAAAAGTAAAACAAATAATAAATAAAGGTTCGGTACGTAAAGAGAAATATTTAGAAACGGGGTATCCATTTTTTGATAAGTATAATAAATTGACAAATAGCTACGTTAGTAAGAATAACATTTATAAAAAAATGAGAATCGATAATACAAAGAAAACTATTTTAATCTTGTCTGTATTCCCCAGCGGTATAAGTAAGATTTATTCAGATAAACCTATATTTTCTGAAATTAAGTACATATTAGAACTAATAAGTAATCTGCCAGAAAAATATAATATTATATTCAGATCTCATCCATCGTCTAATCCCGAATGGGTAGTTAAACTCGCTACTAATTATAATTTCAGATTCTATTACGATTCTAGCAGATTAGATTTTAGAGACATTATTAGCGTAAGTGATATTGTAATATCTAACCCTACAACAGCAATGATTGAAGCTATGTATTATAAAAAACCAATTTTTTCATTTTCATATTCAAGTGAAAAGGTTTATAAATATAAAAATTCGTTTTTTTCATTGTCCGAAGCAATTAATGTATTTGAAAATAGAGAACAATTATATTATCTATTTAACAAACTTAAAGATAAAAAATTCTTATCGAAAATGTTAAAAGGTCAGAAAAAATTCTTGAGTGAATATTGCATGTCTTTTTCTGGATCATCAGCTGATCGGACTGTGAGTACTATATTAGATTTGGTAGATAGTTAGTTTAAATTAACTATTTTTGGCATTAATCACTAATTTTAATAACGTCCCAATTATTTAAACCATCATTATTATTTATGAGATAATCAAGTTTGAAATGCAGCACATCAGTATTTTTTTGAAGACATTGACTCACCATATCTAGCGAGTTGTTTACCTTATTTACATTTTCGCTTTCCAGCGCCAAAGAATAATAAACAGCTCGTTTTACTTCAGGGTCATTTTCTTTTTTGTTCAATAGAATTGCTAGATCACAAATCCTTGTCAATTGTTCATTGTGCGCTACAAATGTCCTATCGCCGGGAGCAATGTAAACCCATCGACCCGTATTTGCTTGAATCTCATCATTAACATCAGGATTAAGCGTGCCTATAACGTCGTTTTTATCTGTATTTTTATTTATATAATCAATTATATTTTTTCTATATGTTAATTGTTTAAAGTCATTACTGTAAAGACTAATCCATGATAATTGCTGCTGAAATCCTAACGTTAAAACTATTAAAGTAAGAAAAACCCATATTTTTGCAGTTCTTTTTAATAAATCGATTCTATTAAAAGTTATGATAAATATTGAAAGAGTCGCAATGGGTGCTAATATTCTTGATATGTAATGGTCTGCCTGAAGATTTCTTCCAAAAAATACCTGATGCAAATCCATTAAAATTGCCGCTGACAGAATAAATGCAAATATAACATTTGAAAAAGTGTCCTTCTTTCTAAGCCAAAACAGTAATAAAGCAATTAATAAATAACGGATTTGGGCTGGAAACATAATTTTAGGTTCAAATGAAAATGTTAATAAAAACTCTTTAGGTTTATATAAAATATTTGCAAAAATAAAATTAATTAAATAAGGAATTGTTATTAGAATTATTATAAAAAGAGAAATGAGCAGTTTTTGTTTAGCAATTTTGCTGTATAACTTTGGTGCTAATAGAGCTAGCGCAAACAGCATTGTAGACATAATGAATGTTGACGAGTAAATTGACACTCCGATGATTACCGGCCACAGATAGAAATATTTACTAGAAGGCTTTTTCAAAACATAAATTGTTGAAAATAATGATAGGAATAAATAGATTGAAGAAATAAGGGGATTTGGTATACGGAAAAAAAATAGTGGCAATTGCGAACCTCCCGTCATTTGTGTTGCGTTATGCGAATAATACGGCAATAGTGAGGAAAAAAAAGGTATAATTATTGTTGATGTCGATGCAAATATACTAAAGTATTTCGGAAAACGAAAAATCCTGAGTCCCGAATAAATTACTATAAATAAAATTAACGAGGATGCAAAAGTTGCCAAGGCAAAACCATCCGGGACGGATCTAACTAAAAAGGATAGTACTGCGATTGGGATTATACTTGCTAATTCACCAACGAAGGGAGAAGGTCCTGATTTATACTCCCAAACATAAGCATCCCCATATAAATGGCCTTTAATTATTTGATTTACTTGCGCAGAATAAGAGTATGTCCCCTCTCTTAAATACGATAAATTATCATTACTGATCAGTGGAGAAAATTGATTGTTGAACGTGTAGTAGCCGTACAAGTATGGCAATATAATAACAAAACCTATTGCACAAGACATTAATAGAACAAGCTTGCGAGAAATAAAGGTTTCTATCAATAATTTTAATATCATTGTTAATAATAAGAAGGTATCAATTTGGTATTATTCTATCATCGAAAATATTAAATTGATAATAAGAATGTCTAATAGAAAATCACTTGCAATTGTCTTATCCATTACAGCCATTATTTTATTTCTTATGCTCCCAATAAGAGATCAAGTATATAGAGATGATTTTGCCTATGCTCAATCTGTCAAACAATTCGTTGACACTGGACAAATTAGAGTCACTGAATGGGCCGCGCCCACTCTTATATTGCAAATTTTATGGGGTGTATTATTTTCAAAAATTTTGGGTTATTCGTTGGGAGCTCTTCATGTCGCGGTTATTGTTCTTTTACCAGTAATTTTAATTTTTATCTATAAAATTCTAAGGATTGTGTATATAAAATTGTTTGATGCTTTAATATTAACGATTTTTTTTCTTTCAATACCTTTTATTCTTCAATTCACATATACATTCCAAACAGATATTCCATTTCTTGCCTTAGAAGTTGCATCTATTTATTTTTACTTAAAGGGTTTTAAGGAAAATAATTCTAAAAATTTATTTATAGGTTCGGTTCTGGCAATAGCCGGGTTTATGATTCGACAAATTGCCATTGCGCTTATAGTTTCTGCAGCATTTACTGTATTGATTCAATCTAAAAATTTACCGAGGAAACAAATACTTAAAAAGTTAATAACCGTATGCTTATTTCCAATTTTTGTTATTAGTGTTTATTTTATCTGGATATTTTCTAATAACCACCAAACAGTAACTCAAATATCATACCAAAGCTTTTTGATTAACAATCTAAAAACTGTTATACCGTTTACTAATATTAATTTTAGCGATAGAGCAAAGCTTATACTCCTTTTAAATCATAGACTCGTTGCATTGTTCAGTTTAATAGCAGGCTTATTCGCTATTCCCCTGTCAACAATTATTTTGATTAATATAAGGAAAATCAAGGATTCTGTAAAAAATCATATACTTTATTTAAGTATATTTATTGTTTTTCTAGTTTGGGGGGTTGATTATACTTTTTTTAGAGAAAGTTTTGTACTGGGTTTTCCAATTGACACTTATAAAAATGAACAACTTTTCCCTTTTTATTGGCCAATCATTTGGAAATATCTAGTGGCTTTAGGTATTTTCTCTTTAGTTGTCATAAATTCTTATAAGTTTTCATTGGTTAAAAAATTAAATACTAAATTGGTTTTTTTGTGGTTATCATTTGGTCTTTTAATCGGAATGTCTGTTACATCGAAATTTTATTGGGATAGATATGTGATCGTGTTTCTGCCCTTTGTTATTATTTTTACTGGTTTAAAACTTAGGTTTCTAAATATACCTAAGTTTTTACTTACGATATTAGTTTTGTTTTTACTGTTTGATTCGTTGCAAATGAATAAATTACGATATGACATAAATGGTCTAGCTCAGAAAGAAGCCAGCCAATTAGTAAATACGGGTATTTCTCCAACTCAAATTATTCCAAATGAGGAGGAATTTTGGGTTTATTGGTATACATTTGAAAATCAAATGAAATCTGAGCTGTCAAGAGAAAATGGCGACAAAAGTAGGGCTACAATACCCTCAATACCCGGGAATCTCATATATATAAAATCATCCGATGGTAAAGATAATATATATCTAAATGAATATTTAATTTTAGATGAATCAAGCCTCAATAAGATTCCCAGTGATTTTGATTACAGTATATCGAAAGGAATAGATGTTCGGAGTCTACTGGTCAAATCAAGGTTATATTTAATAAGAATTAATAATTTATATAATAATTCAAATGATGTGTTACCAATATAATCTAGACTATCCTTAGTTGTCTCTTTTTTTAAGATAAAAAACTCGAAAAAATACGATTATTATTCTTAGATTCCAATTTTAGAGCTAATTATGTATAAAGGTCTTCTTTTTACTTCCTCATAAATTCTTCCAAGATATTCACCTATAATCCCAATTGTTATTAACTGAACACTCCCTAAAAATAAAATTATTACCATTGTAGATGACCAACCTTTTACTGTTTGCCCTATCGATTGTACGTATAAAGCATAAAAAATCATACCTACTGCGCCGAAAGCTGTAATTGTTCCCAATATTGAAGCGATTCGTAATGGGAAAAAAGAAAACGAAAGTAAAGCGTCAAGTGCCAATTTAATCATAGAGTAAGTTGAATATTTTGTTTCGCCGGCATAACGTTGTTGCCTTCTATAAAAAAGACCAGTGTGTTTATACCCCATCCAGCTTATTATGCCGCGTAAGAACCGCTGATACTCTCTCGTAGTCTTTAATGTCTGAACGACCTGCTTAGAAATTAATCTAAAATCTCCGACATTTTCAGGTATCTTTTTGCCAGAAAGAAGATAAACTAATTTATAGAAGATTTTAGCCGTAATAATTTTGATCAAATTTTCTCCCAATCTCTCTTTTCTTATCCCGTAAACCACATCGAATCCTTTTTGCCATTTACGTATCATTTTCGGAATCATACTGGTAGGGTCCTGAAGATCCGCATCGATAATTATTACGGCATCACCATTTGAATGATCAATACCGCAAGTAATTGCAATTTGATGCCCAAAATTTCTGGTTAAGTTGATTAATTTGACCTTTTTATCTTTCTGTCGAAGATCGTTTATGATCTGTTGGGATTTGTCTTTCGATCCGTCATTTACAAATATGATTTCGTATTCATATGTTTCTATATTATTTACTAACTGTTGATAAAATTCTTTAATTGACAATTCCTCATTCAAAACAGGAACAACGACTGAGATTAGGATTTTATTTTTCTTCATATTAGCTAGCAGTCGTGTTATTATAATTAGAACAATCTTGCCAATCAAGACAGATCTTCCACATTTTTGAATATCCAATGAAATATTATCCATATTAAATATTATGCTGGTGAATAGAATTTATATATTTCTGACGATATTCCTATTAATTACTTTTTCTGTAGGACTCTTTAAAAATCTAGGTAATATAGCTTTTTGGGGAGATGAGGGTGAAACAGTTCAATTGGGTAAAAGTATTTTACAATTCGGTTACCCTTCCGTTTTTGACGGAAGAAGCACCTTTATATTTGTAGCTGAGCGATTCAACAAGAATAATTATATTGTATATAATAGTCCACTTCTTCAACATTATATCGCTGCATTAGCACTAAAATTCAATAATAGTATAGCCGATACAAATGTTATTCGCTTTCCGTTTGCAGTAATTGCGCTGTTGGGAATACTAACCTCAATAGTATTACTTTTTAAACAAAAGATATCTAGTTTTACTATTGTGTTGTATTCATTCATGATATCAACCTCTGTCCAACTATATCTTTACTATCGTGAAGCAAGACATTACGCATTACATTTGCCTCTGGCTCTGTTTTTTATTTATTCTTATTTTTATTTGAACAAAAGATTAGCCCAATTTTCTTTCATAGTATTCGGGTTTTTGCTTTACAATGCTTTTTACCCTAGTTTTTTTGCAATTTATTTAATTTTAACAATCCATTTATTTATAAGAATATATTTTTACAAACAAAAACATATAATCGTTCCATTTTTGGCGTGTAGTCTAATTTTGGGCGCTTTGCTGTTACCAATATTTATTTATTTTCATCAAATGTCCATACTATATGATGAACAAGGACAAGGTCCTGTTTTTTTCCAAAGTATGTTTGCATATTTTTATGATTTGAATTACCATGCCTATTTAAAAATTCTCTATATTAGCTTATCGATTATCGTACTTATTAGATTGATCAAATTTAAATTCAAACATTTACGTTTTTTGTCATTTAGAAAAATCCCAACAAGTCATTGGTTATTCTTGTCTTTATTATTAATACTAATGCCTATATATCCAGCTGTAATTTCTTTAGGCCGACATAATCCGCGCTATATAAGCTTACTGTTTCCTTTTGGTTTTTTTTTAGGAGCTTATTTCTGGGATTATCTATTATCTATTTTTGGTAAATCCGGGAAATATAAAGTATTTGTTCAACTTTTATCAATACCATTATTTCTCTTCTTAATATACTTATCTCACCCCGATTTTTTCTCCCAAATAAAATCTTTTAAAGAAGAATTAAATTCAACTTATATTGGGCCTATTGACGGTATTGTGAATACAATTACTGGTGCTCCTTATGGCAGAATTAACCCCTACGTGTCTTTGCGGCCTGATTTACTTATTGCCACAAATGTTGAGTCAGAAGCCCTTTACGCATATTTAGGAAGTCAATTTTTAGACCGTGATTCATTTGGGGTCTATAAGTATGGTACAAGAAAACCTGATTGGATTATTCCGAGACATTACCAAGGCCAAATTCATATTTATGATGATTTAATCAAATCTGGTGATTATGAAAAGATCAATACCAATTATTGTGATACTGAATTTCAACAATTCTACTTAGTTAAAACCCATAATTTTAAAACTGTCACAAATTGCCCTGACCAGAAATTGACTCTATATAAGCTGAAAAAATAGTTATAACTAAGCATTTAGTCTAAATTACCTTAATAAATTAATTTTCGTTTTTACGGATGATAATAGTTGTGATAAATTTGAGTCTTTTAGATTAATTTTATTTATCTTTGGCTCTCTTAAAAAATTCATTAAGGGTTTTATATCGATATCATTTTTTATATGCTTTATAAGCATTTTTGTGTTATTGGAGATTTTTAAATGTAACCTCTTGTCAAGAAATATTCTTATAATTTCCTTTGAAATTACCTCAGGTTTTGTCTGAGTAATTACTACGCCAGCTTGATATTTCTGTATCAAACAAGATATGTAGTCTTTTCCGTTTGTCATCGTTGGTATGCCTAAAAGTAGAGGCGTCAGTATACGTGTTCTGTATGCAAATTCATCTTCAAGCGTAGATTTAGAAATTAAAATGCTTAAATCGGCTTCAGATGTATAGGCAAAACTTTCTTCTTTTGTTACCCAATTTAAAAATTTTATGTTTTTGTCATATAGATTTAACTTTTTCGATAATTCAACTGTCTGATTATATCCTTTTTCAAAAAAACCAGAAGGGTGTTTTCCTCCTAAAATTAGGAGTTTAGCATTTTTAACTTTTTTTAAAATCCGTGGCATTGCCAGTATCAATGGTATTGGGTTAAACCATGGATATATGCTTCCCAAAAATAATATTATTTTGTCATCTTTTGAAAAATAATCTTTTCTTAATACTTTGTTTTTCGGATTAAATGTAGCTACAAAAGTGTTAGGTAAAACTGATATTAACTCCTTTTTGAAAGTCTTTGGATTTATTTTACTTAATAGAGAAGTTAGACCTAATACATAATCTTTTTGCCTGGGTGTTGCACAAATATAATGGTCACCTTTTTCTAAAATACTCCTGATAACATTAAGTTTTTGGCTAAAAACAAAATTATCGTTTTTTGAAAGTGTGATTAATTTTTCAAAAATAATTGCATAATATGAATCAACTATTGTTGGTTTTTTATAGGGACTTTTAACATACTTATAAGCAATTGATAAAGTGCTTGAACTAAGTTCTATAATTACCACGTCGTATTTGTTAACCAAGTTTAAAGTTTTTAAACCAGATGTATGTTTTACTCCGTTTTTAATTAAAGTTTTTTTCTTCCCGAAAGTTGTAGCTAACGTTACTTTATGGGATGTTGAGAGTTTTTTGGCAATATAAAGTTGCCGAATTGCAACACTTGATGTCTGGTTTTCTAATAATATGTCATGATCGCTTAAAATTAAAATTTTCAAGTTACTATCTTTTATTTAGATTAATTTTTCGCTCCAGGTCTTGGGAGTATTATAACTTTTTAATTCCAAATATTTAAGGTATTTTGGCTTTTTATAACCAACAGACTTTGCCCACAATACCATTTTTTCAACTCCTTTTTCAAAAGAAGTTTTGTTTGTAAATCCAAGAAGCTTTTCGGCTTTTTTTGACGAGCAAAAGGCTTCTTTAACTTCTCTAGGCCTATCAGGCAGGTATATGGGCTTCAGCGAAGAATTAAATGATTTCAATACGAGTTTTGCCAAATAATTAATAGTATATTCCTTCTCCGGTCCTATATTTATAATTTCACCGTTAATATCTTTTTTTAACCCCGCTTTCACAATGGAAGGAGTAATATCATCTATATATGAAAATGCCCTTTTTTGCTCTCCATTTCCATATATATAAAACGGTTTATTCCTGAGTAAACTATTTATGAAAATTGCAACAACATTACGATATGGATCAGCTAAATTCTGTCTTGGACCATATACATTATGTGGACGCAGAATTACATATTCAAAATTAAATACGTCTGCCAGAATTTCGGTTGCTTCTTCCATTGCTGATTTTGCGACCCCATAAATGTCAACCGGTTTCCTGGACATGTTTTCGTCGAAAGGGGGTTTTTGTTCTCCATATACAGCCATAGACGAACATAAAACTACTCTTTTTACTCTGTTATTAATTGCAGGGACTAGTAAATTTAAATATGCATTGTAATTATTTTCTGTGTGTTCAATTGGAGCGAATTGGGAAAGTCCTTCTCTTGCTGAAGCAGCAAGGTGATATATGATCTGTGGCTTAGTAGTATTGATAAACTCTGAAATTTTATTTTTATTTCTAAGATTAATTTTATAAAATGTTTGTTTTGCCAACATCGAGACATTGTTTATATATCCTCCTGATAAATCATCAATCCCGTACACTTTATACCCCGAAATTAACAAGTTATCTACTAGATGAGAACCCATAAAACCTGCGCTACCAGTAACTAATATTTTTAATTGTTTCATTGAAACGTAATTATAACAAAACTTTATATTAAAAATAGATAACTATCTTTTATTTCATTAAGATCATTTTACTTTTTTAAAGTACTAATCTAGAATACCAAGAGTGTCAACGGTAGTTGGGATACTTTGTAGTTATTTTGGGGTGTGGTTCATTTTTATAGATAGTTATTAACTAATCAGTCTGAGACCATAAATACCTGAAAAAATACGTAAGTAAAATCTTTATATGAAAAAACCTATAAGTTTTTTAAGCAAATGCAGAATATGCGGGTCTCGAGAACTCTTCAAATTTCTCAATTTGGGTTTAATGCCTATACCTAATGGTTTTTTGAAAATAGAAGATACGAATAAACCTGAAGACAAGTACGAATTATCTTGCTTATCTTGTGAGAATTGCGGATTAGTGCAACTTACGAATATGGTTAATCCTAACTTGATGTTTAAAAATTACGTATATGTTCCTTCTGAATCTAAAACGATGATGAACAATTTTAGTAACCTTTCGCATCAAATTTTCAGCACTTCAAAGCTGGGGAAAAAATCGCTGGTAGTTGATATCGGCTCAAATGATGGAAGCTTACTTTCTTTTTTTAAAAACTACGGCACAAAAATTTTAGGCGTAGATCCTGCTGAAAACCTAGCAAAAATTGCTGAAATGAAAGGTATACCCACTGAGACCAGAATGTTTGATTTTAAAAATGCCAGTTTGATAAAAAAGAAATACGGTCCGGCAAATGTTATTTGCGCAACCAATGTTGTAGCGCATGTTAACAATTTACACAATTTTTTTAAAGGCATTTCTCATTTGCTTTCTAAAAGTGGCATTTTTGTTACAGAGTTTCCATACCTGTTGGAATTGATTAGAGGAACTGAATTTGACACTATTTATCATGAGCATCTTTCATATTTTTCTTTAAAGCCCTGGACAACATTAGTTGAGTCTTATGGTTTTGAAATTGTTAACGTCCAAAAATTATTAATACACGGTGGTTCTATTCGTTTAACTCATAAAAAGGAGGGTAAAAGAAATAGAATCGCTGAGCATATGGTTAAAAATATGATATCTGTAGAAGAGAAATACGGTATTTATAATAAAAAAACTTTAAGCGCATTTGCATATAGAGTGGATACTTTAAAAATCGAGTTAATGAATTTGCTTAGACGCTTAAAACGTAAACGTAAGAAGATTGTCGGATATGGTGCTGCTGCAAAAGGTAATATTCTAACCAATTACTTTAATATTAACACAAATATTTTAGACTATATTGTAGACTCAACCCCATATAAACAGGGTTTATTCA
>Ga0209542_10004169_pt1 | contig 29998 bp, 24 predicted proteins | sample RifCSPhighO2_01_FD_184028 | JGI IMG/M metagenome (GOLD analysis project Ga0209542, IMG submission 184028) | Soil microbial communities from Rifle, Colorado - Rifle CSP2_plank highO2_0.1 (SPAdes) (version 2) | ecosystem: Environmental > Terrestrial > Deep subsurface > Rock core/Sediment ... | reverse complement strand
CAGATGACCTCCGCTTCATCATGGAGCTTCTTAAATCGAATCAAATTAAAAACCCGGCTGAAATGCTGGAAAAGCATATTGCTCAATCTGCGGAGACAGCTACGCCCGCCCCGACCTTAGGTCGAGGCGGGCCGCAAAACCTTCCAGTTATGGAAGACGAAAATGACCTATATGATATAAAAAATTTCTCCGTCTAAAGCCCCGTCAAGGAGGCTCCTTGACACGGCTATTGCTTGCCGAATAGCTTTAATTTGTTTAGGAATCCGCCTTCGCCGACATGAGCTTTAATATGTCTCTTGGCTAAAGTTGTCTTGGCGTAATCGAGCCACTTGCTCGTCGGGTGACTGTCTTTCTTTTTGATAATTTCAATGATATCGCCCCACTGAAGCTTAGTGTTCAAAGAAACCATTTTGCCGTTAACTTTGGCTCCGGCGGCGTGGTTGCCGACGTCAGTGTGGATGGCATAGGCGAAATCAATCGGACTTGAGCCATCGGGCAGGTCGATGACATCGCCGCCGGGGGTAAAAACGAAAATCCGGTCGTGAAAAAAATCCATTTTCAGTTCTTCCAAATAGGCTCCATGCTTGGCCACGTGCTTTTGAAGTTCTCGGAAACTCTCAATCCAACTAGCTTTCTTTTCGCCAGTCGTTTTCTTGCCGTACTTTGTGTCTTTGTAAGCGAAGTGGGAAGCGATACCGTACTCGGCCAAGCCGTGCATCTCAAACGTTCTGATTTGGATCTCGGCGATGCCGCCTTCGCCGGTGAAGATAGAAGTATGCAAGCTCTGGTAGCCGTTTGGCTTGGGCAGGGCTATGTAGTCTTTGATCCGGCCCGGCACGGGTTTCCAGATTGAGTGGATAATGCCGAGGGTCTGATAGCAATCTTCGACTGTCGGAACAATAACCCGGAGCGCCACCAGATCGTAAATTCTTTCAATGTCCATATTATATTTCAAAAGTTTTTTGTAGAGGCTGTATCTGTGCTTGATGCGGAAATCAAGTTTTATCACTTTTATACCCTGATCTATCAGAGCTTTTCTTAACTCCTCTTGAACCTTTTTAAGATATCGTTGAGACAGATGAGCCTTTTGCTTCAGGAGCTCGTCCACCATGGCGGATTCTTTCGGGTAAACATAAGGAAAGGCCGCATCTTCCAATTCGCCTTTAATTCTTCCGATGCCCAAGCGGTGCGCGAGCGGTGCGTAAACTTCAAGAGACTCCAAGGCGATGCGGCGCCTTTTTTCTTCCGGAATATATTGCAGGGTTTGCAAATTGTGCAGACGGTCGGCCAATTTTATCATCAAGACTCGGAAATCTTCCGCCACGGCGATAAAGAATTTGCGCAGGCTTTCAACATAGCGCTCGCGGCCGCGATACTTGAGCTTTCCAAGTTTACTGACGCCGTTGACTAAAAAAGTTATTTCCTTGCCGAATTCTTTTTCCAATTCTTGCCCCTTGGTTGGATTATCTTCGATCGTGTCATGGAGGAGCCCGGCGGCCACTGTTTTCGAGTTCATATTGAAGCGGGCCAGATTTTTAGCTGTCTCAAAAACGTGAGCGAAATATGGTTCGCCAGAATCTCGCCTTTGCCCCCTGTGAGCCTCCCAAGCGAAATCAAAAGCTTTCTTAATAAGCTTCTTTTCTTCAGCCGAAGGCGGCTGCTCATCCATGAGTTTGTAAATTTGATTGATATCAAATTTACTTTTATCATTTCTATTTCCATCATTGCCATTTGCCATAGATTCTGTATTATATCAAATTATGAGTCTATTTTCAAAAAAACTAGGCATTGATCTGGGTACGGCCAATCTGCTTGTTTTTGTGCCCGGCAAGGGAGTTGTCTTAAACGAGCCTTCGGTGGTGGCCATCTCCGAGCAGGATAATAAGATACTGGCCATTGGGGCCGAAGCTAAAGAGATGATTGGCAAAACACCCGACAGTATTGTGGCTTACCGGCCGATGAAGGACGGCGTTATCGCCGACTATCGGGTGACCGAGGCCATGCTCCGCCATTACATCAACAAAGCCCTTGGACCGTTTAATCTTTTCAAGCCGGATGTGATGATCAGCGTGCCGGCCGGGGTGACTTCGACCGAGCGCCGAGCCGTTATCGAAGCGGCCATAAAAGCCGGAGCCAAAAATGCTTATGTGGTTAAAGAGCCGATCTTGGCGGCCATTGGCGCCGGTATTCCGATTTATGAATCGCGGGGGCACATGGTGGTGGACATTGGCGGCGGGACGACGGATGTGGCGGTCATATCTTTAGGCGGTATCGTGGCTTCGACTTCGGTCAAGTGCGCCGGCAACAAAATTGATCAAGCGATTGCCGACTATATCAAGAAAACTTTCAATTTAGCCATCGGCGACAAGACAGCCGAGGGGGTTAAAATCAGGATCGGCGCGGCGGTGCCGCTTGAAGAAGAATTAAATCTCACTATCAAAGGGCGGGATTTTATCCAAGGGCTTCCTCGCTCAATTAATATTTCGACTAATGAGATTGTTAGGGCGATTGACGGGGAATTGAAGCAAATCGTTAAGGCGATCAAGGATGTCCTGCAAGAAACTCCGCCTGAACTCTCTTCAGATATTATCGATCAAGGCATTATCATGACTGGCGGCTCGTCGCTCCTTCGCAATATGACTGATTTGATTTATCGAAAAACCGGCGTCAAGGCCAGTGTAGCCGAAGACGCTCTCTATTGCGTTGCCAAAGGCACCGGCATCGCCCTCGAACACCTCGATGTCTACAAAAAGACAATTATCAGCAAGAGATAGTACATTGCGGAAGTTGCGGAAGCCTTGCTTCCGCAACTTTTTTTAAAAATGAAAAATGTCTACTAACTAAGACGATCGTTCAAATTAGTGGACATTTTATAATTTTTAGATTTGTGTTTCAGAGGGAAGCAACAGTTTATCAAAACACTATCTAACATTTCCACGAAAGCAACCACTGCCCAAACAAATTTGAAACCAGCTATTCACCCGACCGGCCGGAGATTGTTTATTGCGAGCAGTGCTACCTGTCCGAAATCGCGTGAGCGAGGCGGATCAGGCCGAGGTTGTGTAATTTTATAATATTTGTTATATTGGAAATATGAAACACTCTTCTAAAAATTTCACCGCCGTAATAAAAAAAGAAGGCAAGTGGTATATTGGCTGGGTTGAAGAAGTCCCCGGCGTTAATACTCAGGGGAAAACTATCAAAGAGGTGCGATCTAATCTAAAAGAAGCTCTTACTCTCATACTTGAGACCAATCGGATGAAGTTAGCTCCGGTTTAGGAAGAAAAATTTGCCGCGATTTGGGGATTTCCGAAATAAAAAAGAAGTAGTATGCAATCCGAAATCAAAATCTGCCAGAATTGCAAACAAAACTTTGTCATCGAGGCGGAGTCCCAGCACTACAACAATTCATCGAATGCATAAATTGTTGAGTGCGGGATTTCGCTTTCAAAGATAAACATATGGAACAAAGTAGTGAAAAAAGAGTATGTCAAAATTGTCAGACTTCATTTGAGATAGACGCTCAAGATTTTGAGTTTTATGAAAAGATAGATGTCCCGCCGCCGACTTTTTGTCCGGAGTGTCGGATGGTACGAAGAATGAACTGGCGAAACGAAAGAAACTTATATCATCGAAACTGTGATTCTTGTAATAAAGCAATTATTTCTAATTATTCTACTCACGGAAGTTTTCCTGTATATTGTCATGAATGCTGGATTTCAGACAAATGGGACCCACTTATGTATGCTAAAGAAATAAATTGGCAACGACCATTTTTAGAACAATGGCAAGAACTAATGAACACTGTACCGAAAGTTGCTCTTGTTATTTACGATAATAATGTTAATAGCCAATATGCAAATTACATTAAGGAATGCAAAAACGTCTATTTAGCGTATTCTATCGTTTACGGTGAAAACATTGCTTATTCTTTCTCAATTGATAAATCTCAGGACAGCCTAGATTGTTCTATTGGAAAAAATTTACAATGGGTTTATGAAACCATAAACTCCGATCATTGTTATAATTCTATTTTCTTGATGCAATCGCGTGATTGTACAGATTCAATTTTTTTGTTTGATTGTGTCAATTGCCGAAGTTGTTTTATGTCCGCAAATCTTAGAAATCGTCAATATGTTTTTCGTAATCAGCAACTAGACAAAAATCAATATGAAAAGCAAATAAAAAATATTAACTATAACAGTTTTAAAAATTTGTCTATCTTAAGACGAGAATATGGAGATCTAATTATATCCTCTTTACATAAATACGCCAACATTACTAAATCAATCAATTGTACCGGTGATAACATTACTAATTCTAAAAATGCAAAACAGGTTTTTAATGTTTATGACATGGAAGAAGTAAAACGTATAATCCGAGCGTTTAAGTCAAAAGATGGGCAAGATGTTTACAGTTGTGGCGCTGGAAACGAACTAGTATACGAGGGTATGGTAGCTGGACATGGCAGTTTTTCAATAAAGTTTTTCGCATATGCTCACTTTACTCGTGAATCTCAATTTATTGATTGGTGTCAAAATTCCTCCAACCTCTTCGGCTGCATCGGCCTCCGTAGCAAACAATACTGCATCCTCAATAAACAATATACCAAAGAAGAATACGAAGCTCTCGTCCCAAAGATCATTGAACATATGAACACCATGCCCTACGTTGACCAAAAGGGCCGAGTCTACAAATACGGCGAGTTCTTTCCGACCGAGTTAAGCCCCTTCGCCTACAATGAAACCATCGCTCAAGAATACTTTCCCTTGACCAAAGAAGAAGCGGAAAGACAGGGATATACATGGAAAGAAAGAGAAAAAAGAGATTACAAAATCACTAAAAAACCAGAAGACCTGCCTGACAATATTAAAGACGTCCCAGATGGCATTACTAAAGAGATAATAGGTTGCGCTCACGGAGTAACCTGCAACGAACAATGCACTGAAGCCTTTAAAATCATTGAATCGGAACTAGCTTTCTACCGAAGAATGAATTTACCCTTACCACGACTTTGCCCCAATTGCAGACACTACCAAAGACTAAAACAAAGAAACCCGCTTAAGCTTTGGCACCGAAAATGCCAATGCGCGGGAGGGAGGTCAGACCCTTCGACAGGCTCAGGGCAGGCAACCCAATATCAAAACACCATTGAACACTTCCACGAAAGCAGTCACTGCCCAAACGAATTTGAGACCAGTTATTCTCCAGAAAGACCTGAAATAGTATACTGCGAGAAATGTTACCAAAGCGAGGTTGTTTGATATTCTAATATTCTGCAGAATATGAGAATATTTTTAAAATTCGGAGGCAGTATATCTATTCTATAATTCTAACGAATTGTAGAATAGATTAAATAATGCTGGACGTTATAAGTTACATGCTACACAATTTGCACCATGCATATTTGATTGAGGGAGATTTTGAAACTCGCAAGGAGGAAGTTTTTGATTTTTTGAAAAGTTTGGGAGTGGAGCCAAAAGGAAATCCGAATGTCTTTTGCCGGAATTTTGAATACTTTTCGATTGATGACAGTCGTTTGATCAAAGAATTACAAATGGAAACTCCGGCTGAAGGGAAACATCGGTTTTTTGTCTTAGGCGCCGGCTCTTTCCCCACTGAAGCGCAAAACGCGCTTCTGAAAGTTTTTGAGGAGCCGGCGCCGGGCGTGCATTTTTTCCTGATTACGCCATCAAGCCATATTCTTTTAGACACATTGCGGTCAAGGTTAAGCTTGTTTAAGACTCCTACCCAACCCCCCCCTTATCCCGTTGGAGCCGGAGCTCCATTGGTGCTGCGGCTAGGAAGAGACGAGGAGGGGGTCAATGCCAAAGAATTCCTAGCTTTGAATAAAAGCGCTCGTTTGAAATTCATCGAAAAAATGATTAAGAAAGCCGGCGAGAATAAAAACGAACTGAAAGAGGAAGCCAATAATCTGCTAAATGGCCTAGAGACCTTCTTTTTTAGGGCCGGCCCGGAAAAATTAAAGAATCTGGATTTTGAAATCAAAGAAATTTTAAAATGCCGGAAATACTTGTCTGATCGCGGGGCCTCGGTCAAAATGCTTTTAGAGCATCTTGCGGTAATCTTGCCGGAAGGGTAAAATAAAATGATGGTCAAGGCAACACCTTCCCCTAAAGTGTAAGGAGTCGCCTTTACCAGCAAATTAAATTATGTCTTACAATTTTTCTCAATTAAAGGCGGAATTAAAAAAGGTGGAAGAGTGGCTTGCCCGCGAGTACGCGGGCCTTCATACCGGCCGAGCAACTCCGGCGGTTTTGGACACCATTATCATTGATTCTTATGGTTCGAAAATGCCGATTAAAAATGTGGCTTCCATTAACATTGAAGATCCGAAGACTATCCGAGTTTCTCCTTGGGACAAGAACCAAGTCAAAGAAATAGAGAAAGCCGTAAACACAGCCAATTTAGGATTGTCGGTTACCGTTGACAAAGAAGGCCTGCGGGTGATTTTTCCGCAACTGACCGAGGAAACCAGAGCCGGCCTTGTAAAGATTCTTAAAGCCAAGCTTGAAGAAGCGCGTATTTCGGCGCGCAAAGAAAGGGAAGAAATTTGGAATGATGTTGGGCGGCTGGAGAAAGATGGCAAAATGTCGGAGGATGACAAATTCCGCGCCAAAGACGAGATCCAGAAAATTATTGATGAAGCAAATAATAAATTGGAAGCTCTCTTCGCCAAAAAAGAAAAAGAAGTGATGGGATAGAAATTTATGTCGGTAATTTTATTTATCGTAATACTTTTGATTTTGGTTCTTGTCCATGAGTTCGGGCATTTTATTGTGGCGCGCAAGTCCGGCATCAAGGTGGAGGAATTCGGCTTCGGTTTTCCCCCAAAGCTTTTTAGTTTCAAAAAAGGCGAAACAAAATATTCATTCAACGCCCTGCCTCTGGGCGGCTTCGTTAAAATTTTAGGCGAGAATCCGGAGAATAACATTCCAGAAAACGAAAAACACCGCGCCATGATTAATAAGCCCAAGAGAATTCAGGCGGCCGTGCTTGTGGCCGGCGTCCTTTTCAATCTTCTTCTGGCTTGGCTTCTCTTCACAATTGGTTTTACTTCGGGCATGCCTACTTCCGCTTCGGCTGTTTCAAATTACGAACTCAAAGACAAGACGATTATCATCACCGGTGTCTTGAAAGATTCTCCGGCCGAAGCGGCCGGCATAGAAGGCGGAGATAAAATAATTTCGCTCAAGTCTTCTGGCCAAGAAATTATTCCAGTCTCTCTGGAGGAGGTTCAGGAATTTGTAGGGAGCCGCGGCGGCGAAGTCGTTGAAATAAAAGTCAAAAGAAATGGCGGAGAAAAAGAACTTTCGATTATACCGCTCCGCGGCCTAGTCCGTGCCGGAACGGCCGAGGAAGTTATTCCGGGCCGGGCGGCTATCGGCGTTGGTCTCGACCTGATCGGAGTAGTCAAGCTCAATTTTTTTGCGGCAATTTGGGAAGGGCTTAAGATGACGGCGACGACCACATGGCAGACAGCCAAAGCTTTGGTTGGACTCATTATCGATTCTTTCCGCGGGCAGGCGGACATATCTTCTTTGACCGGGCCGGTCGGCATTGTCGGCGTGGTGGACAGCGCTTATAAATTCGGCCTGATTTACCTCATATCTTTCACCGCCTTGATATCAATCAACCTGGCGGTAATTAATTTATTTCCATTCCCGGCGCTCGACGGCGGCCGGCTGTTGTTTTTGCTTATCGAGAAGATTAAAGGTTCGCCTATTAAGCCCGTCGTAGCCAATGCTTTAAATGCCATAGGTTTCATGCTGTTAATTGCCTTAATGATCTTCATTACGTACCATGATATAATTAAGCTTTTCTAAGCTATATAATGCGAAAAATGCGAATATATACTATGCGAATAACACGAAAAAATTCTTCTGTGGAAAAGGAGTTGACTTATTATAAGATAATTGGTAGTATAACCTAACATAATCAAGTAAAAATAAAAAACCATGTTGTCATTTAAACCAAAGCAATTAACTAAGAAATTGATGGGTCCGCTCAATGATCGGGCCCATGAAGTCGTTTATAACCGTTTTGGCCTAGGCGAAGATGCGGAGCGCAAAACCCTTGAAGCGATTGGCAAAAAATACGGCATAACAAGGGAAAGGGTTAGGCAAATTGAAAATGCCGCCCTAAACTTGATCCGCAAGGCGGATGAATTCAAGGCTGAACAAGCCTCTTTTGAAGAGCTTCGGGATTTGATTGACGGCATGGGCGCAGTCGTGCCGGAAGAAGATTTCTTAGAAACTTTAACCAAGGACCGCTGCGTTCAAAATCACATTCATCTGCATTTGGTCTTGGGCGACGATTTTATTAAACACAAGGAGGATGAATACTTTAAGGATCGCTGGACAACTGATTCAGAACTGGCTGACCAGGTTCATGATTCTATTCGAAATCTTTACGAGAGTTTGTCCGATGAAGAAATTATGGCCGAGAGCGACATCGTATCTAAATTTTTAGATCACTTGAAAGATGTTTCCGAACAGTACAAAAAAGAAGAAATTTTGAAGCGCTGGCTCTCTATGTCGAAACTGCTTGGTCAGAACCCGCTCGGCGAATGGGGCCGGGCCGATTCTCCGAACGTGAATGTCCGCGGCATCCGCGACTACTCATATTTGGTTATGAAGCGCCACGGGTCCCCGATGCATTTCTGCGAAGTAGCCAAAACTATTTCCCAAACTTTTGACAAGAAAGCTCACACGGCTACCTGCCACAATGAGCTCATTAAAGATCCTCGATTTGTCTTAGTCGGCCGCGGGACTTATGGATTGTCTGAATGGGGCTATAAGCCCGGAGTGGTGCGCGATGTCATCGCCGAAATCTTAAAGAAAGAAGGCCCGATGAAAAAGGAAGAGATCATCGATCATGTCATGAAGGAAAGATTCCTCAAAAAAAATACTATTTTGGTTAATCTGCAAAACAGCAAATATTTCAAAAAAACAAAAGACGGACTATACGCCGTAGCCTAGTTTTTAAGCTTTTTCTTTGCTAAAATATAAGTATGCCTGAACTAGGCCTTTCAACCTTTTTACCAATATTAGATTTCGTCTGGAGGCTTATCTTAGCCCTTTTGCCCCTGGCGGCTGTTTTTTTGGTAGTTTATATATTTTTTTGGCTAAGAGTTCTCTACAAAAGAATGCTTTTTATTAATAAGATTGAATGGGCCTTGCTTGAAATTCGGATTCCGAGAGATGTTTATAAATCGCCGTTGGCCATGGAGCTTGTTTTTATAAACGCCATGCACCAAGGCAGTTCGGGCACCTGGTATCAGGCGCTTATTAAAGAAGGCCGTGTGCCGCTCTGGTTTTCGCTGGAGATGGTTTCAATCGAGGGGGCCGTCTATTTTTTCATTTTGGTCCCGACTAACTACCGCCGCAGCAACTTCAAAGATTTGCTGGAATCTCAAATATACGCCCAATATCCGCAAGCCGAAATCAATGAAGTGCCGGACTATACCGAAGGCGTCAAGTTCGGATTTGAAGAAGGTACTTGGGGCATATGGGGGACTGAATTTATTTTACAGAAACCCGACGCTTATCCCATAAGGACTTATATTGACTACGGCGTTGACAAAATCGCCAATCTCGAGGAGAAACAGAAAGTTGATCCGATTACCGGAGTAATCGAGCTTTTGGGCTCGATGGGCGAAGGAGAACAGCTTTGGATTCAGATTTTAGTACATAGGGGCCAGAAGCGCTTCAAAGATCCGAAGGGATGGTTTAAGAAAAGAAGATGGGACAAGGCAGCTAAGGAAGAAATAGAAGAATTCAAAAAGAAATTCCGGCCGGTCCAAAAAGATCCAACAAAAAAAGAGCCGGAAATCAGAATGAGTCCCGGAGAAAAAGATGTTTTAACAGCCATGGAGCGCAAGCTGGAGAAGCCCGGATTTGACTGCGGCATCAGGGTGATTTATCTGGCTAAACCGAAGAAATTTAAAGTCGGCCGAATCACCGCTCTTCTGTCTTCGTTCAAAGCCTACAACACTGTTTCCTTAAACGGTTTTGTTGATCATAATAAAACAGCTTTTGAATTTCCCTGGGAAGACCCGAAGGCGGTTATAAAAAGAGCCAGATCAAATGCGCTGAAAGAAGAACTCCTTCAGGCCTACAAGCTAAGGTCGTTTTTCAATTACCCGCACAGAAGCAGGTTTGTTTATGAGGCCATAAAATATGTTAAAAGAAAAGCATTCACCTTGAATAGTGAGGAACTGGCGACCATTTATCATTTCCCGGGAGGTGTTTCCGAGGCGCCGACTTTCGAGCGTTTGCAGTTTAGGAAATCCGAGCCTCCGGTTAATCTGCCCATTGCCAAATAATATTGCTTTATAAACTTTATAACTTTCAACTTTATAACTTTTTGATATGGCAGAAGGAAAAATTCAAATAATCAAATACGCGCCGCCGCCTTCGGAATTGCCGGTCTTGGGCCGGGTTGATCCGGCCGAGGCTTCTTTTGCCGGCCGGACGAATTACGCGACAGCTCTGGAAGAGAAGAAATTTGTTTTTGGCATCAAAAGAAGCGACCGCCGCCGCCACATGTATATTGTCGGCAAATCAGGCGTCGGCAAATCCAAATTACTCGAACTCCTGCTCCGCCAGGACGTGGCTTACGGACACGGCGTGTGCCTGCTTGATCCGCACGGCGACGTGATCGAGGAATTACTCCATTTCATTCCCAAAGAGCGGATTGAAGATGTTGTTTTGATTGATCCCTCGGATTCAGAGTGGCCGGTTTCTTTCAATCCGCTGGCCAATGTTGATCCTGAATTTAAGCACCAGCTCACCCAAGGCATGATTGAAGTGATGCAGAAGCAATTCGGTGCCAACTGGACGCCGCGGCTTGAACACGTTTTCCGATTTACGACCTTGGCCCTCCTTGATTACCCTTATGCCACGATGCGCGGCATGATTTCTCTTCTGACCGACCGCAATTACCGCCAAGAGGTAGTCAAGCACATTGAGGACGACATGGTTCGCCGCTTCTGGGCCATTGAATTTGCCGACTGGTCGGAAAAATTCGACACCGACGCCATTATTCCGCTGGTAAACAAGCTCGGCCAATTTCTTTCCAATCCGCTTCTGCGTAATATTTTCGGCCAGAAAGGGAATAAAATAGACTTGGAGAAATTGATGAACAGTAAAAAAATTATTCTCATCAATCTTTCCAAGGGCAAGCTCGGCGAAGAAAATTCCAGCTTCTTCGGCTCAATGTTTATTACCAAACTCAAGCAGGCCGGCATGGCTCGAGCTCGTATTCCGGAAAAAGATCGGACTGACTTTTATCTCTATGTTGACGAGTTTCATAATGTTGTGACGGATACTTTTGAAAATCTTCTTTCCGAGGCGAGAAAATACGCTCTTTCTCTGACCATGGCTCACCAGTATTTGGGCCAGCTTCTGCCGAAAGTTCAGGCGGCCGTGCTTGGCAATGTCGGAACGATTGTAGTTTTTCGCGTAGGCGGCGAGGACGCTAAAATTTTAGAATCCGATATGGCGCCAATTTTCAAAATCAAGGACATGATTAACCTAGGCAAGCAGCAGTTTTACATCAAGCTTTTGATTGACGGCGAATCGTACGATCCTTTTTCGGCCGAGACGCTGAAGGTGCTTCCGCCGACTCATGATTCTTACAGAGAAGATATTATTAATCGCTCGCGCGATAAATATTCCATCCCGGCGGCCGAGGCCAAGAAACTGATCGCCGAAGAAGAGGCCAGCATTATCCGGAGCGCCCAAGAAAAGGCGGCCATTGAAGGCAAAAAGAAAGAACCCGCCTCTGCCAAAGCTTCGGCGGGCGAGGAAGCCGAAGAAGAAGAGGCCGCCGAGCCGATGATATAAATTAGTTAGTAGTAAGTAGATAGTAGAAAGTAGTATGCAATCAGAAACCAAACAATGTCAAAACTGTAAAAATAATTTTGTCATTGAACCGGAGGATTTTGAGTTTTATGCGAAAATCAATGTTCCACCGCCGACATTTTGTCCGGAGTGTCGGCTCATTCGGAGAATGTGCTGGCGGGAAAACCGTACGCTCTATAAAGATAAATGCGATCTTTGTGGAAAAGAGATATTGAGTATGTATCATCCTTCTTCTCCTTATCCGGTATACTGTTCTCCTTGTTGGTGGAGCGATAAATGGGACTCCCTATCTTATGCCGAAGATTTTGATTTCAATAAACCCTTTTTGCAGCAATTTTTTGAATTGCATAAAAAAGTACCCAGACAGGCAACAACAGTTCGTAATTCAATCGGTTGTAATTATTGCAATGCGACGGTCAGTTCTAAGAATTGTTATTTAAATTTTGGCAGTTATATGTCTGAAAACTGTTTATATTGTTCGTACCCAATAATGTCTAGAGATTCTGTGGATTCCGATTGGGGTATGAATATGGATCATGCTTACGGAAGTTATAATTCTGATGCCATTTTTAACGCAAAACATGTTTACTTCTCTGAAGAATGCATAGATTGCAGTTTTTTATTTGATTGCCGTGGTTGCACTGAATGTTTTGGTTGTGTGAATCTACGGCATAAAAAATACCATCTTTTTAACCAACGACTGACCAAAGAAGCCTACCGAGAACAAATGAAATATTGGGACCTAGGGAGTTATTCAAAAATTCAAGAGGCACAGCGTAAATTCAAGGAGTTTTTTATGTCTTTACCGCATCGTTTCGCCTGGATGAGAAATTCTTTTGATGTAACAGGAGACAATATAAAAAATTCTAAAAATTGCCAATCTTGTTTTATTGTTCTTAATGGGGTTGAAAATTGCCGTTATGTACTTTCTGGCGGGTTACTTCTCAAAGACAGTTACGATGTTACAGTAGGCGGCGAAAAGTCTCAGCTTTTATATGAAACAACAGGATCTTTGAATTCAGAGCGAGTATTTTTTTCTAGGGGCTCGAATAATTCCCATAATGTTGAATACAGTGATAGCCCTTATGGTTCGCATCATGTGTTTGGTTGTGTTTTTCCTAGAAATAAAAGCTATTGTATTTTAAATAAGCAATACACTAAAGAAAAATACGAGACGCTTGTGCCCAAAATCATTGAACACATGAATTCTATGCCCTACATTGACAAAAAGGAAAGAATTTATAAATATGGCGAGTTTTTACCACCTGAAATGTCTCCTTGGGCATATAATGAGTCTTGGTCTCAAGAGTGGTTTCCTTTAGACAAAGGTGAGGTTGTAAACAAAGGTTATAAGTGGCGTGATCAAGAAATCAGAGATTATAAGGAAACAATCTCACACAATAATTTACCTGATCATATAAAAAACACACCGGACTCTATAGTCAATGAGGTTATAAGTTGTGAACACGGTGGAAATTGCAATGAATTATGTACAGAGTTTTTCCGTATAATTCCTGAAGAATTAAAATTTTATCGCCAAATGAATATTGCCCTGCCTCGACTTTGTTCAAATTGTAGATACTTTCAACGTATTAAGTGGCGTAATCCTCCTCGTCTTTGGGATCGACAATGTCAATGTGCCGGCATAAAATCGGATAACGAAAAATATGCCAATACCACTGAACATTTCCATAAAGCTGGCCATTGTCCGAATTTATTTAAAACCAGTTATGATCCAGACAGGGAAGAGGTTATATATTGTCAGCAATGTTATAATTCTGAATTTATTTAAATATGGCGACCACTAAAGATCAATTAAAAGCAATAAGATATAAACTGTCTAATCTTTTGGGCGTAATCAGATTTAAATTAAAAGTTTTATTTTATCGACTGTTTAAAAAATAATTTTTTATGCAATTCAAGACGCCAAAATTTGATAAAAATTTAGAAGAATATTTTTCAAAGTTGAAATTGGATGAAAAAGGCGGGCAGACAAGAAAATGCCGATTCTCCGGCATAGATTTTTATGTCCGGCCGGAGGATGTCGCTTTTTACAAAAAAATGGCCGTGCCTCTGCCGACACTTTCGCCAAAAGAAAGAATTAGGCGAAAAGGTGCTTATTATCCCTTTGGCCATCTTTCTAAAGTTAAATCAGCCCTAACCGGCAATTTAATTATCTCTCATTATCCTTCCAACACGCCTTACAAAGTCTATGAGCACCAGACTTTTTTTGGCGAAAAATGGGAGCCTCTTTCTTTTGGTCAATCTTTTGATCCAAGACAAAAATTTTTTGAACTATTCAAAACGCTTCAACTTGTCGTACCTCGGCCCAATCTTATTGTATTAGCTAACAACACAAACTCTGATTTTTGCGATTTTGTGGCACACTGTAAAAATTGTTACCTAGTTTTTGATGGTTACCAAAGTGAAGACAGCGCTTACACAGAAGGCCTATCTCGTTCTCGCAACTGCTATGATTGCTTTTTTACATCTGATTCCGACACCTGTTACGACGCATTTCAAAGCTATTATTTATACAAATGCTTTTTTTGCGAATATTCCAAAAATTGCCTTGACTCTTATTTTTTGTTTGACTGCAAAAATTGCGAGCATTGTTTCGGCTGCGTGAATCTTCGTCATAAGAAATATCATTTCCTAAATGAACCGCTTACTAAGGAAGCATACGAAGAAAAACTAAGAAGCATTAACCTCGGCAATCGCTTAACTTTGGAAGAATACCGAAAAAAATACGAAGAATTAAAAAAGAAGGCAATTTATCGGGAAAATCATAATGAAAAAGTGGTCAATAGTATCGGTGATTATCTTGTTGAAACAAAAAACTGCTATGCCTGCTTTTATAGTTCGAAAAGCGAAAATTTAGCTTATTCGCTTGGCGGCGATAAATCGCGTGACAGTTATGATCTAACCGGCGGGCTTGGCCTTGAACAAAGTTATGAGTGTGCTAGCGGTATCGGCTTTAATTTAAAATTCTCTTATCAATGCATGCAATCAAACGATCTTGAATATTGCGACCTTTGTAATAATTGCAAATTCTGTTTTGGCTCAATTGGCCTCAAAAACAAATCATTTTGCCTTTTTAACCGCCAGTATAGTGAAGAAGAGTATTGGCGGATTGTTGATGAAATTAAGACTGCTATGCTCAAAAGCGAAGAGTATGGCGAGTTTTTCCCGCCTAACTTGATGCCCGTGCCTTTCAATATCTCCGTCGCCAATTCTTACAAAGGCTACGATGATTTGGAACTGGCCAAAAAATACGGCTACCGCGTGGAAGAAATTCCGGAAACTATCACCGAAGCGACGGGTGAAATTATTGAAACCGAAGACGTGCCGAACGACATTTCCGATGTCTCCGATGATATTTTAAAAAAGATAATTTTTGACAGGAAAAACAACAAAAAATTCTTTTACACTAAAGACGAACTTGGATTTCATCGCCGACATAATTTACCACTGCCGCTTGACCATTTCAGCGCGCGTCTAGCCGAAAAAAGAAAAAGATTCGGCACAATCGCCTTGGAGCTTTTTGAGAGAACCTGCGATCATTGCGGCAAAAAAATAAAGTCCCCCTATCCGCCGGAAGACAAAAGAACAGTTTATTGCGTAGAGTGTTATAATCAAGAAATCGTGTAATCCGCGAAACATGTAGCGTGAAGCGAGTAACTCAAGGGCTTGCGTTACACGTTACAAGTTTTGTGTTTTAGAGTATAATGTAAGACACTATGGTTTTTATCTATACAGTTTGCGAAAATATTGCTCAAGCAAAAGAATTGGGCCGGAAGATTATAAAGGCGCGAGTAGCGGCTTGTGTGAATATTTGGCCGATTGAATCAATTTATTTTTGGGAGGGCAAGCTGACTGAAGGGCAAGAAGCGGTACTTTTAATTAAAACCAATGAGCAGAAATTTGCTGACATTGAAAGTTTTCTAAAAAAATATCACACTTACAGTACGCCGATTATTGCATCCATTAATGCTGATCGCCTGAATCGAGAATACAAAGAATGGATGTCAACAAGGATTACTAAGTGATAAATCTATTCTACAATTCGTTAGAATTATAGAATAGATTAAATTATGAAAAAAACAAGCAGGCAATTGGAAAGGATAGTGAAGGGATTTGCCAACCACAGGAGGTTGCAGGTACTTGAATTACTTAATAAGGAGCCCGAGTTGTCTGTTCAGGAAATCTCCGAAAAACTCAAGTCCGAATTTAAAAATATTTCCGCCCATATAAATAAAATGGCCGTTGCCGGACTTGTGATGAAAAGAAATGAAGGCAACAACGTGCGCCACAAGCTTACCAACCGCGGTAAAAGTATTCTACAATTCGTTAGAATTATAGAATAGATTTATGCAAGCAAATAGTGAAAATAGAATTTGCCAGAACTGTAAACAAAGCTTCGTCATTGAATCCGAAGACTTTTTATTTTATCAAAAAATCAAAGTCCCGCCGCCGACTTTTTGTCCGAAATGCAGACTGCAGAGAAGATTGGCTTGGATGATAAGTTTAGTTCTTTTTAAGCGCAAATGTGATCTCTGTGGTGTTGAAGGAATTTCGATGTATGAACCGAATGCCCCTTATCGTATCTATTGCCATAAATGTTGGTGGGGTGATGGTTGGAACCCTAAAGATTACGCGCGAGATTATGATTTTAGCCGGCCTTTCCTTCTGCAGTGGAACGAATTATTACATGAGACCCCAATTTTAGGACTCTCCATAGACACAATATCTGGTGATTATTCTCCTTACACAAATCATTGCGGTCATGCCAAGAATTGCTACTTGATTTATTACTCTGATGACAACGAAGATTGCATGTATGGTTTTTATTTAGCGCGCAACAAATCAGTACTCAATTGCTCAATGATTGGGAGTTCACAGTGGTGTTTTGATGGCAAAAATAACTTCAAGAATTATAGCGTCATTGGAAGTTATGATACTATTCAATCGCTTGACTCTGCCTTTCTTAGGGATTGTGTTAATTGCCAAAGATGTTTTGGTTCAGCAAATTTAAAGAATAAATCCAATGTCTTTTTTAATGAGCAGTTGTCCAAAGAAGATTATGAGAAAAAAATAGTCGGTATTGATTTGGGTTCTCATCTAACGTATTCCCATTTTAAAAAACTAGCCGAAGAAAACTGGAGCAAATTTGTACCTAAACCGCAATTTGACGATTTTTCTAAAAATTTTAGCGGAACTTATGTTTTTGAATCAAAGAATTGCCACGAATGTTATGAGGTTGTTGGGGTTCAAGATTCAAAATTTATAATGCTGATTAAAACTTCTCCGGTTAAAGATAGTTATGATTATACTGATTGGGGATCGAATGCTTCACGGCTTTATGAATGTGTGACGGTTGGAGAAAATGTAGCAAATATGAAATTTTGTCATGAGTCCGGTTTTAACTTGAATGAAATAGAATATTCTAAACTCCAGACTGGCGGGTCATATTGTTTCGGATGTGTTTCTATTAAAAAAGGAGAGTATTGCATTTTAAACAAAAAGTATCCTGAAAAAGAATTTTTTGCATTGCGTGAAAAAATTATTAAGCACATGAATGATATGCCTTATGTTGATAAAGTCGGCCGAATTTATAAATATGGTGAATTTTTCCCTATGGAATTTTCTCCACATGCTTACAACAATACCTTTTCTAACTTTTTCTTTCCAAAAACAAAGACCGAGGCTATCGCTTCAGGGCTGAATTTTTATGAGCCTAATCCAAAGGAATATTCGATTACCATGCCCTCGTCAGATTTACCAGACCACATCAAAGATACACCAGATGAAATTACCAAAGAAATAATAGGTTGCGGCACCTGCTTGCGCGGATATAAAATTACAAAGCAGGAGATTGATATGTCTAGAAGAATGAATGTCCCACTTTCAAGGGAATGCCCGTTTTGCCGGATTGGTTTCAAGATTAAAAAGTGGGTTTCTCAAATGAAGCAAGTTAGTCGTATTTGCGACAAGTGTGGAAGCGAATTTAGCACTCACTACACCAAAGAAGAAGCCCCTAATGTTATTTGCAAGAAATGCTACTTGTCCGAAGTAGCTTAAGCGAAGGCGGATCAGCAAGAGTTGGCTTAGCGGGCTGGTTTATGGTAAAATATTCACAATCATGAGTGATTTGCAAAAAGACATGGTTTATTTTGCCAAGACGGATTTTCGGAAGACCGAAAAGACTTTTGGCATTAAGCGGGCTGATCGCCGCCAGCACATGTACGTCATCGGCAAGACCGGTACCGGTAAGTCCGTTCTTTTACGCAACTTAATTTTACAAGATATTGCCAACGGCGAGGGTGTCTGTGTGGTTGACCCGCACGGCGAGCTGGTAGAAAGCATACTTGCCGGCATTCCCGATCATCGGGTGAAAGACGTGGTTTATTTCAATCCGGCCGACGCCGATTTTCCGATTGGTTTCAACGTCATGGAGATGCCTGATCCGAAATACAAGCACTTGGTGGCCTCCGGCCTCATGGCGATTTTCACCAAGATCTGGTCCAACGTCTGGTCGGCCAGGATGGAATACATTTTGAACAATGCCATCTTGGCCCTACTTGATACGCCCAACACCACTCTCCTCGGTATTCCGAGAATTTTGGTGGACAAAGATTATCGGCAAAAGATTATAAATAATGTTAAAGATCCGATAGTCCGGGCTTTTTGGGTCAATGAATATGAAGAGTGGCAGGATAAATTTAGAAGCGAAGCCATTGCTCCGATTCAAAACAAAGTTGGCCAGTTTCTTTCCACTGCCCTTATTCGCAACGTGGTCGGGCAGGACAGATCAAGTATTAACATTTTTGACTTGATGAACAATCAGAAAATTTTTCTGATCAATGTTTCCAAGGGTCGCATCGGCGAAGACAATTCCGCCTTGCTCGGCGCCATGATTATTACCAAAGTTCAGCTCTCGGCCATGGAGCGCGTGCGTATCCCAGAAGACGAACGCAAAGACTTTTATCTATATGTCGACGAATTTCAAAACTTTGCCACCGATTCGTTTGCCGGCGTTCTTTCAGAAGCCAGAAAATACCGCTTGAACTTAATTATCGCCCATCAATATATCGGCCAGCTTGTAACCGATGTTTCCACCAAAGTGCGCGACGCCGTCTTCGGCAACGCCGGCACGATGATTATGTTTCGAGTGGGTGCGGCTGACGCGGAGTTCATGGAAAAAGAGCTTAGTCCTGTCTTTATGGCTCCGGACATGGTCAATATGCCGAACTACATGATTTATATCAAGCTGATGATCGACGGAATGACGAGCCGGCCTTTTTCGGCTAAAACATTGCCGCCTCTGCCGCCGCCTTCCATACCTGTGTCTTCCGAAAAAGTTATTGAAGTTTCTCGAAAGGTCTACTCGCGCTCGCGCAAGGAAGTTGAAGACGCGATCAAGCGCTGGAGCGGTATGTCCGGCGGGATGGAGGCTCCCAGTGAGGAAGGGAGAGAAACCGAAGCAGTTATTGGAGCGAAAGTTCAAATGTATCCGGCGGTCTGCGCCAATTGCGGCACGTCTACGAAAGTGCCTTTCAAGCCCGATCCGAGACGCCCGGCTTATTGTTTGGATTGTTTGAATAAAATCAAAGCCGGCGAAATCAAACAGCCCGCCCGTTTTCGCCAGAGTGTTCAAGCGATGGCCGGTGAGCCGACTGGATTTTCCGGCACCGGGGTGACGGCTCTGGCCGAGCTCGGTATTGAGTTTAAAGGCGAAAAGAAAAAAATTCCGCCTCTGAAAAGATTTACCCCAGAGACTAAGCCGGGCGGGCCTGCCCGCCACGTTTCGCGTAGCGATTCGGGCGGGCCTGCCCGCCAACGTCCTCAAGCGCCTGCAGGCGGGACTGGCCCATCTTCGAAATTAAAAAACCTTTTGATTAAACTTGAGGCGAGCGAGGGAGAGGGAAACGAACCAAGGCCTGAAGCTGTATCTCTTGATGTACTTAAGCAGCCGCCCGGCAAAACACGCCCAAAAACCAAAGAAGCTTCAGAAGAGAACAAAGCTAAACTAAAAGATCTTCTGAATAAAGTTGTGGCCGGGCGCGAACAAAAATGAAATATTTTATTGGAATTTTAATCGCGGTTTTTATTCTGGTTTTTATTTCTTTGCTTCTTGTCGGGGCCCCGGCGGACTTTCCGGTTGATTCTACTTATAGCGTAAAGTCAGGGAATAGTCTGACCCAGATTGCAAACGACCTGGAGTCCAAGAGCATTATTCGCTCCGAAGCGGTTTTTCAATTTTTTGTTATTTTATTTGCTGGCGATAAAAACGTGATAGCCGGCGATTACTTGCTCGATAAAGCCTTAAGTGTTTCCGCTCTGGCTAAAAGAATGGTTCTCGGCCAATACAGCATGTCAGCGGTTAAAATCACAATCTTGGAAGGATTTAATAGTGAAAAAATCTCTGAAGTCTTCCGCGAAAAACTGAATAATTTTGACGCGGAGGAATTTAAAAATTTAGCGAAAGCCGAAGAAGGTTATCTTTTCCCAGATACTTACTTTTTCTTTCCTACAACTAGAGCCGAGGAAATTATCAAAGTAATGCGCGCTAATTTTGATAAAAAAACAGAGTCTCTGCAGAGAGAAGCCGCGAGTCTAGAAAAAAATTGGAGCGACATTATCATTATGGCTTCAATTATTGAGCGTGAAGCCTTCGGTAATGGCGACGAAGAGACGATATCTGGAATTTTATGGAAAAGATTTGAGCGCAAGATGCTTCTTCAAGCCGATGCCGCCCCCGAGACTTATGAAAAATTAGGCTTGCCGGAGAGGGCGATATCTAATCCCGGGCTTCGTTCCATAGCGGCCGCCCTTTACCCGGCAGAGACGCCTTACCTTTTTTATCTGCATGACAAAAATGGTAATATACATTATGCGAAGACGTTTGAAGAACATAGGAGGAATATAAGAAGATATTTAAAATGACGCAAATTAAGAAACAAAATTTAGCTTTTGTGGACGTAGAGACCAGCGGACTGGATGCTGAAAAGCATGAGGTTATTCAAATTGGCTGCGTCTTAGTAAGCCAGGATTGGACTGGCGACAAGCCAAAATTTGAAATGATTGAAGAGCTTGAGCTTAAAATAAAGATGGAGCGGCCGGAGGATGCCCAGCCGGAGGCTCTGCGGATTAACGGTTATGATCCGGCGGCTTGGCTTTTTGCTTACAACTTGCCGGAGGCCATGAAAATATTTGCCGAGAAAACCAAGGACGCGATAATGGTGGCGCACAATGTGGCCTTTGATTATAGTTTTATCGACAAGGCTTTCCGGAAGGCCGGGGTGGAAAATAAAATGCATTATCACAAGCTCGACACAATCTCGATCGCCTTTGCCAAGCTTCATGATGTTCATGACGTGGACAAATTCTCTCTGCATTATTTATGCGCTCATTTCGGCATTGAAAATAAAAAAGCTCACTCGGCCCTGCCGGATGCGCGAGCGACTTTTGAAGTTTACAAAAAATTGATGAGCCTATGAAAAAGAAAATGGTTTTTGTGGGTTTGTCGGGAGGGGTGGATTCTTCTGTGACGGCAGCACTGTTAAAGGAACAAGGATATGAAGTCGTGGGGGTTTTTATAAAAACTTGGCAGCCGGATTTTATTGAATGTACTTGGCCGGAGGAGAGGCGAGACGCGATGCGCGTCGCGGCGCATTTGGACATTCCATTTCTAACATTTGATTTGGAAAAAGAATATAAAAAAGAAGTGGGCGATTATATGGTTTCTGAATATCGCGCCGGCCGGACGCCCAATCCGGACGTAATGTGCAACAAAGAAATAAAGTTCGGCGCATTTCTGCAAAAAGCGCTCGCGATGGGCGCTGATTATGTGGCGACAGGACATTATGCTAGAGTTTCCCCCTCCCCCTTAATAAGGGGGAGGTTGGGAGGGGGTTCTTTAAAATTCACCTCACCCCAGCCCTCTCCTTATAAAGGAGAGGGGGGAATACACTTGTTGAAAGGGATTGATCCCGCCAAAGATCAAAGTTACTTCCTTTGGACTCTCAATCAAGACCAATTGAAGCACATTCTTTTCCCGATCGGGCATTTGAAAAAAACTCAAGTTCGGAAACTAGCTGGTAAATTCGGCTTGCCGACAAGGCATAAAAAAGACAGTCAGGGCATTTGCTTTTTGGGTAAAGTTGAAATGAAAGATTTCCTGAAGCATTATATTAAACCAAAAAGAGGTAATGTTATCCTCGTGAAGCCAGGCCCGAAGTCAAGCTTTAAGGGCAGCCCCTCGCCCGGCGAAGCCTCGGCGAAGCGGGGGAAGCTTGACTTCGAGGAGGTGATCGGATACCACGACGGCGTAACTTTTTATACTATTGGCGAGCGGCATGGATTCACAATCACCAAAAAAAAACCGAATGATAAGCCATATTACATTGTCGGGAAAGACATCAAAAAAAATGTTTTAATCGCCTCGCAAGATTCTAATCGGCTAATTCGCGCGAATAAGCGAATAGTTTTAAGTGATGTTAATTGGATTTCTGATTATCCGTGTCAATCAGATTTAGATCAGTGTAAATCAGTTTTTCCCTACAAATGTCAAATTCGCTATCATGGCGAGCTTCTGCCTTGCCGAATTAAAATTAAATCAAGAAATCAAACATCAGTCGAATTTGAACAGTCAGTTTTAGCTTCCTCTGGCCAATCTCTGGTTGTATATAATAAAAATATTTGCCTTGGCGGCGGAGTCATTTTTTGATATTATGCAATTTATGAGGAAATTTCTCGACTACTTAAATAAGAAATATTTTACTCTGCACAAAAAATACGAAGACCTTTTTTGGCTTTCCTACATGGGCGATCATTCTGTGGACAAGAAGAAGGACAAGGCGCTGAAAACTCGCGACGAGTTCCGGGCGGATTCAAGACTCTATGAACAAGTTAAGCTCTTTTTAAAGAAGGCTAAGAGTAAAGACAGGGAACGTTTAAAGGCCTGGGAATTATTTTTCAGCCGCTATCAGACGCCGAAAGCAGTCTTAGCTATCAAAAATAAAATCGTTGAAATTGAGTCGAAAGTAATGCGAAAAAGAGCGGTGAGGAAAGAGGGCTATATTCATCCCAAGACCAGAAAATTCATTAAAGCTTCTGAAAATGAAATGAGGATGATTATGCGGATCGATCCGAACGAACAAGTTAGAAAGGCCGCTTTTTACGCGCTAGAGCAATTGACCCAAACTTCGCTGAAGGAATATGTCAATATGGTTAAATTACTCAATCAATATGCTCTAAGTCTCGGCTTCGAAGACTTTTACGCTTACAAAGTGCATACCGAAGAAGGCATGACCAAAAAAGAGCTTTTTAAGATTTTTGACCAGATTTTTAACAAAACAAAATATGCTTTCAAGAATGTTAGAAAATTAGAAAAGAAATTACCGGGTCTGCGCAAGCCTTGGAATTTTGGCTATATGATGACCGGGAATTTTACTAAGGAAGAAGATCCTTATTTTCAGTTTGAAGATGCGCTTCTAAAGTGGGGCAGATCATTCTCGGCTTTGGGAATTAAATATCGAGGTGGAGAACTGAAATTAGATCTTCTTGACCGTAAAGGCAAATGGAATAATGGTTTCTGTCATTGGCCAAAACTGGTTTATTACAAAGGTCAGAAAAGATTTACCGGCAGTTCAAACTTTACCTGTAATGTTGTCTTCGGCCAAGTTGGCTCCGGCATGCAGGGGATACATACATTGTTCCATGAAGGCGGCCATGCGGCGCACTTGCTTAATTCGACCCAAACGGAAGTCTGCTTGAATCACGAATACCCGCCTTCATCAACCGCTTGGGCGGAAACGCAGAGCATGTTTCTGGACACGCTTTTTTCCAGTATTGAGTGGAGGACAAGATATGCGAAAAATAAAGAAGAGCAGAATTATCCGTTTGCTCTTTTCGAGCGCAAGTTGAGAAAAACTCACATACTCGCGCCGCTCGGCATGATGAGCATTATGTTTGTCATGAATTTTGAAAAAGAAGTTTATGAGGCTAAAAATTTAAATGAGAAAAAAGTTAAAGAGATTGCCAAAAAAGTTTACAGAAGATATTTTGACCGGTCGGAAGATTCGCTTTCAATACTCAACGTGCCGCATATTTACTTTTGGGAGGGTATCTGCTCATATCACGGCTACGGCTTGGCCGAACTTTCTATTTCGCAGTGGCGCGAATATTTTTATAAAAAGTATGGTTATATCGTCGACAATCCGGATGTTGGCGAGGAGATGACTCGTGTTTGGCGTCTGACAGCTTCCAAGACTTACAAAGAACTGGTCAAATTAGCGACCAAGAGAGAATTATCTCCAGCGAGCTATATAAAGAATGTGACTGTCGGTTTGAGTCAGGCTCTACTGAAAGCCAAGAAGAAAATAAAGAGGATGAAGAAAGTACCAATATACACTAGGAAAATTAAACTGGATGCCAAGATAAGTCTGGTTCACGGCAAGCATAAAATTTGTGATAATAGAAAAAGCTTTGAAGATATGGCGGAAAAGTATAGACTGTGGCTATATAAGCAAAAGACAAGATGACCTCAAGTGAAATCAGACAAAAATTTTTGGAATTTTTCGAAAAGCGCGGACACAAAATAGTGCCGTCTTCTTCGCTTGTGCCCGAGAATGATCCATCGGTTCTTTTTACCACGGCCGGCATGCAGCCAATGGTTGCATATTTGCTTGGACAAGAACATCCGCAAGGTAAGAGAATAGTGAATTCTCAAAAATGTTTTAGAGCAAATGATATAGAAGAAGTTGGGGATAATCGTCATACTACTTTTTTTGAAATGCTAGGTAACTGGTCTTTTGGTGACTATTTCAAGAAGGAGCAAATATCTTGGATATTTGAATTTCTTACTAAAGAAATAAAGTTAGATCCAAAAAAAATTTATGTCACAGCTTTTATAGGAGATTCTGCTCATAATTTACCAAAGGATTCTGAGACAGCAGAAATTTGGATGAATCTTTTTTCTGAAAAAGGTATTCTGGCTAAGGAGGTGGAATTTGGCACGGAGAAAAATGCAAGTGATACGGGAATGGGTGACGGCAGGATATTTTACTATCAAGATAAAAATTGGTGGTCTATGAGCGGAAATCCTGATTCTATGCAATCAGGTGAGCCTGGCGGACCGGATTCTGAAATGTTTTATGAATTCAGCGATATTGAGCATAATGTTTCTTTTGGCAAATATTGTCATCCAAATTGTGATTGTGGGAGATATGTGGAGATAGGTAACAGTGTTTTTATGGAGTATCAAAAAAAATCTGACGGCAGTTTTGCAAAATTGCCTAAGCAGAACGTTGATTTTGGCGGCGGACTTGAACGTATAATCGCGGCCAGCAATAACGAACCGGATATATTTAAAATAGATACGCTATTTCCAATTATTAAGGAGATCGAGCGTTTGGGAGGCAAAAAATACGGAGAAAATTTTGAAAACACGAAATTTTTTAGAATTATTTCCGATCATATAAGAGCAGCGGTTTTTATGATTGCCGACGGTGTTAGACCCTCGAATGTTGAAAGAGGATATATACTGCGCAGGCTTGTGAGAAGAGCAGTAGTTTACGCTCACAAGATCGGCCTTTCCTATGATGCACTCGCGGAGCTGGCTCAGATTATTGCGGATGTTTATGAAGGAGTTTATCCGATTGAATCCAAGCTTGTTGAAATAAAAAATACGCTTATTACTGAAGTGGATAAGTTTAAAGATACTTTAAACAAGGGCTTGAAGGAATTTGAAAAAGGCACTGATCCTTTTATTTTAGCAACTACCTACGGTTTTCCGTTTGAGCTTGTCAGGGAATTAGCCGAGGAAAGGGGACAAATAATTGACCGCGCGGCTTTTGATGCGAAAATGAAAGAACACCAGAGGCTCTCACGAACCGCCTCGGCCGGCATGTTCAAGGGCGGTTTGGCTGATCATGAACCAAAAACAATCAAACATCATACGGCGCATCATTTGCTTCTGGTCGCTTTAAAGGAAGTTTTAGGCAAAGATGTTAAACAAAGGGGGAGCAATATCACGCAAGAAAGATTGCGGCTGGATTTTTCTTTTAACAGAAAGCTGACGGATGAAGAAAAAAAGAAGATAGAAGAAATTGTTAATCAGAAAATTAAAGAAGGTTTACCGGTAATTAGGAAAGAAATGCCTAAAAAAGAAGCGGAAAAACTTGGCGCCGAAATGGAATTCGGCGGGAAGTACGGCGATATTGTGAGCGTTTATTTTATTGGTCCTTCGGCTACGCCTCAGGACGATGCTGAAGGCAAAGCCTTCAGCATCGAATTCTGCGGCGGCCCGCATGTGACGAATACAGCAGAACTGTATTCTTCATCCCGACTTGTCCCGAGTGAAATCGAGGGAGTGAAGTCGAGGGATATAGGTCCCTTCAAAATTCTCAAAGAAGAAGCCGTGGCGGCTGGCATCCGCCGCATCAAAGCTGTAGTGGAATAACATGAGCTTTTTTATTTGATTGGAATCTTGTATAATTTAAAAATATGACCAGTTTTAAAAAAGGACTTTCGGTGATTTTAGACATTGGCTCGGGAAGCGTGGGTGGAGCGGTGGTTTTATCTTCTCCTAAAATTTCAAAGCCAAAAATCCTCTATACTTTTAGGACCCCCATAGTTCTAGCTAAAAATCTAAATTTTGAGCGCTTCTCTTCGGTAATGCTCGCGGCCTTAAAAGATGTCTTGGTTAAAATTGAGCAAAATAAGGCTGGCGCACCCGAAAATATTTTTTGCTTTCTAGCCTCGCCTTGGACGGCCAGCCAGACCAGAACTATCAAGCTCAAAAAAAATTCTCCTTTCAGGTTTACTAAGGAGCTTGCTCGAAATTTTGTGGAAAAAGAAATCAGAAACTTTCAAAATACCCATTTGAAAAGATTTGAACAAATCGGCAGTAAAATGCGGCTTCTGGAAAAAGAATATTTCCAAATAAAGTTAAACGGGTACAAGACCAATAATCCTCTCGGTAAAAGATCAGGAGATTTCGAGATAGATTTATTCGTCTCAATTGCCCCTGAAAAAATTTTAGGATTGATCGAATATCAAATTAGGAAATTTTTCAATTTGCCGATTCATTTTCATTCTTTTATTTTCCCGTCGTTTTTGATTATTCGAGATCTTTTTCCGAAGTGCTCCGATTATATTTTTATGGACATTGCCGGGGAAATTACCGACGTTTCCATTGTCAAAAACGACATACTGACGGAATCCGTTTCTTTTCCTGTCGGAAAAAGTTTTTTGACTGCCACTTTGGCCGAGCGGCTGAATAAAAGTTCTATGGAAGCCGGAAGCATACTCAATCTTTTTCTAGAGAACAAACTGGAGGAAAAGCTTGTCAGTAAAGTGAATGAAATTTTGTCAGAGGTAAAAAAAACATGGCTCAAATCTTTTGACGAGGCCTTGGCAAAAATTTCTGGCGGGTTACTTCCGCCTTCCACGATTTTTGTTACAGTTGACCCCGATGTTTCTAAATTCTTTGAGCAAACCATTGCCGCCGAGGAGTGGGGACAATTTGCTCTGGCGAATAATAAGTTTAATGTTATAATTATTAACAATAGAATCTTAAGCTCTGCTATTTCTATTTTGGAAAAAGCGGCGCTTGATCCTTTTTTAAGTTTAGAAAGTATATATACGAATAAAATTAAAAATATATGAAAAAAATAATCCAAGATGTTGTTTTTAAAAAGACCCGCCCGCCGGCAGTTACCCCGGCTAAATCTACCCCCAAGGTAAACGAAGCGATTCCTAAAACGGGCTTAGAACCGATAAGCCCCCACACCTTTTTACAAAAAGGTGTGGGGGCAAGCCCAGACGGCAGAGAATCAAATTCTAAGTTTGTCTTATGGCTGGTGGCGGTGATTGCCTTTATCTTCTTGCTTTTTTCTGTTTCAGTTTTATTCACTTCAGCTAAAATCGTCGTTTTGCCTAAAATTAAAGACCTTGTCGTAGAGCAAGAAATTACTGCAAGTAAAGACGCCAAGAACGGCATTCTCCCATTTGAGCTTATGACCATAAAAGACGAGGAAACTAGAATTCTAAAAGCGACGAAGCAAGTTGATGTCGAGAAAAAAGCATCCGGCCAAGTGTTTATTTATAATGCTTTCAGCACGGAACCGCAAAAGCTTTTAATAGAGACTCGCCTGGAAGGAGAAGGCAAAATTTACAAAACTGACGCGCCCGTAATCATTCCGGGTTCAACCGTTAAAGACGGCGAGATTGTGCCGGGCTCGATTGAAGTTGGAATTACCGCCGCGGTGCCGGGTGAAGAGTACAATAGCGGACCGATTGATTTGACAATTTTTGGCTTCAAGGGCACTCCGAAATACACTAAATTCTATGCCCGTTCCAAGGGTGAAATCTCCGGAGGATTTAAGGGTTTGGCTTATGTGATCGACGAAGAGGAAGCCAATGGGGTTTCAAATGACCTTCAAGAAATCCTAAAGAGCCGAATGCTTGCGCGCGCTAAAGCTGAAATACCGAGCGATTTTGTCTTTTTTGACGGCGCCGCCTTCTTCGACTTTGGGGATACAAAGCCGAAGATAGAGGCCAAAGAATCTGATTTACCGATTACTGAAAAAGCGGCTCTGACTGTAGTTTTGTTTAACCGGGAAAAATTAACCAGCAAAATTTTGGAATTAACTGATAAAGAAAAAACCGGAGCTGATTTTTATATTGCTGATTTAAATAATCTTAATTTCACCATAAAAAGCCCGGCTGATTTAAGCCTAGGCGAACCCAAAGAGTTAGTTTTTAGTCTGTCTGGACGAGCCAAAACCGTCTCTAAAGTAGACGAGGATAAGCTTGCCAGCGATCTTTTAGGCATTAGAAAAAAAGAATTTCGCCAAGTCTTGGCTAATTACCCTAATATCGATCAGGCCGAAGTGACCATCAAGCCGTTTTGGCGCTCGACCTTCCCTGAAAATCTCAATAAAATCAAGATTATTGTGAAAAGCTAGCCAAAATCATTGACTTATATTTTAATTTTGCTAATATTTCTCTTGTTATCTAAATGAATCAAAATTCGAGCGAAAAGCAGGCCAATAGTTTCGGCATTGTGACCGAGGCTTTACCGAATGCCCTTTTTAGGGTTAAGCTTGAACCAGCCTCGTCGACGAGTCTAGGTGGGGATGACGCCATAGTTCTGGCCTATCTCGCCGGCAAGATGAGACTTCATAAGATAAAAGTTTTGATTGGTGATAAGGTGGAGCTGGTCATTGACCAATACGGAGGAAAAGCTAGAATTGTTAAGCGATTTTAAGTTTGGGTACCGACACTAAGTTTTGGGTAGCCGACTACGAAACGGCTCATTCCGAATAAGAAATACGAATGTCGGTCATCCCAGTACTACAACAAGTTGAGTACGGGACACGGTGCGAATAGGATAAATATAATTATGAAAGTTCGAGCTTCGATAAAGAAAATATGCATTAAGTGCAAAATTGTCAGGCGTAAACGCCACTTGCGGGTGATTTGCGATAATCCGAAGCATAAGCAGAAACAGTAAAAAGTTATCAAGTTATAATGTTATAAAGTTGGATTAGAATTTTACTTGATAACTTTACAAACTTTATAACTTTATAAACTAATTCATGAGAATATCTGGTATAACAATTCCAAATGAAAAGAGACTTAAATACGGCCTGACCGTTATCTACGGCATCGGTCTTTCGCGCGCCAAGAAGATTTTAAGCGAAGCCAAAGTCGAGCCTGCTAAAAAAGCCGCGGAGTTGTCGCCAGAAGAAGAAAGCCAAATCCGAAAAATAATCGAGGGGCTTAAGACCGAGGGCAATTTAAAGCGGGAAATTTCCGGAAATATTAAACGCCTTAAAGACATTAAAGCTTATCGAGGCGTGCGGCATACCAGGAGGCTGCCGGTGCGCGGACAGCGAACCAAAACAAATTCCAGAACGGTTCGCGGCAATGTAAGGAAGACCATGGCATCAGGCAAAAGGAAATTAGAAAAAACATAAATATTCTACGAAATACGAAAAATTACGAAAATACGAACAATACAAATCCTTAATCCCTTTCGTACTTTCGTACAAAATTCGTAGTTCGTAGAGAAATCATGGGTAAGAAAAGAATCACCCCAG